>JAEEGL015513646.1_pt1 | contig 12965 bp, 9 predicted proteins | sample 9134231 | NCBI WGS metagenome assembly JAEEGL01 (sample SAMN16246548, study PRJNA631951) | gut metagenome | biome: gut microbiome; feature: rumen; material: fiber-attached | host: Bos | place: Iran: Karaj | collected 2018-10 | reverse complement strand
TTAGTGATAATGTATGTTTCACCAAAACACTTCAAGATACAACGCAAAAGTATTTCTTCTACATTTGCGGTATCACTATCGGAAACGATACCAAGAACCCCTGCGAAATTGATTCTTTTATATCCAATCTTCATAATATCACCTTTCTCAACTTCAATGTTCATATAACTTTCTATTAATCAACTATTTTATCTCGTTTTCTGCTGATAATCCTCAAAGTGATGCCCTTCGATGCCAGGTAGTTCACAAGTCGCCCGTATTGCTGCTTACGCTGGCGTTTCCTTGGACATAGCACAAAAAGATCAATCAGCTTTATTGTCAGCACATAACCGCTACCGCAGTTATAAGCAGTATTGAATTCATCGTCATATTGTTTGAGGGCTGCAATATCCATACAGAAATACCGCTCCTCAAGTTCATTGGAATGTTGATAATTTTTTTTCATAACGCAATATTTTAATAATAGTAATCTAGCGACATCATCAGTCCTGTGAAATTTGAAAACATAATATTTGCCATCTTGAACTTGCTGGCTTTATAGTAATTTGAATTCCTTTTATAAAGAGCAGCAAAATCTTCAATGTTGATATTGTATTCATAACCAGGGAATCTAGGGAGCATATAGCCATATGCGGGCTGGAACTCATTACATTCGCCTGTTATCAACCAAGAAACGAATTCAGGCATTTCTAAAGGAGTATCAGGCTTTGATGTTGACACTGTCCACTTAAATTGAACCTTCTGAGCACACGCAAGCTCCACTTTGAATACTCCTTTCAAGTTTTTCCCGTTGAAGTTGGCAAGGTCATTATTTACACCATCTTCAAACGGCTTTGTATTTTTCAGATCCAAGTCACGAACTTTACCCATAATCCAGATACGTTTCATCCTTTTTGAGATTTAATGTTTAACGTTACACCCATTTTATTGAGCGTTTTCTGTAAGCCCTGGAACGCATCCTTCCTGCGTCGTTTCCTCGGGCATATCTTCAGTAATTCTTGCAACGTGATATTGATGCAAGACCCACTAACTATTGGATGCCCATCAAACAGAGCATCCTCAAGCTTCTTGATATCATCGGCATATGGATCACCCGGTTGTTGCCCGTCATTCATATCAACCGGTGCCGCATCTAACTCATTTTTCTTCTCAGCCTCAAGACACAATCTGCGGAAATCTGTCATTGGCTGCTGCACTTTCTCTGTCATTGAAGAGAACAGCGCTTGCATTAACTCAAGGAACATTTTTCAGTCATTGGAGAAGAGAAAGGCGTGAAGGCTGTCCATCAATACTGATTCCGCAGCACGAGTCCTTATCCCATCAATATCAATTGACTTTTCATCGGTGCCCTCTTCAAGCTGTTTCTGATACCAGATCTTAAACTTGTCTAAATTATTAAGTGCGAAAAAACGCTTCTCTCTCGTCTTTTTATTAAATACTTGAAATCCGCCTATTTCAAGTCTATAGGAAAATGCCATAAGACCTTCTCTTGCTACATCATACTTTTTTGATTTCATATCTTTATTATTTGTTATTTAAAGAGATACTCATCATATCTCCATTTTCATCATTACAGAGATAAGGTTATACCCCGACAATAGCCGCGTTTTTTTCGTTTATTATATTGGCAAGGCATCTAGGTCACTAAAAGCGCTTTTCTCATTTCATAGATAAAGATTCTTGTGGAGGGAGAAGTGCGATATTTCGATTATAGTTTCTTGCTAGTATTTTTACCAAAATAATGGAATTGTTTCTAATGATCTAGACAATTGTTGGATTTTGATTATCTTTGCAAACACTCATAGGATTATTCAATCAGATAATTATCACACAAATAAAGATGCTCTATGAAAAATTTTAAAATTAATAACGTTACATGGCCAATTTGGGCGCTAATTTTTTGTGTCATTATACAACTAGTTTTTTATCTTGTTCGATTTCATGGTCCTCTGTCTTCCGAGAGTGCTGATTGGTCTGCTTTTTCTCATTATTTCGGCCTTAGCTTCTCAGTCCTATCGGTATTGCTAGTGTATCTTACATACCGTAATCAGACACAAATGTCGGCAGTCCTCCAATTTGAATCAATTTTCTTTCAGTGGCATGATCAACATCGTACAATGTACAATGACTTGAAAGAAAAAATTGAAAAATTCTCAAAAGATGTTGTTATGCGTTTTATAGAAACCCATAAAGGACACTTTACAATTGAGGACTTCCGTAGCGACGCCAAAGACTCTGACCAACGTGATGTAATGCGTTATTATAGAAGTCTGTATCATCTCATTAAATATGTTCATTTAAGCCCGATATTAGATAATGATGAAAGTAAACGGATGATGTACATTGATATCATTCAGGCTCAGATGTCAGATGAAGAATTAAATACGATTTTATATCTCCTTTTGACTGATGAGTGGAAGGATTCAAAACTAATTTTTGGATGTTCATGGGAAGAAGTAATAGATAAGTATCATTTTTAAAGAATTTCTATTATTCAAATGATAGGAAGAACTTCAACGAATTTGTTATTTTCATGAATAATGAGTTCAAAGAGACAAAGGATGCCTTTCATTTCCTGAAATTAAAATCAACTCCCACCCCCTAGTTCTTTTATTACACTATTGAAAGCATTGGCGTTGGGCTATTTTTATGGTTTTTGCTGTTCGTAGTGCCTAAAAATGGCACTGGGGTGGAGTAATTTTGCAGCGGATTACAGATTTGCATTTATGTGAGATTTGGATTTCTCTGATTTCGTTAGTTATGAGAAAGTACCTTTTTTCAAGAAAAATGCTTATCTTTGCATCCGGAACAAGAATATTTATATTCTTGACCTGCGAAAGACCGTGAGTTAACGATATAACAAACTCCTTTGCGGTTATATAGGCTTTGGTCGGCCTGCAGGGACTGCATTGGAGTTTGTTTTTATTTATATGACAACATGAAACGACTTTTTTATTTCCTTTCAACAATTAGTACGAGTTTATGTGTTCTCGCACAAAAAGGCCACATTCGCCCTGAAGATGTAGCTGAAATTGAAGATTTAGAAGAAATGGCACATCATAGTTCTTCGTCTGGAGATAGTTCAGGTTTTGTTACAGTTTTATTAGTTGTTTTGCCAATAATTATTATTGCGTTTATAATAGCAATTAATAATTCTGATAAAAAGGATGTTAATCAGAGAATTGCTTATTATACAGCGAATGATTTAAATGCTTTCCGGACTATCCAAAAAGCCATTAGTGCTGGTTGTAATTTCAAAACCTGTAAAGGTTATTATGTGATGGAAGATGGCACTGTATTGATACCAAGTAGCGCTAGATGCATAATTTTGGAGTATGTAAAAGAGAACAAGTCATACGTAAAGGTCAAATTTGACCAGTATCCAGAACCGCTATATTTGCAAAGATGCTGGTTAAGAAAGGGATAACTAAAGTATATTTTCAAATAGAATTTGGGCAACAGAATTTTTCTCGATAACAATCATGACAAAAAAACAAAATGTAAACTCAATAAGAACATACATCAGTTTATTTAGTAGTGCAGGCATTGGCTGCTACGGATTCGAATTAAATGGTTTTGAATGCGTTGCTACAAATGAACTGCTAGAGCCAAGAATTGAGGTTCAAAAAGCGAATCACAAATGTAAGTATGAGAGCGGATACATTTGTGGTGATGCAACCTCATTGGATACACATGTTCGCATTTATAATGAAATTAAGTACTGGAGAGAGCATGAAGGTGTCATTGATATAGACGTTGTTTTTGCTACTCCACCTTGTCAAGGCATGTCGACTGTTAATTATAAGAAAACAGACCATGAACAAAAAAGGAACTCACTTGTAGTTGAGGCTATTAAACTAATAATGGGAATACACCCTAAAATTTTCGTGTTCGAGAATGTTAGGGCATTTATGAAATCAATTTGCACAGATATTTCTGGTCAAAATATACCTATAGCAGACAGTATATATAATAATCTGTCTGACGAATATTACATCTATTGGAAAGTCATTAATTTTAAAGATTATGGTGTTCCATCAAGCCGTCCAAGAACCATTGTAATTGGAACTAGAAAAGATTTAAATGTATCACCTCTCCTTCTATTTCCAACACGCCAAAATGAAATCCCTCTAAAAGATTCGATAGGTTCTTTTCCTCGTTTAGCATATTGTGAGAAAGACGCAACAGATCCATTACATTTTGCCCGGCCATTTCCTTCCTATATGCTAGAATGGATAAAGGATTTAAAAGAAGGCGAAACCGCATTTGATAACCCAGATGAACATAAACCATATACTATTGATGCTCATGGAAATAGGGTTATCAATAAAGGTGCCTATATGGGTAACAAGTATCGCAGATTAATCTGGGATAGACCAGGGGCATGTATTGCGACTCGTAGCGATGTCATGTCATCACAAGATACGATTCACCCATGTGATAATCGTGTACTTAGCATACGAGAACTTATGACTCTGATGACAATACCCAATTCCTTTAAGTGGACGAAATATGATGATGAACTAACAGTAGATAATTCTGAAGAATACCTAAAGAAACATGAAGGTAATATTCGCAGATGTATAGGAGAGGCAGTTCCGACGCATATCATTAATGAGATAGCTTCAAAGATTAACTTGATATTAGATTATGCTGAATTTGCCAAGTCTAACCTTAACTTGGATTCCAATAATATTTTTATTAAGATGTCTCAAAAATATGGTCTTCTTTTATACGATCATGCTTTTCCTTACGTAGACGATTTATTTGAAAAACTATTAGTGACAACTGTAAAAATTGTAGGCATTCATGATTTTTTTCTCTTTTATCCACAGATTATTTCATTTTACTCACACGTAAATAATCTTGTTATTGATATATACAATATCAGTGAAGAAGACAGAAAAGAAATCATTGTTTTTCTATCATCATTTGTACAGCCAAGTAATTTAGAAATTCACCTTGATGATTGTTATAAACCCCTTAGTTTTTACAATATTCTTATTGAGAACCGGAAATGTTTTTATCTATCATCAAAAAAAAGTGTTAAGAAATCTATTCCGAATATTGAAGATAAACGACAACTAACTCTTTTTTAAGTCATGAATTCAAGTATTGACGTTTCAATCTTAAATGATATTATTTTTGGCAGAGTGGACCCTCAAATATATGCGTTCACTACAGAAACCATTCCGAATTATTTAAAAATAGGTGATACCTATAGAGCTATTCAAACTAGGTTAGATGAGTGGAGAGAGTATTATCCCAATCTAATTCACCAATATACACATACAGCTAAATTAGAAAGTGGTAATATATTTCGAGATCATGCCATACATAAATATCTTGAATATAGTCTTCATTATCACAGATTGACTCGTCAAGAATTAGAACCAGGGATTCACTATTCTAGAGAATTTTTTAGAGATGCACTCCCAAAAGATATTGATGCTGCCATTGAAGACATAAAAGAAAGTGAAATTTCAAATGATGGTAAATATCAGTTCTATTCGTCCGAACATCTTCCGCTTACGTTTGAATATGTAAGGAATAAGTCTTTTCTTCCAAGAGATAACCAGAGGGAAGCTATAGCAAAATTTTTAGAAGCTTACAATAATGGCCGAACTAATTTACTCATGTACGCCGTAATGCGATTCGGTAAGTCTTTCACGGCAATGTGTTGTGCTGTCGAAATTGATGCTAAATTAGTTCTTATCGTTTCGGCGAAAGCTGATGTTTGTAAAGAATGGCAAGAAACAGTTCAAAGTCATATTCGTTTTGATGGCTATCATTTTTTCACGGGAGAAGACTTAAAAAGAGATAATACACTTATCAGTTCTAACCTCTCATCCAACAAAAAAATAGCGCTATTTCTAACGTTGCAAGACCTTCAAGGTGACAATATAAAAAGCAAACATAAAGAAATCTTTCTCGAAAAAATTGATTTGCTCATTGTTGATGAAACTCATTATGGCGCTCGTGCTGCTGAATACGGAAAAGTGCTTCAAGAAAACGGATTATCAAAGAGTCAAATAAGTAATGAAATTAGCACGGCAGAGTTATCTGATGGTATTGATGAAGAAATAAAATCGTTAAAGTCCAAAGTTAAGTTACATTTGTCGGGAACTCCATATCGTATCCTCATGAGTGATGAGTTTACAAAGGACGATATTGTAGCGTTTTGCCAATATAGTGACATCGTTGATGCAAAAGAAAAATGGGACCAAGATCATATTTACAGTGATGAGCATGAGGGTGAATTTTCAGAATGGGACAATCCATATTATGGGTTTCCTCAAATGATCAGATTCGCCTTTACTCCGAATGCTTCATCTATAAAGAGAATGAAAGAAATGAGAGAACATGGTGTTACTTATGCTTTCTCATGTTTGTTTAAGCCGGTCTCTATACTTAAGGCAGCTGATGGAAGCCACCGAAAATTTATAAACGAAAAAGAGATTTTAGACCTTTTTGAGGTTATAGATGGTTCAAAAAATGATGAGAATCTTCTTGGTTTTTTGGACTGTGACAAAATAAAAGAGGGAAATATGTGCCGACATATAGTTTGTGTACTTCCATATCGCGCTTCATGTGATGCTTTGGAAACACTAATCTCAAATAATAAAGAACGATTTAAGAATCTTGGCAATTATGAAATCATTAATATTGCAGGAGTGGAGGATGAAAGAACATTTAGTGACACAGATCGTGTAAAAGCCAAAATAGAATCGTGTGAAGCATCTGGTAAGAAGACGTTAACACTGACAGTCAATCGTATGCTTACAGGTAGTACTGTTAAAGAATGGGATACTATGCTCTTCTTTAAAGACACAGCCTCACCTCAGGAATATGATCAAGCGATTTTTAGGATTCAGAATCAATATATTAAATCCTATCTTGACGAAGACGGAAACGAAATACGTTATAACATGAAACCACAAACATTATTGGTGGATTTTGATCCTAATCGAATGTTTCGTATGCAGGAGCTCAAATCCCAATTCTATAATGTCAATACTGATACAAATGGTAATAGTAAATTAAAACTCCGAATAGAACGAGAACTTGCTATCTCGCCAATTATAGAACTGAACCATAATAAATTAAGACGTGTTGAAGCAACTGATGTTATGGCCGCCGTTCAACAATACTCCCAAAATAAAAGTATAATGGACGAGGCCACAGAGGTTCCTGTAGATTTTGCCTTATTCGACAATGATGTTTTTCGAGCTGAAATTGAAAAGATGAAAGATATAGATGCCTCAAAAGGATTAGAATTTAGGCCAAATGACGGAGATAATGATGATGACTATAATATACCTGATCCTAATAATACAGATAATCAAGATGATAATCAGGATAACAATGATAATCAAGAGAACAATGAGTCTTTATCTGAAAATGATAGTGATTCCGACACTGAAAATCGAATAAATAATCTTGCTAAGAAATATAAAGCATATCAGGCTAAAATATTATTCTATGCGTTTTTAACAGATAATAAGGTTGAGTCAATAGAAGACATTATTGAAAGTATTACTAATGGTGATTGTAATAATCGTCGGATAGCGAAAAACCTCGGTCTTAAAGTTCCCATTCTTTGGCTTATCCAAAATAAATGTAACCCATTTATTCTAAGACATCTAGATTATAAGGTCAAAAATATTAATGATCTTATGAGAGATGAAGAATTATGTCCCATTGAAAGAGCAAATCGAGCAATCAGAAAATTCGCTAGAGTTTCTGACGCGGAAGTTGTAACTCCTCCACAATTAACAGACGAACTCATATCGTTAATCTCGGAAAAGATTGTATTGTCATCTTCGGTTATCCTTGACATTTCAACAATTCAAGGAGAGATTGCTTGTGGTTTAAACCGGAGATTTGGTGATAATATTAATACAAAGATATATTCAATTCCATCATCTCCCCTTGCTTACGAGTTAACAAGAAAAGTCTATACAATTTTAGGGATACCACTTGATCATATTTTGGACTTTTATACATCAGATCTTCTTGGTGAGGATGCAGATAAACATATTGAATCATTAAGCAATCTTAACATAGATATCACAATTGGAGTTCCTCCTTTCACAGAGCGAACAGGTGGTGGAAGAGGTGATGGCCATAATGCCATTTACCATCGCTATTTTGAAATTGTTCGCGACAAAATAAAACCACAGATAATTGCGATGATGATGCAATCGACTTGGTATTCTGGCGGAAGAGGTGAAGGTCTTGATTCATTTAGAGAGTATATGCTGGAAACTACACACCTTAGAGAGTTCCATGATTATCCTAACATCGAGTCTTATATCAAAGGTGTTACAACGTTAAGAGGAGGTATTTGTCTATTTATTTGGGATATTCACTACGATGGGAGATGCTTATTCATTAATAAAATTAACCACCGAGATTATCCTTTAATTCGGCCATTAAGATATTCTCATGGTAATTATAAAGCGGATTTTTTAATTCGTTGGAACAAAGGTCTATCTATCTTAGAGAAAGTGCTTAATATTGAGAAATCCTTCATTTATGAGGAAAACTCAAATCTAATGTATCGGAGGAATCCATTTGGATTTCCTAATACAGCAGATAATTTCACCAAAAGAAGAACTTGCAGAGCTAAAACGAAGGTTTATCTTGCCAAAAAACAAGTAGGGTATGCTCGGGATGATCAATTCCATCTTACGCCTCAAACACAAGAGCTAATGAACCGTTGGAAAGTAATGATTGCTAAATCAAGTTCAGGCACTGATGAACTGCCGCACTTGGTTATAAGCGACCCTATTGTCTCGGAGCCCGGCAGTGTAACCGCTAATACGCACTACATTATTGATGGCGTGCCAACAGAAATCGAATCAAGAAATCTTGCTAAATACATGCGTACAAGATTTTTCAGATTTATGGTTATGTTGCTTAGAAGTAATCAGAATATGCGCATAGATATGTATCGTTATGCTCCTCGTCTAGACTTTAATCGTTCATGGACTGATGAAGAGTTATATGAGAGATACGGTTTATCTGACGAGGAAATCGAATTCATATCTTTTGTTATCAAAGAAAAAAAGTAAACTTTTTTGCAAACCACTTTAAGCACAAACTCTTACAAACATTAGATGAACGTGACATATAAAGAACAACTCAGCCGGCACGTTGAAGATATCTTTAAAGGCTATGCTTCACCAGGACTCCACATCTGTGATATTGCCACAGGTGGTGGTAAATCTTATACCATCGGAAAGCTGACCTGTGAATACTACCCCAACAGTTTTGATCGCATTGTGATTCTATGTGTTCAAAACAAATTGGTTAATGGGATGAATCGTGAGATTGAACGTTTTATCGATGGACCAAACAGCCTAATAAAGCCTTCAGATAAAATGGTCATAGAAAACAATCCAGAGGTTATCACTAAAGCCATAAAAAATGGGAATCTTCAGAAGCTTGTTGATGAAATGCAATACCAAATTGGAGAGCAGAAGAAACAAGATGTTAGTGTCACCGAAATACAATATAGCTACATCTATGTAAAGAAGGTTTTTGAGGGTTTGTCTGGCTTAATAAAGACATTTGAAGAGAATAGCAAGAATGACTACATACAGAACCAAATAAACGAAAGCGAAGCAAATCTTCGCAAAGCTGTTCGTATCTTTTTTGATACGTTCAAAAAACACCTCGAAAAAACCAAGCAACTCAAGAAAGTATCACTTGAGGCTATACTAAGCAGGTTCCCATCACTTGTGAAAGTCTATCCACAAGTTGATTATAAGCGAAAGAGGGTACTTCTTATGACTGTACATAAAGCGATGTATGGTATCGACCCGATACTTTCTGAGAAGATCAGGCTAGAGAATTTTGCTGAGAAGAACAAGAGGACACTAATTTTGTTCGACGAATCGGACCAGGCATCCGTAGCCATACGGTCTGCCATCATTGATCAATCTATTGAAAATGCTGGTGGTAGTAAAAGATTTGATAAGGGTTATAATGGTTATCTCCAGTACTTGGATTTAATCAACAACCCTGAACAGATTTCAAATGAGTATTATGGGTCCTTATTGGAAGAATGTCTTAACAAAGCCAAAACTATAACAAAAAATAACTGGGAACGTACTTTTGGAAAGATAATACCTTATAAGAATATATTTTTGGGAAACAATGAGGAATTGGAATCATACAGAAGGGGGGTATTCTTTTCAGGGCCAGCATTAAGATTGAATATTGCTCAAAAAGGCGATAACACAAACTCATACATCTGCTACAGAAAACGAGATCGGCATTTTTGTCTGGTTCATGCCAACGATAAAGATCAACTACTGACAGAATACCCTGTAGTCATCCCGATGGATCAATTCCTATCATTAATCCTCGGTAATACGATGTCTATAAAAGGTCAGCTGCGAAGAGTCATTTCGGAATCACTTATGCGTAGCCGAGAAAGATTTGAAGCTGAGACAATAGAAGTCTCAACCAATACTGCTACAACAAATCACTATCTTGGTTATCCAACACTGGAACGAGAGATACACACATTATTCTCTCGTTTTGAGACGACTTCTGAATATCAATTTGAGCAGCAGATAAACGAATTCATGACAAACAGAAAGAACCTTTCTGTTGCTTTTGCTGATGGTGATGAGAAAATGAAATTTCCTGATTTCTCAGTGTATTCTCAGGGCGTTCAGCTATATCAAGAGGAGATTGATGAACGAGACAACCAGCATCGTGTAAGGTTGTCATGTAGAGAAATATCTACTACACCTGAAAAGATCCTGATAGATCTTGTAAACTCTGATGGGACATCTGTCGTTCTATGTTCAGCTACTGCTTCTTGTTGGTCGGTGGTAAGCAACTGTGATATCAAGTATCTAAAACAGACTCTTGGGGACAAAGTTCATGTCCTCTCAAAGGCTGATAGAGAGATATTTGACCATCTCGTTGACAAGACTTATCCTGAGAATCATCAGATAGAGATTGTTCCCTTGCAGAAATATGAATTTCCGGACAAGAGAGAGAATGCGATTGTATTACCTGACAAATACAAACAACTGTTCTCATCTGATGCTATTAAAGAGGGACTGGTTGAGAAGTGGTTTAAGATAACACGTCGTGAACTTAAGAAAACATCCAAGGGCGTTGAAGATCTAGCATTCCAGTTATATCGCCTGTTCCAGTTTATTGAAGCATACCACTGGTTCATCAGTCATAATGACATTCACAGTATGATATATTTCCAAAATCGTACTGGAGATAAGGACAAAAATCAAATACATACACTAAGTTGCTTGATTGACGGAACTTATAAGGATATGTCTTCAACATTGGATGATGAGTTGCCGACCGACTGGAAGAACAATCACATTTGTATATCAAAAGACTGGGAAGATGTAGAATCCAACATCTTAACTGAACTCGGCGAGGATAAAGATGCTAAGCTAATGCTAGTTTCTGCCTTTGGAAGTTTCAAAGCAGGAGCAAACTTACAGTATGAAATTCCTGAGGGTCTCGACTATATAAGTGGAGATAATTGGAGCAACGAAGGGGAAAAGCTAAAGAAAGACTGGGATGCCATTTATGTTCAATCGCCCACAGCTTATCTCATGATGAATGAAGACGGCACGGAGAGTACTTATGAGAAAAGCCTCTACAATGCCATGTTGACTTTAATGATGCTGTATGAACGTGGCTGTCTTTCGAAAACGGATGTCGCTCAATGGCTTTATTACGCTCTTTCAAATAACTTTATGTTTGGGGAGAAACAGAATCCTGGTATTGTTAAGGACAAATCAGCATGGGCCCAAACCACTGTCGAACAAGCTATAGGACGATTGTGCCGAACAAGAAACAAACCTCATACCACATATATCCTGTTCGATGAATCGATGAAGTCCTTCTTTGATGCTTCAATTATGGAGAAATCACTCACTAAAGAGTTCAGAGCTCTAGCCGAATACATCATGAATCATCAAAATGTCGAAGTTCCAGAAAGTGACCCTGATGAAGTGATAAGGTGTAATGATGCAAATAATGCTCAAAGACAACTGGATCGACTTCGCAGTTTAGCTCTTCGATATACACCTCACCAAAATGATGAAGAAGACATTGATGATGACTACGTTGGTGATGATGACTTACCATATAATGTTAGAAGCAGTCAAATCATGAACCAAAGCTATAAACAGACCATCATTAAAAAGCCTGTAATTGCAAGCATTGATGAGCTAGATGACTTTGATAAGCGTCTGACATTCATTCCCAAGTGCTATGGGTCATGGAATAGAGACGAAAACGGATGCTATTCTTTCTCTTGCGAAACAAAGTACAATAATCGAATTTGCGTTTCTGGTAAGGGGAAGGCATATTCTATCTCGCCGTCATCTGTGAGACTTGATGTTCTCATGAAGAACTCCGTGATTAAAGACCATTTCGAGAAAAACGGCTTTGCTACCACATGGGGAAAAGAAGGGCTGATCCTCCATCCACAGATACTTGCGACTGATTATGCCGGAGAGATTGGTGAAGAAGCGTTTAAGGCGATTCTACTGTATTATACCAATTGTACTGAAGATAATATCAAACATTTGGAAGGTAAAGATTACGAGTTGGCTGATTATGTTATAGTGAATCCTGATGGAAGCTACAAAATCGCCTTTGATGTAAAGAACATGAATCCCAATGTTGACCATAACGACAAACGGGGGGACATGCCTACAGCTATGAAACGCGACATAAAGCGAAAGCGTTTGGGATGTGAGCTTATTACTGTTAATATGCTTCAAATAGGTAACAGTAGCATGGATGAGGTTCGAGAGATAGGTGGTATTATTGATAAGAATGGCAATATCATCCATAGCGCTATCGATCATCTCAAAAATCTTATTAATTCCAAGTGAACATGAAAATTGATGAACAATACATAAAGAGCTTGCCTCTTACCACAAACAAGATAAATGTAACTG
>JAEEGL015441583.1_pt1 | contig 12965 bp, 7 predicted proteins | sample 9134231 | NCBI WGS metagenome assembly JAEEGL01 (sample SAMN16246548, study PRJNA631951) | gut metagenome | biome: gut microbiome; feature: rumen; material: fiber-attached | host: Bos | place: Iran: Karaj | collected 2018-10 | reverse complement strand
GAGGGCCCCGTCCCGGATCTCCCCGCTGTAGCCGAGCTTCGTTTCGAAGCGGTAGCTGCTCCCGAGCGCATGGAGCGCGCAGCCCGTGGTCACGAGTTTCATGTTCGAGGCCGGGACCAGTTTCTGGTCGGGGTTGAGGGACACGAGCACCTTCCCCCTGGCATCTTTCGCCACGACGCCCCAGGCGGCCGAATGGAGGGGCTCCTCCGCGGCAAGCTGGTTGACATAGCGCTGGGCGGGATGGACTTGGGCGGCGGCCGGAAGGGCCACGGCGAGCAGGAGGAGGGGCAGGACGGCTCTTTTCATCGTTGGAAGACAATTCGTTTGCATGGTCAAATATACGAAAAAACGCTTTGAGAACGCAAAGGTAGCGGGACTTCCTGCCCCCTTTTTGCTGCCCGGGAAGTCCAGAAGGGCTTTTTCTTGGTGGAAAGTGGTGATTTGAAGTTAGAAATGATTATTTTTGCAGGCACCAAAACCGTGTTGATCCATGAAAAAGACTGTACTGGTATCGGGCGGGGCGGGCTTCATCGGGAGCCACGTGACCGTCGAACTCCTTGAATCGGGCTACGAAGTGGTCGTCGCCGACAATTTCTCGAACTGCGATACGACCTGTTTCGAGGGCGTGAAGAAGATTACCGGCCGGGATGACCTCCCGCTCGTCCGGATGGACTTCTGCGACCCGGCGGCGGTGGACCGCCTGTTCGGGGAATACGACATCGACGCCGTCATCCATTTCGCCGCGTTCAAGGCCGTCGGGGAGTCCGTCGAGAAGCCGGTCATGTACTACAAGAACAATCTCGAGAGTTTCCTGAACGTGCTGGAAGCGGCTGAGAATCACGGGGGTTGCAATGTCCTCTTCTCCTCCTCCGCGACCGTGTACGGCGAGCCCGACCAGGTCCCCGTGACCGAGCAGTCGCCGCGGAAGCCGGCCACCTCCCCCTATGGCAATACCAAGCAGATGTGCGAAGACATCCTCCGCGATGCCGTGAAGGCCTCCAAGGGTTTGCTCAAGGGCATCCTGCTGCGCTATTTCAACCCGATCGGCGCCCATCCGAGCGCCCTCATCGGCGAACTTCCGCGCGGTGTCCCCAACAACCTCGTCCCCTTCATCACCCAGACCGCCATCGGCCGCCGCGAATGCCTCTCCATCTTCGGCAACGACTACCCGACCCCGGACGGGACCTGCCTCCGCGACTACATCGACATCGTCGACCTGGCCAAGGCCCATGTCTGCGCCGTCTCCCGCATGCTGGACGGCAAGATGAAAGCGGACTGCGAAGTCTTCAACATCGGCACCGGCCGCCCGGTCTCCGTCCTGGAGCTGGTCAATGCGTTCGAAAAGGTGAACAAGGTGAAACTCAACTACCGTTTCGCCCCCCGCCGCGCCGGCGACGTCACGGCCATCTGGGCCGACCCGTCCCTCGCGAACCGGGAAATGGGCTGGAAGGCCGAACGCAGCGTCGAAGATACCCTCGCCGCCGCCTGGGCCTGGTAAAAGCACCTCGCCGGAAAATAGCGCCGCACCGCGGCGGAAGGTAGCGCCGCTCCTCGCCGGAGCGGAACAGCGGACAGACGTCGCACAGCAAAAGAGCGGAGCGGTGGGCAACACATCGCACTGCGGCGGCGCGGCGCGGTGGACAATGTCTCCATCGCTCCAAGTGACGGAGACGTCCCGCGAAACGACCGGTCTCCGTCAAAAACGGCCTCTTTTGACGGAGACGTCCCAAATTTCGGCAGGCCTCCGTCACTTCGTCCGCGGAAACCATCGCCCTCCCTTCGCGAAAGGGATATACGCACTGTTATTTCGCGCTCAGGGCACTATAACAGCGCTGAGACCAGCAATCTGCTCTGCGAAAGGGATATTTATGCCACAATATGACGTTCGCGGCAAGTCGCACTGCGATGAAGTAAAGCAGTAGGCAGACATCGCACAGCAAAAAGAGCGGAGCGATGGGCAACACATCGCACTGCGGCGGAGCGGAGCAGTGGACAATGTCTCCATCGCTCCAAGTGACGGAGACGTCCCGCGAAACGACCGGTCTCCGTCAAAAACGGCCCTTTTTGACGGAGACGTCCCAAATTTCGGCAGGCCTCCGTCACTTCGTCCGCGGAAACCATCGCCCTCCCTTCGCGAAAGAGATATACGCACTGTTATTTCGCGCTCAGGGTACAAAAACGACCTTAGTGAGATAGAAATAATAACCTGCATCACCGGCGTCTGCTGCTTCGCAGCCCTGTCCGGGTAAATGCCACCGGCGACGCAGGTTATTATACCACAATTCCTTAAGACCGGCAATTCGCTCTACAAGCGGGAAATATCCGCCGCAATTTGCCGTTCGCGGCACATCGCATAGCGGCGATGTAGAGCAGTAGGCAGACATCGAACAGCAAAGGCGCAGAGCAGCGGACAACTCATCGCGCAGCGGCGGAGCGGAGCAGCGGGCAGACGGCATTGTACAACGGCGGTCGCAATAATATTGGGAAATGCGTCTTGAAATGTCCTGGAGGACATCCGAGGTTACAAAAAGCAGCCAGAATGACACCGCGGACGTCCCACCCTGCTGCTTTGTTGCCTTGTTGCCCTGCTGCCTTGCTGCTTTGCTCCCTTGCGCTCCAAACGGGACTCGCGACACTCCAGCGCCACATTCAAATCGTAAGTTATTGATGCTTAACACAATGCAAGAAATCGCCCCCTCGAAAGTGAGGGAGCAATTATCTACAAATATCTATCGTTCAAGCATTTCCGATTTGAATGTTCCAGAATGGGTTGACGTGACACCTGTGCCGTTGGAACAGGAAACGCGCGGCGGACGGCGGGCGGCGGAGGATATTAAGGGGAACGGTTACAGAGGAGCCCGGGGAAAGGGGTGTTCCGGCAGGACGGCCGGCGTGTGTTTGAGCGCGGGGTGCTCCGTCGCCCCGCGCGAGTTAGCCGGACGAACCCCTTTCCCCGACCGCGACCGCCGTTCCCCGCCATGAAGCCGCCGCCCTCCGTCTGCCTCCCTCCGTCTGCCTCCCTCCGTCTGTTGCCCTCCGTCTGTTGCCCTCCGTCTGTTGCCCTCCGTCTGCTGCTCTCCGTCAGCCTCCCTCCGTCAGCTGCCTTCCGTCTGCCGCCCTCCGTCTGTTGCTCTCCGTCAGCTACTCTCCGTCAGCTGCTCTCCGTCAGCCGCCTTCCGTCTGCCGCCCCCTCCGTTTGTCAACCGAAGTATGTCGTCCTACGGAAACGCGTGGCGGATAAATCAATGATTTTCAGTGTTCTGTGTAATTGCTCGGCGCGTTATTGCGTCCGAACATTTCAGGGAAATGTTCATTCTCAAACAGATAGCCGCCACGTCTTTCCCGGCCATCCTTTTTTTCGACTGTCATTAGGGGTGTCACGCGCAGCACCCCTGACGACGAAAAAGGCCGATTTTGCTGTTAGGGGTGCTTGAAATGACACCCCTAACAACGGTCCCGCCCAAAGAGTGCTTCCCGCCGGCCACTTCCGGCCCGAAAAGGGCATTCCCCGGGCTTGAACCGCTACCCGCCGGCCACCTCCGGCCCGAAAAGGCCGTTCCCCGGGCCGGAACCGCCACCCGCCGGCCACCTCCGGCCCAAAAAGGGCATTTCCCGGGCCTGAACCGCCAACCGCCGGCCATCTCCGGCCCGAAAAGGCCGTTTCCCGGGCTTGAACCGCTACCCGCCGGCCATCTCCGGCCCGAAAAGGCCGTTTCCCGGGCCTGAACCGCCAACCGCCGGCCATCTCCGGCCCGAAAAGGGCATTTCCCGGGCTTGAACCGCTACCCGCCGTCCACCTCCGGCCCGAAAAGGCCGTTTCCCGGGCCTGAACCGCCAACCGCCGTCCACCTCCGGCCCGAAAAGGGCATTTCCCGGGCCTGAACCGCCACCCCCCAGCCATTTCCGGCCCGAAAAGGCCGTTCCCGGGCCTGAAGCGCCTTTCGCCACCCTTCTTGCCGCGGTGCTCATGACCGCCGCTCTCCGTCTGCCCGACGCTTCCCTTTCACCTCAAGCCCAATATCACGACAATACGGGCCGGAACCGTCCCGGCCGCGCCAGCGCCCGCGCCGTGGGCCGTGCGAAACCCGCGCGCGCGAAATTTTGTTTGTATAAAATGCAAAAAATACGTAGCTTTGCAAGCTTGCTCCATTGAGCGGGCCTGTAGTTTATAACACTGAGTATGAGCCGTCAACGTGACTTGTCCTTCTGGCAGATGTGGAACCTGAGTTTCGGGTTCTTCGGCGTGCAGATCGCCTATGCCCTGCAGAGTGCCAACATCAGCCGGATTTTCGCGACGCTGGGCGCCGATCCGCACCAGCTGTCGTTCTTCTGGATCCTGCCGCCCCTGATGGGCATGATCGTCCAGCCCCTGATCGGAAAATGGTCCGACCGCACCTGGTGCCGTCTCGGGCGGCGCAAGCCGTACCTGCTGGCCGGCGCGATCGTCGCCGTGCTGGTGATGGTGTTCCTGCCGAATGCCGGCAGCCTGAACCTCTCCACGGCCTATCTGTTCCTGGGGCTCAATGCGGCGATGTGGTTCGGCCTTTTCTCCCTGATCTTCCTGGACACCTCCATCAACGTGGCCATGCAGCCCTTCAAGATGATGGTCGGGGACATGGTCAACGAGAAGCAGAAGGCGACCGCCTATTCGCTCCAGAGCTTCCTGTGCAACGCGGGTTCCCTGGCCGGCTACCTGTTCCCGATCTTCTTCACCTGGATCGGCATCAAGAACGTCGCTCCGGAAGGCGTGGTCCCGGATTCGGTGATCTATTCCTTCTATGCCGGCGCCGCCATCCTCATCCTCTGCGTCCTCTTCACCTTCTTCAAGGTCAAGGAGATGCCTCCGCAGGAATATGCCGAATTCCACGGCATCGATCCCAAGACGGCGGAAGAGAAGCCGTCCGAGGGCCTCTTCTCCCTGCTGGCCAAGGCGCCGAAGACGTTCTGGACCGTGGGACTGGTGCAGTTCTTCTGCTGGTCGGCGTTCCTCTACATGTGGACCTACACCAACGGCGCGATCGCCGCGAACTGCTGGGGCACGACGGACGTCGCCTCCGCCGACTACCAGGCGGCGGGCAACTGGGTCGGCGTCCTGTTCGCCGTCCAGGCCGTGGGCTCCATCCTCTGGGCGCTGGTCATCCCGAAATTCCGGAACCTCAAGACGGCGTATGTCGTGAGCCTGCTCGTCGGCGCCGTCGGTTTCGCTTCCGTCTTGCTGATCCATGACAAGTACGTGCTCTTCGGCTCGTACTTCCTCATCGGATTCGCCTGGGCCGCCATGCTCGCCCTGCCGTTCACCCTCCTGACGAACGCCCTCGAAGGCAGTCCCTACATGGGCTCTTACCTCGGCCTGTTCAACGGCACCATCTGCCTGCCGCAGATCGTCGCGGCGGCGACCGGCGGTCTCGTGATGTCGCTCGTCGGCGGGAGCCAGGCCATGATGCTCCTGCTCGCGGGCATTTTCCTGGTGGCGGGTGCCGCCTGTGTGTCGCTTATCAAGAAATAACTGACAATCAATCATACAATGAAAAGGATTCTCACTGCAATGTCCGCCCTGGCCCTGGCGCTGACCGCGCTGGCCCAGAACGGTTATCAGGTCAAGGGAGTCGTCATCGATGCGCTGGGACCGGTTGTCGGCGCCACTGTCATGGAGCAGGGCACAACCGTCGGTACCTCCACCGGCCTGGACGGCGACTACATCCTGACCGTATCCAGCGCCGATGCCACCGTTGAAATCAGCTGCATCGGCTATGCTTCCCAGACCTACAAGGCCTCCGAACTCCCGGCCACCGTCACGCTCTCCGAAGACGCGGTCTTCCTTGACGACGTCGTGGTCATCGGCTACGGTTCCCAGAAGAAGAAAGAGGTGACCGGCGCCGTATCTTCCATCAAGTCCGAGGATTTCAACGCCGGCGTCAAGACCAACCCGATGGGTCTCCTCCAGGGCAAGGTCGCCGGCCTGAACATCATCAAGACCACCTCCGACCCGACCTCCACCGGCTACAACATCCAGATCCGCGGCTTCTCGACGCTCGACAAGGGCGCCGGCACCTCCCCGCTCTACATCGTGGACGGCGTTCCGGTGAGCAACATCGACAACATCTCCCCGGATGAAATCGCCTCTATGGACGTCCTGAAGGACGGTTCCGCCGCCGCCATCTACGGTACCCGCGGCACGAACGGCGTCATCATCATCACGACCAAGCGCGGCGACAACTTCTCCGACGTCGCCCACACCCGCGTCGAGTATTCCGGCTATGCCTCCGCCTCGTTCCGCAACGGCGACCTCGGCATGGCGACGCCCGACGAGTACCGCCGCCTGGCGGAGCTCTCCGACGGGATGGTCAAGCCCGCCATCTTCGACGGGGACTACAACACCGACTGGCTCAAGGAGGTGACCCGCACCGCCGCCATCGCCCACAACCACAACGTGGCGATCGTCGGCTCCGCGAAGAAGTTCAACTACCGCGCTTCCATCAACTACAAGAACGCCGAGGGCATCGCCCGGAACACCAACCGCAACGAGATGATCGCCAAGCTCGCCGCCTCCCAGAAGGCGCTTGACGGCTGGCTGGAGCTCCAGTACGACATGTCCTACATGCACTACCGCAACGACTACTTCTGCGGCGACTTCAAGTATGCCTCCCTGCTGAACCCGACCTATCCCATCTACGACGAGACGACCGCCACGGGCTACTACTTCCCGACGGAGACGGGCGCCGTCAACCCGGTCGAGAACATGAACCGCAAGGAGTCCTACGGCGACGGCAACTATTTCCGCGGATCGGTCAAGGCGACGGTCAACATCAAGCCCGTCACCGGCCTGAAAGTCAATGCCTTCGGTGCCGTCGAGGAAGGGGACAACCGTTCCTTCGCCTACAACCACGGCGTCAACACGGACCTCTCCGGCTCCGGCACCGCCAGCCGTGACAACAGCATGAGCTACAGCCGCCTCCTCGAGATCACGGCCGACTACACGAAGACCTTCGGCAGCCACAACATCGCCCTCGTGGGCGGTTTCTCCTGGCAGAACTTCCTGTACGACGGCTCCTCCATCTCCAACAAGGGCTTCCCGACGGACGACGCCAAGTACTACCAGATCGGCAACGGCGACGCGACGAAGCAGTATCTCAACGTGAGTTCGTACCGCAACTCCAACACGCTGGCCGCCCTGTTCTTCCGTGCCAACTACAACTTCAAGGAGAAATACCTCCTGTCCGCCTCCATCCGCCGGGAGGGTTCCTCCCGCTTCGGCGCCAACCACAAGTGGGGCTGGTTCCCGGCCGTGAGCGCCGGCTGGCGGGTCAGCGGCGAGCCGTTCATGGAGAACGTCGGCTGGGTCGACGACCTGAAAGTCCGCCTGGGCTTCGGCGTCACCGGCAACAACCTCGCCTCCGACCTCCGCTCGATCGAGATGCTCAGCAACGGCGGAACCTTCTGGTACAACGGACAGTACGTCTATACCTACGCCGTCGCCCAGAACGTCAACCCCGAACTCCAGTGGGAGAAGAAGTTCGAGTACAACTTCGGTATCGACTACGCCCTCGTGGACAACCGCGTTTACGGTAGCCTCGACGTCTATTACCGCAACACCCGCGACCTGCTCTGGGACTATGAGGTCCCGACCCCGCCGTACCAGTTCCACACGCTCCTGGCCAACGCCGGCGTGATGAAGAGCTACGGCGTCGAACTCGCTGTGAGCGTGGTCCCTGTCCGGACCAAGACCTTCTCCTGGACCACGACCCCGACCGTCGCGTTCAACCGCAACTACATCACCCGCCTCTCCGACCCGTCCAAGGGCTTCAACTACAAGGAGACCACCTCCGGCGGCGTCGGTGAGAACGGCATCATGAACACCAACACCGAGATCCTCGTCGAGGGCCAGCCGGTCGGCGCCTTCTACGGCCTCGACTTCGCGGGCTTCAAGTCCGACGGGACCTGGATGTTCAACACGCCCGAAGGCGGCCTCATTTCCGGCGCCAACGCGACGGAGGGCCACCGCAAGGTCATCGGCAACGCCCAGCCGCTGCTGACCTTCGGCTGGAACAACAACTTCCGCTTCGGCAACTGGGACGCCAGCCTGTTCCTCCGCGGCGTGGTCGGCAACAAGATCCTCAACCTGACCCGCTGGGCCTACGGTCCGCAGGATTCCCAGACCTTCAATGTCTTCATGAAGGACATCGCCGGCAAGGACACCGTCCTTTCCGACAAGGCCCATTTCTCCAGCTTCTACCTGGAGGACGGCTCCTACCTGAAAGTGGACAACCTGACGGTGGGCTATACCTTCCATTTCCCGGAGAATCACAAGTACATCCAGTCCGCCCGCGTCTATCTGACCGGGCAGAACCTCCTGACCCTCACCGGCTACAGCGGGCAGGATCCGGAAGTCAACACGACCGGCGTCTGGGATGCGGGCATCGACTACTGCTCGTTCTACCCGACCGTCGCGACCGTGCTGCTGGGCGTCAATATCAGTCTGTTCTAATCGAGAGGAGGAATGAAAATGAAAAAGATCCTTACCCTTCTTGCCGCTGTCGCCATGCTCGCTCCCGCCGTCGTTTCCTGCGACGCCATGCTGGAGGAGAAGAACTACGGCAACCCGACCACCAAGGAAATGATGGCCAAGGAAGAGAATGTCGCCCTCCTCGTCGGACAGGCCTATGCCGACGTGAAGTGGCTGCATGACCACTGGGGCTACTGGGGTGTCGTCACCCTGACGGCCGACGAGGGCGTCTGCCCGATCCGCATGCCCGACAAGGACTGGGCCGACGGCAACTACTGGCGCAACCTCAACACCCACAACTGGGATGTGATGGGCCAGGCGTTCCGCAACATCTGGAATTCCACGATTTCCGGCGCCGTCCTCTGCAACAAGTTGATTTCCACGCTGGAAACCTACAAGGAGTCGATGAGCGAGACCGTGTTCGCCCAGTACATCGGCGAACTCGAGGTCATGCGCAGCTACTACTACTACATGCTCTTCGACTGCTTCGGCCGGATCCCGTACCTCGAGAAATTCGAGGAGACGACCGAGCCCCTGATGGCCCCCGAGAAGGTCTGGTCCCGCCTGGTGGACTGCCTGGAGCGGAACGCCCCGAACATGGCCGTCGTGAACGACGCCAACCGGGCGCTCAACTACGGCCGCGCCACCCAGGGCTTCGCCTATGCCCTCCTCGCCCGCCTGTACCTGAACGCCGAGTCCTTCGGCTGCACGCCTTCGAACATCGACCTCAAGAACACGGTGACGACCAAGATCTCGTCCGCCGCCGACTTCTACACCAACGCGGTCCGCTGCTGCGACGCGATCATCGCCTCCGGCTCCTATTCCATCGAGGAGAACTTCTTCACCAACTTCAAGATCCAGAACGAGGGCAGCCGGGAGAACATCTTCGTCATCGTGGAGAACGGCAACGCCAAGTTCGACAAGCGGGACAGCGGCAGCATGTCCAACAAGCTCCGCCTGACCATCCTGACGCTGAACTACAACCACCAGCAGACCTACAACATGATCGAGAAGCCCTGGAACGGCTTCTGCGCCCGTCCTTCCTTCATCGACCGCTACAACAAGAACGACGTCCGCGGCGCGGGTACCGACGAGGAACGCGCCCTCGGCACCAACGCCACGCATCAGTGGGGCTGGTTCGTCGGCCCGGTCTATGACAAGGACGGCGTGACCCTGCTGAAGGACAAGGATGAGGATAAGTCCCCGGCCATCATCGTCCCGACGCTCCACTCGCTCACCGAGGCGACCGACCTCGAGGGCGCCCGCATGTTCAAGTACGAGGTGGACCGCGAAGGACGGTACGATTATTGCGAAAATGACTTCGTGCTCTTCCGCTACGCGGATGTCCTCTGGATGAAGGAGGAAGCGATCCTGCGCGGCGGCAGCGGCTCGTCCGACATGAACAGTGCAGACTTCAAGCGTCTCCGCGCCCGTACCTTCGACTATGTCACGGGCGACAAGGAAGCGGCCTACAAGGCGGCCTACCCCGCCTGTGCGCCCGGGACTGTCACTTTGGCAGGAATCCTTGACGAGCGCGGCCGTGAGTTCGCGTGGGAGAACATGCGCCGCCGCGACCTCATCCGCTTCGGCAAGTTCAACGACCCGAAGTACGTCGAGTTCGTGACCGGTACGGACGACTACCGCAAGTGGTTCCCGATCCCGTATGCCGTCCTCGAGACTTCGCTCCGCGATGAGGCCGGCGAACCCATCTGGACCCAGAATCCTGGCTATTAATCAGTTACTAAATCCTGAAATACTATCAATCACTTTAAAAAACAACAGCAATCATGAAAAAATTCATGTATGTCCTGAGTGCGCTCGCACTCGCAGCCGTCTGCTTCAGCGCCTGCAACAAGGATCCGAAGCAGAACCTTGACGAGGCCGTCGAAGACGGTTTCTATGTGGCCGGTGCCGCTACCGGCGTTACCGAACTCGCTCCGCAGTTCATGATGACGGCCGGTACCAACGAGGCCGCCGACCAGACCAAGCGCGACGGCATGTACGAGAAGTACATCGTCCTCGACGCCAACAAGGACTTCGAGCTCCTGCTCTACACGGCGGGGAAGAAGACCCGTTACGGCGCCAAACTCGCTTCCTTCACCCCGGAAGAGGGCAGCACCACCTATGGTGAGGATCCCCAGATGGCGATCTTCAAGGGCGCCCTCGAGACCGGTGACAAGGCTCCTGCCATGAAGGTGACCGCCAAGGGTCTCTACCACATCGTCCTCGACCTCAACAAGGGCGGCGACCTCAAGAATGCCCAGATCATCGTGGCCCCCGTCGAGTGGGGTGTCCGCGGCGGCATGAACGGCTGGGGCTTCACCAAGCTCGAAGCGACTGCCCTTTCCAACGATGGCATCACCTACACCCTGAAGGATCAGGAACTTCCGAAGAACGGTGAGTTCAAGTTCGCCTATGGCGCCGCCTGGAAGATCACCCTTGACGACGCGGGCAAGGTGCGTGCGAACACCAACCTCGGCAACACGGACGAGGGCGTCGACCACGGCCCGCTCGCTGCCGGCGGCAAGAACATCAAGGTCGAGAAGCACGGTCTCTACGACGTGACCATGACCTACAAGCTCACGGCCGGCGAACTCGGCAAGTCCTATTCTTATGAGCTGAAGCTCACCAAGGAAATCGAAGACACGGCTCCCGAGCACATCTACATGATCGGTGAGCAGTGGGGTAACTGGGATTGGAACTCCGAGGGTGTCGTCGAACTCGCCGGTATCCCGAACGCGCCCGGTTTCTTCTGGTGCACCCGCTGGTTCGAGGCCTCCAAGGGCTTCAAGTTCTGCGCAAAGCGCGAATGGAGCGGTGACTTCACCGGTGTCGCCCCTGTCGGCTATACCGAGAACAGCGGCAACTGCTTCGTGGCTGCCGACGGCCTGTACACCGTGTTCGTGAACGGCAACGACAACATCGTCGAGGTCTATCCGGCCGAGATCTACGGTATCGGTGACGCCTGGGGTGCTGACGCCTGGGATTTCGACAAACCGGATGTCGTCAAGTTCAAAGCGGATGGCCAGACCGTGAAGGCGTCGGTCGTCAACAACAGCGACGCCGTGCGTATCGCCTCCAAGATCGTCCCTTCCGCTCCGATCGACGGTGTCACCACCCCGGGCGGCTGGATTGACTGGTGGAAGACCGAGTTCGTCTATTTCGACGGCAAGATCGCGTACCGCGGCGCCGGTGGCGACCAGGAGCGCGTCAAAGTGACCGCCGGACAGATGATTGTCCTCGACTTCAACGCCGGTACCGCTACTGTCCTTGTGAAGTAGTCCATTCCCGGTATTTTAAGCCTGCCGCCCCTGACCGGACGGCAGGTTTCCAATTCAAAGACCCTATGAAACGTCTGACCTTCCTTTGCGCGGTTCTGGCGGCCTTTTTCACCGCCTCGTGCACCAAGCCGACACCGGATGTCGTCCCGCCCGTTCCCTCGTATGAAAGCGGGGAGAAAGCCGGCCATATCACCTACCAGCTGCTGATCTACAGCTTCGCCGACAGCGACGGCGACCGGATCGGCGATTTCAACGGGATCACCTCCCGGCTGGATTACCTGGACGCCCTCGGCGTCTCCGCCATCTGGCTTTCGCCCGCCCATCCGGCCGACTCCTACCATGGTTATGACGTGCAGGACTACGCGGCCGTGAGCCCGAAATACGGGACGGAGGCGGATTTCAAGCGGCTGATCGACGCGGCCCACGCCAAGGGGATCAAGGTTTACATGGACTATGTCCTGAACCATACCGGCAAGGGAAATGTCTGGTTCGCAGACGCGAAGCGGGGAGAGGCGTCGGACAAGTTCGACTGGTTCCTGTTCTCGGCCAATCCTTCCGCCGACGTGACGGCGGGCAAGTTCCCGATGCTCAACGGCTACAATGCCGGCGAGTGGCACGACGTGACGGTCGGGGAGATCGGCTATACGGGCCGGCTCCATTTCAAGGTCGATTTCTCCAGCGCCTCGAAGACCCTGACCGTGACGAAGACCGACGCGGCGGCGCAGGCCGCCAATACGGACGCCTCCGTCAGCATGTTCCTCTGGGTCGGGGAGCCCGGAAAGGCCGTCCGGATGTACCGGACCGGGACGGATGTGTACGAGATCACCCTGGATGTCGATACGCCCTGGGGCGTGCTGGTGCGCACGTCCGACACGAGCTGGGACGGCGGGACCAAATGGGGTGCGCCGAACGGAAAGAACGTCCTGGCGTTCGGGACGCCGCTGACGCTGAGCACCGACGATGCGCAGGACATCCTCTTCGGCAGCCCGAAGCCGATGAAATTCCAGGGTGCGTTCGGCTCCTGGATGCCGGACCTGAATTACGGCCCGGTGGCGACGGCGGCCTCCTCGGGGCCCTTCAAGGCCCTCGCGGAGACGGCCGACAAGTGGATGGGCCTCGGCGTGGACGGTTTCCGCCTGGACGCCGTGAAGCACATCTATTCCAATGAGCGCGGCCCGCAG
>JAEEGL012751191.1_pt1 | contig 12965 bp, 9 predicted proteins | sample 9134231 | NCBI WGS metagenome assembly JAEEGL01 (sample SAMN16246548, study PRJNA631951) | gut metagenome | biome: gut microbiome; feature: rumen; material: fiber-attached | host: Bos | place: Iran: Karaj | collected 2018-10 | reverse complement strand
CCACATCATCCAGAAACCGTTATAGCCGCCGCGCAAACCGAATATCTGTCCGATAATTGTTGCCGCCCAGTAGAGAACGGAAATTACGATTCCAAAAATCAGTCCCAGAGTCTGTCCGTCTTTTTTACCGAACACAAGGGCTAAGGGGAATGCTAAAAGTGCAAAAAAGATGGAACCAAAGGGAATGGAAAACTTTTTATTAAACTCAAGGTCATAGGTGTTAAGCTGCTTTGTACTGGAGTTTCCCTGTTTTTTCATCTTCTTGATTTTTTTCCAAAGGTCGTAGCTGGTCATTTCACGCGGAGAAGTTCCGCCGGTACTTGCAATTATTGAATCTTCAAAAACATTAAGGGTAAGTTCCTGAGAATCCATTACATCATAATCACTGCGGTTTTTGTTGTTAAGCATGATTACAAAGGCATCGTCCATGTTAAGGCGCATAAGTACACCTGGGCTTACTGCTTTTTCAACATCTGTTTTTCCGGAAATAATAATTCTCTGGCCGGAGTTTTTCTGATTGTCAAAAAACACAAGGTCACTAACAGATTCTTTTGTTACGTCACCGATGACCAGGGTTGAATCGTTCATGCGTTTTATGGAATGGCTTTCCATTTCCACTGCGGGGTTTGAAACAATAATCTGCCTGTAAAGCTTGTTGTAATTAAGGGTTCCCAGCGGCAGAAAATAATCGTTCATTACAAAACTAAAAACACTTATGGCAAGTCCCATTATCACAACAGGAACGAGTATGACCGAGTAACGGAGACCGGACGCACGGAGAATAAGCACTTCATTGTCCGTAACAAGACGCCCCAGGCACATGAGAAAACCGACCAGTGTTGCAAAGGGGGCTGACTGGGCAACAATAGCAGGAAGACAATACCATATGAGCCTTATGACAGAAAAAACCGGAACACGCTTTTTTAAAATTGTTTCTGCAAGAAGCAGAATCTGGTTTACAAAAAACACCACGAAGAAAAAGAGAAAGCAGATTAAAAAATAAAGAAACAATTCTTTTGCAATGTATTTTGTAAGCACATGCTCCCTTAGCTTTGGAGGAGCTTTAAAACGAGAAAATATTTTTTCTGCAAAGGCAAGTATTTTTTCCAGCATAGAGTTTCTTTACTTACACCCCTGTACTGCCAAAACCACCGGCCCCGCGTTCAGTTCCTGAAAGTTCATTGCTTTCTACAAAAGAAGCCTGTGTTACCGGAGCAAGAATAATCTGGGCAATTCTGTCGCCAGAGGAAATTTTAAAATCTTCACTTCCTAAATTGATTAGAAGAACTTTTAGTTCACCGCGGTAATCACTGTCAATTGTTCCGGGGGTATTTAAAACCGTAACTCCGTTTTTAAATGCGAGTCCGCTTCTGGGGCGAACCTGAATTTCATAACCTTCAGGAATTTCAAAATAAAGACCGGTAGGAACTAAAACTCTCTCTCCTGGGCGAAGAATTACTTCACTCTCTTTAAGAAAAGCACAGACATCTGCACCTGCAGCACCTTTTGTTTTGTACTGGGGAATGAGGGCTCCCTTTTCAGCCTTGATTTTAACTGCTACTTCGTTCATAAACATTCCTTTTTTACTTTTGCAGGAAGTGAGGGACCGTATGAGAGGAAAGTCCTGTTTTCTTCTGCAAGAAGTTTATTTACAAGATTTATAATATCATTTTTTCTTACACTGCGTATACAGGAAAGAATCTCTTCTGTTTCCTTAATTGAAAAGCCCATGGCAAGATGCCTCTGGTGTCTTCTTAGCAAAAATTCGGTATCTGTTCCGCCGAGGAATTCTTCTCCGAGAATATGTGCTTTGGCGGCTTCAATTTCCCCGTCACTGATATTTTCTTTTACAGACTCAATTTCTTTTTTTAGTTTAGAAACTACAGCCAGAACATTTTTCCTTTCACAGGAAACAAAAACTGCCCAGAAAGCAGTATCTTCGTAGCAGGAAAAAAAACTGTAAACTGAATAACAGAGTCCGCTTTTTTCACGGAGGCTTTCAAAGAGCCGGCTGGACATGCTCTCTCCCATCAGGGAATTAAAGACCAGAAGCGTGCAGTAATCGGCATAGGATATGGGCATGGAAAAAGGATAAAGCGTATATAGCTGGCACTGGGTAAACTTTGCCTTTGCAAAAAGAGTTCCCTTTGTCCAGTAATTTACATTTTTGTCATGCAGTTCCTGAGGGTATGCCAGGGCTTTTTTGTGAAGGGGAAGTTTAATAAGTCTTTCTTCAAAAAGTAAAGGATCAAACTTACCTGTTGCAATAACAAGCAGTTCCCCCGTCTTAAAATATTTTTCATACCAGCGGATAATGTCTTCCCGTTTAAGGGCTGATACTTCTTTCTGACTTCCGGTAATGCTGCGGGACAGACTCTGATTTTTCCAGACCAAACGGGCAGCTTCTTCAAGGGCACTTTCTTCTGCATCATCTTCCACAGAAAATATTTCGTTCAGCACAACTGCCCTTTCCCTTTCAATTTCTTCTGCCGGGAAAATACAGTTTTCACTCATGTCACAGAGAAGATCCAGTGCCGTAAGGGGAGATGCATCCAGGGCAGGTACAACTGAGTATGCGCAGACAGTATCTTTTTCTGTAAAGGCATTTACCATACCGCCCAGTCTGTCAAAAGTACAGGCAATGTCGTGGGTAGTCCGGCTGAGAGTTCCTTTAAAAAGCAGGTGTTCTGTAAAATGAGAGATACCATGCTCTCCCTCTCCTTCCATTCTGCTTCCGACAGAAAAGTAAAAACCAATGGCACAGGAACTTGCGTTTTCCAGATAATGAGAAACAAAAGTAATGTTGTTTGAAAGAGTCTTTTTAGAAATCATTCCCGCCCGTCTGTTAGAAGTGTCTACTCTGTACTGCAGTGTTCAAGGCTTGCGCCTGCAGTCTGGGCACCGCTCTTTAACATTTCTTCCATGGTGTGCCAGCCTAAAACTGCACATTTAACCCTGGCAGGCATAAAACTAATGTTCTTTAAGGCAGCCGCTTCATCAAGTTCTTCAAGTTCTGAATCATCAGTAACTTTTCCATGAATCATGTCTGTAAAAAGAGACGAAAGTTTTAAGGCTTCTTCTTTGGGTTTACCGATTATATCATCCAGCATCATATCTACACTGGCCTGACTTACTGCACAGCCGGAACCGTTAAAACTGCCTTCAGTAATAATTCCCTTTTCATCCACCTTGAGCTGAAGATAAATGTTATCTCCGCAGGAAGGATTTACCCCCTGAAGGGTAAAAGTGGGGTTTTCCATAACTCCCTTGTGGCTGGGGTTCAGGTTATGCTCATTTAATATTTCTGCGTATAGTGATTTTAAGTCCATATAATAAGTATAATAAAAAAAAGCCTGTATGGCAATGAGATAGAGGCCTAAAATAAGAAGTCAAAATCCTGCTTGCTTTATCAGAAAAGTGCATTTATAATAACTTTAATGGAGCTTAAATTTCAAAAAGCAGGACTTATTGCTTTTTCTCATATAACAAGAAAGTGTATCTCTGCTTTGTTTTTATTATTTTTCATTGTCTCAACTGTTGCTGCTGATATTTCTTTCACCGAGGATGAAAAAGAATTTATCCGCCAGCATCCAATTCTGAATGTAGTATCTGCCTCAAACTGGGCCCCCTATGAATATTTTGAAGAATACGACGGAGTTTCCCGCTACGAAGGCGTGAATATTACCCTGCTTGAAATGATAGGAAAGAAAACAGGGATTGATTTTTCTTTCATTCCTACTTCCGATTTTGATAAAAGCGTAAAACTTTTTTTCCTTGACAAAGCAGACATTATTACAGGTTACACAGCCCTGCTTGAAGGACATGAAGAAGTTTCTTTTACAGAACCTGTTTATGAAATTGACCTGCTGCTTCTAACGCAGGATGAAGATATAGAAAAAGGCTCCACTATTGCAACAGTTCCCAATCCTGAAAACATAGAAGAGCAGATTTTGAAACTTTTTCCAAAAGAAGATTACCAGTATTTAACCTTCAATTCGCCGGAAGAAGTAATCAGACGATTTAAAAACAGTGATGTAGATGCCTGCATCATCGGTGGTTTTGAACAGATGGCAGATTCAGACCTTACCGGTTACAGAACAATCAATCTTGGCATTTCCATTCCTTACCGCATAGGATACGCAAAACGTCTGGGAGAAGTTGCTAACTCAATATTCAGAAAAGCAATAGAAAGCATTACCCCCGAAGAACTTGAACAGCAGATTTACAGAACCCAGTCTGAACATCGTTTTCACATGAGGGAACATGAACTCATAAGGGAACAGAGAAGCAGAATCACAATTCTTGCAGTTACAGCCTGTGTACTTCTTCTTGCAGTTGCCTTTGCAATCTCTGCCCTCGTTTTGAGAAAAAAGACCCGCACCCTGGGTTATGATGAAATCACAGGGCTTCCCACCTTTACACAGTTCAAGCATCATATTAAACAGATACTTAGAAACGCCAGACCGGATGAATACATGCTTCTCTCCCTGGACATAAACAACTTTAAGTTCATTAACGACGGATACGGCTTTGTAAGGGGCAACCTTCTTCTTGTGGAACTTGCACAGCAGTTTCAGGAGCATTGTGAACCAGGAGAATTTGTCTGCCGCTACTATGCAGATAATTTTATTGTTTTTGCAAAGAACCCGGGATTCATTGCCCTTGTGGAAGACAAAGTTTACAAGCTCACAAATGTTGACGAAGAACTTCAGCGCACCCTTCCCCAGCAGTACAAGCTTACCTTTAGTTCCAGCGTCTATTACATAAACGACCCGTCTGCAGATATTACCAGTATGGTAGATAAAGCAAATCTTGCAAGAAAGTATGGAAAGGAAAAATTTGCCACTCAGAGAGTAATTGAATACACAAGAAAAATGGATGAAGAAAACGAGTGGAAAAAAGAAATTGTCCTTACCATGGACAAGGCTCTGGACAACAACGAATTTGAAGTTTTCTACCAGCCGAAGTTTTATCTTTCAAACGCACAGGTGCTTGGTGCAGAAGCACTTATCCGCTGGAATCATCCGCAGAAAGGACTTTTGCCGCCGGACAAGTTTATACCGCTTTTTGAAAACAACGGCTTCATTCAGAAGATTGATATTTATGTATTTGAAAGGGTGTGTAAATTCTTAAGTGACTGGAATACAATGGGACCTGGCGGTAGCTGTCCCAACCCGATCACAATAAGTTTTAACCTCAGCCGCTATCACCTCTACAATCCTGATTTGATTTCTACGCTTACAACTATTTTTAACAAGTATGATGTCAGCCCCAGCCATGTAGAAGTTGAGCTTACCGAAAGCATTATGTTTGATAATTCAAAAAAACTTATCAGCGTGATGAATGATATTAAAAAAGCAGGCTTCTCCATTTCTGTAGATGATTTTGGTTCCGGCTACTCTTCCCTCAATCTGCTTAAGGAAATTCCTGCAGATGTGCTTAAACTCGATAAAGAGTTCCTTTCAAAAGCAGATGATGACAAGAGGGAAAACATCATCATTACATCAGTAATCGAGATGGCAAAAAAACTTAAGATGACTACGGTTGCTGAAGGAATAGAAACAAAAAAACAGTCAGACCTTCTGCGGGATATGGGCTGTGATGTTGCCCAGGGCTACTATTATGCAAAGCCCATGCCGGAGAGAGAGTTCCTTGCCCTGCTCTATAAAAGTTTTTTGCCGCCAAATACATAAATTTTTAACAAAAAACGCATTTTGCTCTTGACATTTTTTTCACACTGGTATAATATACCAATACACTACTTGAAGCAGTAATGCTTAAAGTAGTTTTGCCGCTATAGCTCAGTTGGTAGAGCACGTGATTTGTAATCTCGGGGTCCAAGGTTCGAGTCCCTGTGGCGGCTTTCAATGGGGAGTTTCCCGAGTGGTCAAAGGGGGCAGACTGTAAATCTGTTGGCTCGTCCTTCGTAGGTCCGAATCCTTCACTCCCCAGTTACCGGCTTCAAATGAAGTCGGTTTTTTTTTATTTAAATCCCTGCATCAATGACTACCCCTTTTCCAGTCCTTTTACTTCCTGCAATAAATAATACTTGTAAGCACGTGAATTTTGCTATATAATTCTATACTATGAAAACAAATCATGCTGCAAAAAAACTTTTTTTTGCCATACTGCTTACCTTATTTGCCTTACCAGCCTTCTCTGCAAAAGATGACACCGATTATGAGCTTCTTGCCCAGGTGGGTACTTTTGAAGAAATAGAAACCGCATTAAAAAGAAACTCTTCCCTTAAGGGACAGGTTTTCGGTCAGGACAGGGAAACCTTTATGATGCTCTGTCTTAAGGCCAACCGTTCTGCAAAAATCATAGACCTTTGTCTTAAAGCAGAATGTAATGTTAATGCAAAAACTAAATCTAAAAAAACAGTTCTCATGTATGCCGTCCAGTATTGTTCAGATACCGGCATTGTGGAAACTTTGATTAAAGAAGGAAAACTTCTTGCTTCCAGCATGAAAAAACGGGTACTGGAAAAAGATGCAGAAGGAAAAACAGCGTTTGACTATGCACTTCTTAACGTTCAGGCAAACACTTATGAAATTCTTTCCCACTATGCACAGGATCCCGCAGGTAACGCAGAACAAGCCGCAAAGCCCGCAGATGCAGCAGACGAAGAAAAAGTAGATCCAAAAGCCGCTGCAAAAGAAGCAAAACTTGCCGAAGAAGCCTTAAAGAAAGCCCAGCAGGAAACTGAAAAAGCAGAAAAACTCGCAAGGGAAGAAGCGGAAAAAGCCGCAAAACAGGCGGAGAAAGAAGCCAGGGAAGCTGAAAAGAAAGCTGCCGCCGAAGCAAAAAAAGCAGAAAAAGAAGCACGCAGGAAAAAACTCAATCCGGATGCAGAACAAAAAACCCGTGCAGAAGAAAGAGCCACAAGCGTAAACTCCACATTTGTAATTCCCCAGAAACCCATTGATGATGAACCTGAGGAAGAAACAAAAGTTGAAGTAAAGCCTCCTGTTGAAGAAAAGAAGGTTGAAAAGAAAGAAGAAAAAGCAGAAGTAAAGCCTCCTGTTTCAGAAGAAAAAACTCCTGCCCCCGCTGTAGTTCCGGCAACGGAAGAAGAAGCAACAACCGTTCGCCCGGCAAGTGCCACCTACAACCCGAATGCAGGTGCAGAAAAAACTCCTGAACCTGTTAAAAACACAAGTCAGAGTGAAGACACACCCAAACTGAGCATTAAAGAAAATGAAAGCACAACTGAAAGTTCAAACGAGATCGATGACGAAGAAAGCACCTATGCTTCTCTAAGAGACGGAACCACAAAGAGAACGTCAAAGATTGTAATGCCGGAAGTTCCCGCTCAGGACTCACAGTTACAGCAGCAAAAACTTTCAGAAACAAATACACCAAAAAGCAGTCCTGCAAAATCCACTCCGCTTGCATCACCTCTTCCCAAAAAAGAAGAAGTTAAACCCTACACTCAGTCTTTCCTCTATGACTTTGTTGTAGAAGAGGACAATGAAGACGACAGCGAAGAAATCAAAAAACGCACCATTGAAAATCCTGATGCCGCAGATGCAAATGGAGTTACACTTCTTATGAAAGCCGCAAAAGCAGGCAATGACTGGGACGTAAGAAACCTTCTTGAAAACGGAGCAAATGTTCAGCTGAGGGACAAAGACGGATGGTCAGCCCTTATGTATGCAGTACGCTACCAGAACAGCATGCAGCTGGTAAACATGCTTGTCTCTCACGGAGCCCACATCAGGGTAAGAAATAAATACAACGCCACTCCCCTTTTACTCGCTGCAGATTATTCCCAGAACCCGGAAATTCTTTCCCTGCTCTTAAGAAACCGTTCCTCTTCAGAAGACGAAGTGTTTAAGGCATTTATTTTTGCATTAACAAGCAATGTCGGCCAGGACCATGTAAAGACTGCAAAAATCCAGCTTTTCCTTGACATGGACATTCCCCTTAACCGCATCTGGAAAGGTAAAACCCCTCTCATGTACGCCTGTCAGTATGCGTCTTCAAATGCAGTAATCAAACAGCTGCTTGACGCAGGTGCAAGACCAGGCATTCAGGACGCAAGTGGAAAAACAGCCTTTGACTATGCAAAGCTGAATACCAATCTTGTTCGGGATGACGTTTACTGGTCACTGAACTCTTCTGCAAGGTAAGAAAATGAGAATCACCGGCGGAAGTTTAAAAGGACGAATTATAGAAATGCCACAGAGTTCCATGGCAATAAGACCCGCTATGGACAAAATGAGGGAATCACTTTTCAGCATACTAAGCCCCTATCTTACAGGCAAAAGTTTTCTTGACATGTTCTCAGGTTCCGGGACGATTGCACTAGAAGCAGTGTCTCACGGAGCAACAGACGTAAGTCTCTGTGAAATGGACCGGCGCAAGGCAAAAGTTATTTTAAAAAACGTTGCAATGGCAGAAGAAGTTGGAGTCAGGGTAAAGTGTCATTTTATGGCAACTGAACTTTTTCTAAAAAGAGCAAAAGAAAGATGGGATTTTATTTTTCTTGATCCACCTTTCCCCTACCGCTTCAGAAAAGAACTGCTTGAAACAATCAGTGAAAAAAATCTTTTAAAAGAAAACGGACAGGTTTTAATTCACTTTCCAAGGGAAGACATGCTTCCTGATACAATCGGAAACCTTGAAAAAGTAGATGCAAGGGAGTACGGCAGAAGTACCGTATTTTTTTATAAAACAAAGAAAAAGGACAATGCAACCCTTGACAAAGACACGCATTCCGATAAAATTGAATAAAAAGGTTTCGTAATGACTGATGATTTAAAAAAGCAAATTGACCAGAAACAAGATCAGGCACAGGGATTTATCAAAGTTACGGACCAGCCGGTTTCATCCTTAAACGACCAGCAGAAAGTTGCTCTTAACAGAAAAGCAAATGCACTTTTTAACGACGGTAAACTGGCCATGGCAGAGCGTATTTTTGTTACCACAGGTTATTCTGACGGACTTACCCGTGTGGGAGATAAGTATGCGGAAAAAAATGAGTACATGAAGGCACTCAAACTCTACCTTCTTGCTCACAACAAACGTAAGTCAGACCCTCTTATAGAAAAATTAGCAGGTTTGGTTTCATTGATGTTAAAATAAAAAAAAAGTAGTGAGGTAAAAAAATGGATTCTACTGAAAATGATGTACTTCCAAGCATGGAATTTCCAATGGCAGACTTGCCAAAGGAAGAAGACGGTACTTCAAAAGAAATTTCTGAACTTTCAAAGCGTGGATACCTTCTCTTAAAAGAAGGCAGAAATGAAGATGCAGAGGAAGCATTTAAACAGATTCTTGGCATAGAAAGCAACAACAATTATGCATTAGTCGGTCTGGGAGACAGTGAAAGAAAACAGTACCACTACCGCGAAGCAATTGATTATTACTCCCGCTGTCTGGCCTATCACCCCGGCAACAATTATGCCCTCTTTGGTCTTGCCGACTGCTACAAGGCATTAAATCAGTACCACAAGGCAATTGAAATCTGGGAGCAGTATCTGGTTCATGATGACAGAAACATTACTGTCCTTACAAGAGTTGCGGACGCCTACAGAAAAATCCATGACTTTAAAAAATCCAAGCAGCTCTATCTTCAGGTGCTGGACATGGAAGAAAACAACGCCTATGCCTTAATCGGTCTGGGACACCTTCACTACGATTTTAAAGAATACAAGGATGCCCTTTACTACTGGACCCGCATGCTGGAGGTAAATCCTGCAAATGTGGACATTCGGGTTCTTACTTCCATTGGTAACTGCCACAGAAAACTCAAAACATACGAAGACGGACTTCCCTACTTTCAGCAGGCACTTGAAAAAGACCCCAAAAACTTTTATGCCCTCTTCGGTATTGCAGACTGCTACCGCGGTTTGAACCAGCAGTTCCGTTCCGTGGAGTACTGGAATAAAATTCTTGAGATTGACCCCAATAACAAAGTCATCCTTACCCGCGCAGGAGATGCCTACCGCAACACAGGTGACTACAAGACTGCCGTGGAATACTACAACCGTGCAATGGACATTGACTTTGACATTTATGCAGCCCTTGGTCTTGCCCTCATTTGCAAAGGTGAAGGAAAGTATGAGGAAGCAGTATCCCGTCTGCAAAGCCTCATAAGAAATGATCCAAAGAATCATCGTCTTTATATAGATCTTGCTGACTCTTATCTTAAAATGAACCAGAAGCAAAAGGCTCTCGAAGCCCTGCAGGAGTTTCAGAAACAGGGCATAAGAAGTCAGGCCATTAACGAGATGGTAGAAAAAATTTCCAGCAACAGACCGGTTTTCTAAAAAATGGAAAAGTTTGTTCTGTCTGGAATGACAGCCGAAGAAATAGTTTCGTCTCTTTCCTTAAGCCCCGCCTTTAGGGGAAAACAGATTTTCAGCTGGATTTCTAAAGGGGTAAGTTCTTTTAGTGAGATGACAAATCTTTCTAAAGAACTGAGGGAAGAACTCGAAGAAAAAGCAGTAATCCATTCCTCCCATGTAAGTAAAGTTCTGAGGGATGAAGACGGAACCGTTAAACTTCAGATTACACTTTGTGACGGCAGGGCAATAGAAACAGTTCTCCTTACAGACCGCGAAGGAAGAAAAACTGCCTGTGTAAGCTGTCAGGCCGGCTGTGCAATGGCTTGTGCATTTTGTCAGACAGGAAGGCTTGGTCTTGCAAGAAACCTTACTGCCGCAGAAATTGTAGAAGAATTTATTTTCCTCGAAAAAGAAGCAGGCACTTTAAGCAACATAGTTTTTATGGGAATGGGTGAACCCTTGCAGAACTTAAAGGAAATTCAAAAAGCAGTATCCCTTCTTACCCATAAAGACGGAAGAAACTTAAGCGCAAGAAGAATAACCTTAAGCACCTGTGGCATTGTAAGGGGAATCTATGAACTTGCAGAAAGTGAAAATCCCCCCAGACTTGCAGTCTCCCTTACCACAGCAGACCCAGAACTTAGAGAGCGGCTCATGCCTGTTACAAAGGGTAATCCCCTGCCTGAGTTAAAAAAAGCAATTGCATAATACATTGAAAAAACCGGTAAAAGAGTTACTTTGGAAGCAGCCCTTCTTGCAGGTACAAACACCAGTGAAGAAAGCGCACAAAAACTAATTGATTTTGCCTCCGGGCTCGACGTTTACATAAACCTTATTCCCTGGAACCCCGTACCCGGACTTGATTTTAAAACCCCATCGCCACAGGAAACCCACAGGTTTGTGCACCAGCTGGAGTTCTCCGGGCTCAACGTGCAGTTAAGAACCCGAAGGGGAAACAGCATTGCAGGAGCCTGCGGTCAATTAGGAAGAACCTGATTATTTTTCTTAACTTTTGACCATTTATTTGCTATACTGATTGTATGAGCAAAAAAAATAATCCGGTAGAAGACGCAATTATTTCAAACATTGAAAATCAAGACTGCATTTTTGTTTTTCCAACACAGGTATCTGCTTCAGAATGGGCTGACAGGGCCACAGAAATCAGCGGAAGAAAAGCAGTGGCAACAGAACGCTTTATTGCCTGGGATCAGTTTAAGGGTTCTTCAATCAGAAGCAGCCAGCAGGAAAAAGAATCAGTTCCGTCAATAATGAGGGCATTTTTTTCAGAAAACCTCATAAAAGAAAACGCAGAAAATCCATTTTTGTCCTACCTTATTCCCAAAGAATATGCCGGAAACGCCCAGGCTTTTGCAAGTCAGATTGCTTCCCTTTTGCCTTCATTAAATCTCTGGAAAAACCGCTTTGAAAAAAACAATCTTACCCCTGATGAAGAAGACAAAGACCTGCTTGAAATTCACAAGAGATACAAAAACTTCCTTGACAAAAACAATCTCTTTGACCCGGCCTGGGAAACGCCTCCCTTTTATGCAGACGGTAAAAAATACATCATCTTCTACCCTGAAATTCTCATGGACTATCTTGAATACAAAGAGATTCTTGAAAGCAGTCAGGACATAAGCCTTGTGCACCTTGAGAATGAAAAAACTGAACTGGAAGTTCACATCTTTAAAAGTGCCCGTGAAGAACTGCATTATATTGCAAATTACATAAGGGACATTCACGAAAAAGAAAATATCCCCTGGACTTCCATTTGCATCAGTGTGCCAGATCTTGACACTTACAGTCCCTATGTGCAGAGAGAACTTTCCCTTTACCAGATACCGCATGTTGCAAAAAACGGAAAGCCTTTGTCCTCATACGGAGCAGGTGCATTTTTCTCACAGGTACAAAACTGTGCGGCAAAAAACTTTTATTTTGAAAGCGTAAAGACCCTGCTTTTAAACAATGAACTTCCCTGGAAAGACCAGGAAGCAATTAACGAACTCATAAAATTCGGAAAGAGAAACAACTGTCTCTTTGACATTTGGGAAGAAGCCTTTGAGAATCCTAAAAAAGAATACGCTTCTAAAAAGACAATGGAATTTTACCGCAGCCTGCACAAAAGAATTACGGCACTTGCAGGTGCAAAAACTTTTTCGGACATAAGAAAACAGTATTTTTCCTTCCGTGAAAAATTCTTTGACATGGAAAACTGCCCTCAGGAAAGTGATTTAATCATAAGCCGCTGTATTTCCGAATTAAGCCAGCTTATTGACATGGAAGAAAAATTCCCAGGCTTAACCTTACCAAAACCCTTTGCTTTTTTTACGGATTATCTTTCAGATAAACTTTATCTTTCCCAGAACGCAGAAAGCGGTGTTCAGGTACTGCCCTACAGACTTGCCTCTTCCGCACCATTTAAAGTACACATACTTATGGATTCAAACCAGGAAAGCCTTACTACCGTTTACAGACAGCTGGGATTTTTGCGGGAAGAAAAAAGACAAAAACTTGGTCTTACAGAAGATGCAAACATTTCAGGCCTCTTTATAAAACTCTATAAACTTTCTGCACAGAAGGAATGTCTTTTTACCTGTTCAGAAAAAACCTTCTCCGGTTATGCAATTCCTCATTGTGAGTTTACAGAACAGACCGAAGAAAGGGTAAATG
>JAEEGL012196602.1_pt1 | contig 12965 bp, 9 predicted proteins | sample 9134231 | NCBI WGS metagenome assembly JAEEGL01 (sample SAMN16246548, study PRJNA631951) | gut metagenome | biome: gut microbiome; feature: rumen; material: fiber-attached | host: Bos | place: Iran: Karaj | collected 2018-10 | reverse complement strand
TCCTTCGAAATCATAGCGAGTATTATTTTGTTAACTTTCTGATTGTCAACTACAAAGTTACAAAATATCTCGCTATTTTCCAAATTATAGACCTATTATTATTGATAAAAACAACACTTTTCCTTATCCCGAACTCGGGTATTTCCTCTTTAACATGCAAGAAAACTCCACTGTCTTTTTTCAAGCAAGGTGCTTGCAAAACGCTGACACGCCACCCAACTTAGAACAATAGTCGGGTGGTGTGTCGGTGTATTTCGGGCTATTGGCCCGTGGGTTGTTACTTGCCTAGCAGGATGTCGATGATGGCGGTGACGTCGGCGATGTTGATTGCTTTGTCACCGTTTACATCGGCGGCTTCGGGATTGAAGCTGTCGAATGGCGAGCCCAGGAGGTAGTCGATGATGGCGGTCACGTCAGCGATGTTGACCTCGCCGTCCCCGTTCACGTCGCCAATGAGCACGTCGCTGATACCAGTGAGGGTGACGTGCTGGATGTTGGACCAAACGCTCTCGCTGCCGTCAACATAAATAGCCTTGACAAGATACTCATAGACGCCTCCGTCCAGTGCCTTTACAGTGTAGCAGGTGTCGATGATGCCACTCACCATTCGCCAGGTGGAGTCTCCCTCCTCAACAATGACGCGTTGCGGTCCACCTGTGCGGAGCGTGAGGTCACCGTTATAGATGCTCACATTATACACATAAAAGCGTTTACCAGCTACCGTCATTGTCAACTTGATGTTGTCCTCGGTACAGCCGCGCAGCACCACAGTGTAGTCTTGAGGCGTGTCGGTCAGCACAACATTTTGGCTGACGTCACCGCAAGCGACAGCGATGGTGCTGTTATCACTCTTGCCACTAGCCGAAATCCAGTTCTTGGCATTAAACACGACAGTTACTGTGTTGCCAAGCTCTATCTCTGGACTGACAAGATAGCCGATAGCAGATCCTGTTCCCACCTTGAGGCTCTTGCCGGCAGCAGTGTAGAGTTTATATCCAGTCCAGCCTGGGTTATCGGTGTACTCATCAAGTGACCCGCTAACGTCAGAATAGCCGTCGGAATAAGCGTTGACTTTAGAGAAATTCTCGGTCATCATCAGAGTCACTATCTCATCGCCTGGAACGGCAATGCGGTTGACCTGCAGGGTGTAGCTCGACACATCACCGCCGTTTGTCCAGTCGGCACGGAAAGAGGTGCCTGTTACTGAGGTCGTGTCCACCGGTAACAATTCAGGGTCAATCTTGATCAAATCATCATCTGAACCTTGACCGTTCCATGCCATGTGCTGTTTTGTGCCCCAGATGAACTCGGCCAGCTCGGGGTGGTCAACATAGGGGTTGCGGTTGCCCTGCTCTTCATAGACCGCATTGTTGCGTTTGATTTCCTTCAGGCTCACGGGGTCAGCACGGTGCCATTCAAGGAGCATCTGAATTGACCAGTCAGAGAAAGCCTTGTACTCATTTTCTAAATAGTCCAATTGGTCACATCCAGGCCAATTGGCCACATCACTCTTGTAGCAGGTCACCATATAGAAATAGATGCGTGCAAAGTCACCCTTGTATTCGTCGTCGGGCTCAAACACCTTGTCATAATAACCGTTATAGGTGCTTTTTCCCAACTTGCCCAGCATGCTCACGCCAAGTTCTTCATTGGTATATGTGATGGCATCATAGCCATTGCACACACCGTAGGGATAGTTGCTGCGGCGTTGGTTGACATAAGCATCGGCTGGGATGATCATGGTCAAGTCGGTAAACATGGGAGACACTTCTCCACCAAACCAACTTTTGGGGAACGAGTGCTCACGGTTAAGGCCTTGGCCAACATAGGAGGCATTGCCCGGATGGGGGGAACTATGGTTGTACTTGCAGGTGGAATACATGTCAATGTAATACCCATCACTGCCCATGTCGGTATTTTCATAGGCATCCCACAGGTAATTGTAAGACAACTCCGAGTGGGTGTAGATAATACCCTCAAGAGCCGTCATCAACGCTTCGTCGCTCTTACCGATGGCATTGTTGTAGTAGCCGCTCGGGATGTCTGCCCAGACGGTCACGCCCATGAAAACAGTCAGTAATAATGCAGTAATCTTTTTCATCATTTATCTGTTTTAAAGTTTATTGTGTCATATATGGTCTCAAACAGGCGGCGGAAGGAGGGCTCGTCGGCAAGGATTTGACGGAATTCCTCTAGGCGTTTGGCATTGTCACTCTGGGGTATCCATAGCTTGAGATAACCGCCGTAGTCATATTTCTCGCGCATGTGCTCCATCAGCCTGCGGTATTGTCCCTCGCGGTCCAAACCAGGCTCATGCTTCATGCCAAATTGCAGGGCGCGGCGCACAATGGTCTCGCTATCGATGATGCGGTCGGCCTCGGCAACGATGCGGCCATAGATGGTGCGTGGCTCATGGCCGCTGGAAGCGCGGTGATCCTCGGCAGCCTCGGCAATGGTGTTGATTTCATCCTCGATGAACCACTGGCGCAGGCGGCTGTCTTCACGGATGATGCGGTCGCTGTCGGTGTGATGGTGTTCACGGCCATTAATGAGTCCCAGGTCGTGATAGGCGGCTGCCACAAGCAACATGCATCTGTCCACCTCGGGGTAATACTCTGCCAGTTTTAATGCTTGGCTAATGACCGTGTGGGCATGGTCCGTTCCATGTCCTGCATCAAAGTCGTTGTAGCGTGGAATGATTTCCCGTTCAACAAACAACCGAATTACCTCAAACTCCCTCATTTCTAAACACGAAATCTTTATTAGTCCACTTTGTGAAGGTCATGTCCCATGCGCACTTTTTTTGTGTGCATATAGAACTCGTTGTAACGGTTGGGAGTAACCTCGATGGGCACATTTTCTATCACTTCCAGACCGTAACTTTCCAGTCCCACGCGTTTCACGGGATTGTTGGTCATCAGGCGCATTTTTGTCACGCCCAGGATGCGCAGGATGTTTGCTCCCACGCCATAGTCGCGTTCATCGGGCTTGAATCCTAAGTGTACATTGGCATCTACGGTGTCCATTCCGCGCTCTTGCAACTTGTAGGCCTTGATTTTGTTCATCAGTCCAATGCCACGTCCCTCCTGGTTCATATAGACGAGCACACCCTTGCCCTCTTTTTCAATCATCTGCATCGCCAAGTGCAGCTGCTCGCCACACTCGCAGCGCATCGACCCGAAGATGTCGCCCGTGGCACATGACGAGTGCATTCGCACCAGCAGGGGCTCATCGGGACGCCACTCTCCCTTGATGAGTGCTATGTGTTCCAGACCGTTATTGATTTGACGGAATGGAATGAGTTTGAAATGGCCGTATTGCGTGGGCAGGTCCACCTCATCGCCCACCTCGACAACACGTTCGGTGCGCAGGCGATAAGCAATCAAGTCTTTAATGGTGATGATGGGCATATTGAATTTCTTGGCGACCTCCATTAATTGAGGCAGGCGGGCCATGGTGCCGTCAGGGTTGATGATTTCAATCAAAGCGGCAGCGGGATACAGCCCAGCAATCTTCATCAGGTCAATCGAGGCCTCGGTATGGCCAGCACGTTTGAGCACACCTTTATCGACGGCGCGCAACGGATTAATGTGTCCTGGACGTCCAAAGTCTGTCGGCTTGCTGTTAGGATTGGCCAGTGCCCTGATGGTCATGGCGCGGTCATGCATCGATACGCCCGTAGTGCAGCCATCCAGCAAATCGATGGTCACCGTAAACGGTGTGCCCAACATCGAGGTGTTGTCATCGACCTGCATGTTGAGCTCAAGTTCATGGCAGCGTTCAGCAGTAACAGGTGCGCACAGAACGCCTCGACCTTCACGCAACATGAAGTTAACCTTTTCCTCAGTAATTTTCTCGGCAGCGATGATAAAATCACCTTCATTCTCGCGGTCCTCGTCATCGACCACAATCACAAATTCGCCGCGCTTGAGCTGTTCAACGGCTTCGTCAATCGTATTCAGTTTGATTTCTTCCATTCTTATTATTTTGTAAAGACGTAAAATCTTGCGTCTCGGTTTTGTCTTTCATTTGGAGACGCATGATTTGCGTCTCAACATAATTAATTACTATATTCCATTTCACGGTTGTACTCGCCGTTGAAAATGGCAACCAATTGGTCACATGTCTTTATTGTAAGGTTGATGTCTCGTTTCAGGTTCTTTTGATGTCTCAATCCAACGAGCCAGGCAGGTAGTCCGATGGGGAAGAGAGCAGCAATCGTTGTGCCTAGAGTTTTGTTAGTTGCGGGCTGATAGGTGAGCAACTGACGGATGACAGGATAGTCCATCGCCTTGTTGAGCACCATCTGCTCACGCGAATTGGAGAGGTAATCTACCACATCGTCAACCTGTTGTGACAGCGACTTGATAGCTCCCTTGTCATAACCGCGCTGCCAGTAATCCAGATAGCCCTGCTTGCCGGGATAGGTGTCAAGGAAGTTTTGGCATGATACTTTAAGCGCCTGAATCTTGGCGGTAGCCACATCGGGCTCCACTTCATTGATGATAACTTCCTTAGCCTCAAGTTTACGCGTCTGGTGTAGACCAGTAAAGCGGCGCAGCAGGTTGAGCCACGCATCGGGATTGAACACTGCCGAGTCGTTGACAGCCTTGTGGGTTAAGAAAATGCCTAAGGGCAAGAGAACCGCTGAACTGAGCCACATGCCCTGCCATACCTCCCAACGGCCGTCGCGCGCCAGTTTGTAGCCAGAATTGTCGATGACATAGTAAACGATAAACAACATCACCGACACAACGATGGGCATGCCTAGTCCGCCCTTGCGGATGATTGCTCCCAACGGTGCCCCGATAAAGAAGAAAATGAGGCAGGCCAGCGAGAGCGTGAACTTCTTCATCAATTCGATTTGGTGGCGCCTGATGACATAATTGTCATCGGTGATCGTGTAACCTTGGAATTGCAGGTCATGCATGGTGTTTGTCGTTCGCATCAATGCCTGATTGACGATCTGTTGCTGTTCACTGGGTGACAGCTCCTTGACTATCTTGTTGATGTCAACGGGTTTGTCCAGAGCGACATCCTTAACGGGTACAGTTGTGGCAGTGCCGTCTTTGTATGTCGTGCGGTGGCTGGGCACGCCGCACACTGGCTGAGTGCGCAATCGGGCCAAAATGACGTTAGCAGCCGAATCCACCTTCAGGTTTACTGAATCGATGGTTTGCTGTAATTCATCAATGTTTTTGCCAACGTATTGCGTTTTCATGGTCTCATCGTCCATGCGCGTGAAATTGGCATCATAGGGAATCAGTATCTCCTTGTCATGGAAGGTCTCGCGGCGATACAGGTCACCACTCATGCCGCTTACGCCTCCACCAGAGCTCATCTGCTCATACCACGCTCCCTTGTAAAGCGTGAGCACCAGATTCTGCTTGTCCTCGGTCATTGACAAACGTCCCGAATCGGCCACTACAATGCGAGGGTACATAGTGCTTGATGATACGTCATAAATGAGCATGTTGTAGAGCATGTCACGCTCTTTGTCCTTGCGCTTGACGTAGATGTTGTAGCCAGGAATTTGGCTATATACAGTTCCTTCAGGAATGTCGAGGGTGGGGGATGTCTGTCGCATCGAGAACAGCAGGGTCCACATCTTGACCTGCGACTTGGGCAGCGCATTGTTCATAAAAAAGAAGGCCCCGATGGCGACAAAAACCATGAGAATGGCGATGGGCTTCATAATCGTCGTGAGCGAAATACCCGACGACTTCAATGCCGTCAGTTCCACATGCTCACCCAGGTCGCCAAACGTCATCAACGCAGCCAGCAGAATGCTCAACGGCAGTGCCAACGGTAGCAGTGACAAGGCCGCATGAAAGAACAATTCGCCAATAATGCCGATGCTCAGTCCCTTTCCCACCAGTTCATCGATATATCGCCACAGGAACTGCATGATGACGATAAACAGACAGATGCAGAAGGTCATCAGGAACCGTGGCAGGAACCTGGAAAGCATGAATGCGTATAATCGCTTGATCTTCAGCATCTGTCTGTAATAATTAGATGATATTGGTTGTAGATTAATGTGTCAGGGGAGAATAATCCTGGCCATAACGCAGCATCTGGTCGATGTAGTTTTCGGTATAGGAAATCTTCACATCGATGAGTTTGCCATTGTTGTCATAAACCGGGGTGTAGATGGGATTGACAAAACCCTTGTAGGGAGCGATGTTCAGACCTTCATAGCGGGCGAGCACTTCCTTATGGATTTTGGGATCCACTTTCACGCCATAGGTCTCAACCAGCTGACGGCCGGCTTCATAGTCGCCTTCACTCTTGATGCGCTGAATCTCGGCCAGCAGTTGGGCGAACAGGTCACGCAGCTTCTGGTAGTCGTTCACCTTGATATAGGTCTTGCCGTCGCGCTGCACGTACTCGATGACATTGTCCTTTTTGCCTTTCTGGTAGCACCACTCGCTGATGAGCTTGCGGTTGCGCATGTGGGCTTCCTCGATGTCCTTGCCCGGCTCAATGCGAGTCAACTGGGTCATCAGGCCGTTCATGATGTACTTGTAATACTCAGCCTTGTAGGTGTCCTTGTCCTTGAAGATGCCCAGCTCAATCAGCTTGGGATCAGCAAGATAATAAAGGGCGAACAGGTCGGCACGAGCCTCTTCCAGAGTAGAACCGTGAGCCTTAAGAGCATCCTGGTCAACACCAGGCAGCAGTTGGCCAGAGGCATGGCCCAGGCACTCGTGCAAGTCAGTGTGCAGGGCATCTGCGAGGGCCAGATAGTTCTTCATCAGTTCTACCTCTTCATTGCTATAGGCGAATTCTTCGTTGAATCCGGTACCGGCAGCCACCTTGTTGTAGGCATCGGTGATATTGTCGATTGAAACTGATTTGGAGCCGTGGGCAGCACGAATCCAATTGCTGTTGGGCAGGTTGATGCCAATGGGGGTTGAGGGGTAGCTGTCACCAGCAAGGATGGCAGCGTTGATGACCTTGGCGCTCACGCCCTTCACATTTTTCTTCTTGAAGCGGTTGTCAACAGGTGAGTTGCTCTCAAAGTACTGAGCGTTCTCGCTGATGAGCTTTGAACGGTAGGAAGCAGCCTTGTCCTTGAAGTTGACCATACCTTCCCAAGAACCAGTCATGCCCAGGGGATCGCCGTAGCTCTCAATGAAACCGTTGATGAAGTCCACTTCACTCTTGGTCTCTTCTGCCCACAGGATGCTGTAGTCGTCAAATGTCTTCAGTGAGCCGGTCTGGTAGAACTTGATGAGCTCGTTAATGTAAGCACGCTGGCCCTCATTTTCGGCAACAGTGGCAGCCTTCTGGAGCCAATAGACGATTTTTTCGATGGCTTTGCTGTAAAGACCACCCACCTTATAGGGCTCCTCTACAATCTTTCCGTTTCGCTTCCCCACCTTGCAGTTCAGGCCCCACGAAATGGGAGTGAGGTCGGTGGTGTCCTTCAGGTTGTTGTAAAAGTCCTCTACTTCCTGCTGGGTAACACCCTCATACATGTTGCAGGCCGAAGTGAGAATCAGGTCTTGGCCATCGGCCTGGTTGACGCGCTTGGCCATGAAGTCGGGGTCAAAGATGACGCGGTCCAGAACCTTCTTTTCGCTATCGCGCTGCTTGGCGCCGGGCAGGGCGGCAAATTGCTTATCAAAAAAGTTCTTGGAAAACTCGGGGACGAACTTGTCCATCGAGTAGTGGTGATGGATGCCGTTGCCAAACCAAACCTGTTTCAGATATTTCAGAAATGTCTGATAATCCTTGTCATTTTTGTCACCCTTGTAGTTGCGGTATATGTCTTCAAGTGTTTGGCGAACCATAAGGTTGTACTTGCAGTTCTGGTCAAACAGGATGTCACGGCCATTAAGGGCAGCCTCGGTGAGGTAGTAAACCAGTTCCTTTTGCTGGAGTGTCAGGTCCTCAAAGCCAGGGACCTGATACCTTAATACCTCGATATCGGCAAAGCGGTCAACACTGTAGTTGAAGTTGTTGTTCTGAGCCATAGCTGAAAAAGCCATTACCGCCACGATGGCGGCGAGAATTGTTTTCTTCATAATCAGGTTATATAATATAAGTGTCTTTTCTGGCCTGAGTTTACTCGGCTTGTCCCTTGTAGAGAATCTCTTTCTCGCTCAGGATGACGATTTGACCTTTCTTGCCATTAATGAGGATGTTTTTGCCATCCTCGGTCTGCATCAGATAGCCATCACCCTGGATGCGGCAATTCTTGGTCTCATAAACCTGCTCGTTTTTGCCGTCCTTGGCCATGCTCAAACGGTAGGTGCCGTCGGCCAGGTTTTCAACAGTCACCTGATACTCCTTGGTGTTGAACTGAGCCACGGTATGGTCCTTGCCGTCATCTGTCGGTTCGGCTTTTTCCATGGGGGCGACTGTAACAGCTTTTGCGCTGTCTTTAGCGACCTGTTCGGTCTTGGTAGCGGGTGCATTTTCGTTCTGGGCATCACCCTGTGCGGCCTTTTCGTTGCATGCGGTCATGGCCATCAGTGCCACGGCTGCAAAAAGGATAGAAAACTTTTTCATTGTCAATTTTACTTTTTGTTGATTATTATTTTTTGTTTGTTTTATTTGCTTGTTCATGTGCACGCCATTATTCAACATACAGGACCAACCCCTTCAGATATTCGCCCTCGGGGTGGTAAATGTTGATGGGATGGTCGGCAGGTTGTGTGAGCTGATGCAGAATGCGCACCTTGCGGCGGGTTTGGGCAGCAGCGCTGAAAACCGCCAGACGAAACTGCTCCTTATTCACTGCCTGTGAGCAAGAGAAGGTGAAAAGGATACTGCCATGAGGCATCTTCTCCAAGGCCTTGGCATTCAGGCGTCGATAACCTATCAAGGCATTGTGCAAGGCACTCTTGTGCTTGGCAAATGCGGGTGGATCCAGAATGATCAGATCATAGGCGTCAGGTTCCATATTGTCGAGGAATTTGAAGGCATCCTCGGCAAATGACTTGTGGCGGCTGTCCTCGGGAGCGAAATTCAGTGCCACGTTATCGTCGGTAAGGCGAACTGCTTTGGCCGAGCTGTCCACCGAGTGTACCAGTTCGGCTCCGCCTCGCAGTGCATAGACCGAAAAACCACCTGTGTAGCAGAACATATTCAACACCTTGCGTCCACGGCTGTAATGTTCCAGCAGACTGCGGTTCTCGCGTTGGTCCACAAAGAAGCCCGTCTTTTGGCCCTTGAGCCAATCCACGTGAAATCGCAGACCATTCTCCAGAGCCTCGTCGGTTTCCATTCCGCCAATGATGTAGTCATTAACGGGATCCAAGTGAGCCTTATAGGGCAGGGTGGTCTCGCTCTTGTAATAGACGTTGTGAATACCGGGCAATTTCACTAATGCTTGGGCGATGATGTCGCGGGCAAAGTGCATGCCAGGGGAATGGGCCTGCATGACAGCAGTGGGACCATAAAGGTCCACCACCAGGCCTGGTAAGAAGTCACCTTCACCGTGCACAAGACGGAAGGCATTGTTGTCTTCGCGTTGCAGTCCCAGCGTCTGACGCATTCTATAGGCATCGTTAAGACGCTTCTCGAAGAACGCATCGTCAATGGTGGTGTCGTCAAAGGTGAGCATTCTCACGGCAATGCTCCCTATTTGCGAATGGCCGTTACCAATGAGCGTACCATCGTGGGCATAGACGGTTACCAGGTCGCCTTCTTCGATGGTATCGTCGGCCGCAGCAATGGCGCCTGAGAAAACCCATGGGTGAAAGCGCTTGAGCGATTCCTCTTTGCCGCGCTTTAGAGTCACTTTTTTATAGGTCATTTTTTTCAAAGTATTTAGTTCTTAGTTTTAAGTTTTAAGTATTATTTCTTTTGCCTGCAAAATGTAGTGCCTGCGGTATAATTACATAAAACTTGCAACTTACAACTCAATGTGTTATTTGAAAAAGTATCTGTAGATGTCGTTACCGTTTGCAAACAGCAGCAGGGCAATGAGCAGCGCCATGCCGATGGTTTGAGCACGTTCCATGAATTTGAGGCTAGGCTGGCGGCGCGTAATCATCTCAACGAGCAGGAACAGCACATGACCGCCATCCAGGGCCGGAATGGGCAGAATATTCATAACGGCAAGAATGACCGAGATGAATGCAGTGATTTCCCAGAATGCCAGCCAGTCCCATGAGGGAGGGAAGATGCTGCCGATGGTACCGAAACCTCCCAGGCTTTGAGCGCCTTGTGGGGTGAAAATCAGCTTCAACTGCTTGACATAGGTCACCATCTTGTCCCAACCCATTTCAATACCTCGTGGAATGGATTGCAGCAGGTTATAGTGTTTGACGGTAGTCTTGTAGATCTTGACGGGTGGCGTGAGCATGATGCCCAACTGGGCATTATTGTCGATGGGAACGTTGTTGGCAGTCAGCAGTTTCCCGTCGCGCTGATATTGCAGGGTGATGTTCTTGCCCTTGTTCTTTTGAAGCTCAGCAGTAAACTCGGTAAAAGTGGGTGTGGGCACTCCGTTCACGGCCATCATGCGGTCGCCATCTCGCAGACCAGCTTGCTCAGCGCCCATTCTGGGTTGTGTCTGTGAAACGACAACGGGCAAGCGATAAGCGATGAACTCTTGACCTGCTTCTGCATCTTCGTTAGCTTGGAAAATGAAGTCCTTTGGCAAGTTGATGGTCACGGTGTCCTTGTGGTTGCGCAGAACAGTTACCGTGCGGGCAGTGAGCATCGCATTGATGTCTTTGCTGTTGAAATAACTCAGCGGTTTGCCATCGGCAGTCAAGGGGATGTCACCATCTACAAAGCCATTTTTCTTGGCGCTATCGCAGTACTGCATGCCCTCGGTGGCATCGGTGAAGTTGATATACTGCTCACCAACGGCAAAGACGATACCGGCATAGATAATGATGGCTAGCAGGAAGTTGAACAACACACCTCCCAGCATGATCAACAGGCGTTGCCAGGCTGGTTTGCTGCGGAATTCATAGGGCTTGGCAGGCTGTTTCATGGCCTCGGTGTTCATCGACTCGTCGATCATACCGGCTATGGAGCAGTAGCCGCCCAGTGGCAGCCAACCGATGCCGTATTCGGTGGCTCGCCATGAGCGTTTGTTCTCATTTTCGTTAACCGATTCCATGGCTCCCATCTCGTTACCATGTGAGAACCATTTCAGGTATTTGCCGGGTTTCCACTTGGCAATGGTCAGCCAAGGATTGAAAAAGAGGTAAAATTTCTCGACCCAAACGCCAAACAGGCGTGAAAAGCAGTAGTGTCCAAACTCATGGATCATCACCAGGATGCCCAATGCGAGAATCAGTTCAAGCGTTTTTATTAACGTCGCGTTCATTTATTGTATTGTTTGTTTTGTTTTTCTGTTGTTTGCGTCTTTTAATGAATTAGACGTGAGGCATAGTCACGGGCCATGGTATTGCTCTCGACATAGTCTTCATAACCGGGATGGGCGACCATAGGCGCATGTTCCATTGTCTCGTTGATGATTCGGTAAATATCGGTAAATTTAATCTTGTCTTGCAGGAAGGCGGCAACGGCAATCTCGTTGGCAGCGTTCATCACGCAGGGGGCGGTGCCACCTGTGCGGGCAGCAGCGTATGCTGTGTTCAACAACGGGAATTTGTCGAAGTCGGGGCGCTCAAGCGTCAGATTTGCCATGTCCTCGATGGTCATTTTGCGGCAGTCGCTTGCCAGGCGCCCGTCAGGCAAGCCCAAGGCGTAGCGGATGGGCAGGTGCATATCGGGCAAACCCAACTGTGCCTTGACCGAGCCGTCCTTGAAGGCGACCATCGAGTGAATGATGCTTTGCGGGTGCACCACAATCTCAATATCTTGGGGTTCCACGCCAAAGAGCCAGCGCGCTTCAATCATCTCAAAGCCCTTGTTCATCATCGTTGCCGAATCGATGGTGATTTTGGCACCCATCGACCAGTTGGGATGCTTGAGGGCATCGGCAGCAGTGACGGTGGCCAACTGTTCCTTGGGCATGGTGCGGAAGGGGCCTCCCGAGGCCGTCAGCCACAGTTTCTCTACGTCTTGCATGCGTTCGCCCATCAGGCACTGATAAAACGCTCCATGCTCGCTATCGACTGGGTAGAGCACACTCGTGGAGTCCTTCAGCAGGCGGTCAATCAGTTCGCCTGCCACTACAAGGGTTTCCTTGTTGGCCAGGGCGATGCGTTTGCCTGCCCCGATAGCGGCGATGGTCGATTCCAAACCGCTGTAACCCACCATGGCGGTGACCACGGTGTCTATTTCGGGAGCGGTGACGGCCTGGGCGATGGCAGCACTGCCTGTTTCCACCTCAATGCCGGTATCGGCCAGAGCATCACGCACATAGTCATAATATTGCACATCGGCAATGATGACCATGTGGGGGCGGAACTGCCTTGCTTGGGCAATGAGCAGGTCGGCACTGCTGCGTGCCACCAGCAGCCAAGCGTTGAACAGCTGAGGGTATTCGGCAATGATATCGAGCGTCTGTCGCCCGATGCTCCCCGTGCTGCCCAGCACCGCTATATTACGGCGTTTCTCTGTCATATATATTCTTTGATTCCTTTCTCTATAGTCAAATACAACCTGCGAAAGTACTGCTTTTTCCACAATCCAGCAAACCTTTTACGTTTCATTAACTCATGTAAACAAAAAAGGCTGACTGGTTATGGAGTCAGCCTTTGTAAGATGTCATTGGTTGGTTAATCGACGCCCAGGTCATGCATGGTGCGTGGTGCGGGAGTCTTGGGCAAGGGTTGACGGTCCTTGAGCTGGTCGAGGATTACCTCGATAGCCTTGTCGAGCTGCTGGTCAATGCCGTTGAACTCCATCACGGGGTCGTTGTCGATGATGATGTCGGGGTCAACACCATGGTTCTCGACAATCCAGTTGCCGCGGGTGTCATAGTTGGTGAAGAAAGGCACGCGGATATCGGTACCATCCATATAGGGCAGGGAACCGCTGATGCCAACGATACCACCCCACGAGCGGGTGCCGATCACGGGACC
>JAEEGL016518429.1_pt1 | contig 12966 bp, 8 predicted proteins | sample 9134231 | NCBI WGS metagenome assembly JAEEGL01 (sample SAMN16246548, study PRJNA631951) | gut metagenome | biome: gut microbiome; feature: rumen; material: fiber-attached | host: Bos | place: Iran: Karaj | collected 2018-10 | reverse complement strand
CAGCGGGGCAAGTGAATTGGTATATCAGACAGGATGGCTTGAAGAAGCCTATGAAAAACTGAATGCAAAGATAGTGCTGCTTCAGTCACTGGATCCTTCATTAAGATCACTTCATACAACACAGAAGCCGCCCCTTGCTTTTCGCGACGGGGGAAACGTGCCTCCTATATGGAGTCACTCAAAAGGCACGGATACATTGCTGATAGGTTTAAGCGCCGTAAAGCAGTCTCACGCGATAATAGTGGCGCCCGACAGTGATATAAAGTCGATACAGGATCTTCGCGGAAAACGCCTGGCACTGCCGGCGCGTAAGGACACATCGCTTGTCAATGCTATGAGGGCGATGGCACTCAGAGGATATCTTACAGTACTTGAAGCGGCAGGTATCGGCAGGGATGAGGTGACCTTTGTAGACAGCTATCCGGATGAAGAGCTCGAGAAGGCACACCGCTTTATGGGGATCAAGGGAACACCCGGCGAACAGCCAAAGATAGAAGATAATTACGTTCCCACCCATATGGGCGATATGAAAGCCTTAAAGGAGGGAAAGATAGATGCGTTCTTTTCGCACCGCTCACTGGTTTATCAGGTAATAAGCCGCGGATACGGAAAGATACTTATCGACATAGCAGATTCGGATCTTCCTAAGGTAAATAATATATATCCTTCGGCAATAACTGTTGACCGTGGATTTGCAGAAAAGAACAGGGATCTGGTAGTCACTTATTTGAAGGAACTCTTAAAGGCATCCGATTGGGAGACCACTCACCGGGATGAAGCAATAAGACTTGGAACCGGCGGACAGTTCGGAGCGGAATATGAACACATCCGTGCATCGCGTCCCGAAGGCTGGGATGAACGCTTTAAGCCGAATCTGGATAAGGACCTGGTAGAGCTGATACGTCAGCAGAAAGATTTCCTTTTAAAAGAAGGATTCATAGAGAATGACTTTGATGTAGACACCTGGATAGATGACAGCTTTATAAAAGAAGCTGAAGAGGAATTAAGAAAAGAAAGATCATTAGCAAACGCTTCATAAGAAGTTTATCAGAGAAAGAGAGGAAAAATTATAAATGAAAAAGAAATTGTTAGGATTATTTTTGACGATAGCAACTACGTTTTCACTGGCGGGCTGCGGATCGGCTGCAGGAAACAATGGACTGGCGCTGGATGCACAGGCAGCCGGCAATGCTGATCCCACACAGGCGGCAGGCAGCGCAGTTGTCGATGACGACACACTGGTATTCGCCGGAGCAGGTTTTGATACACAGAATTTTAATCCGGTATTTTCAATGACGATGCTCAATAAGTATGTTCTTGATGCGGTATATGACGGCCTTACCTATACTGATGAGAACGGAAATGTAGCGGGAGCTATCGCAGAGAGCTTTGAGGAATCTGCAGATCATCTCACTTATTCCTTTAAGATCCGTCAGGGAATTACTTTCCAGAATGGAGATGCTTTAACAGCAGATGATGTATCTTATTCGTACGACCGTTATATGCAGGACGACGCCATTAACGGCGCTACGCTTACCAATTATGTTGAGAGCTTTGAGCAGCCCGATCAGTACAGTTTCGTGGTACATTTAAAGAAAGTCTATCCTTTCTTTTTATCATCTATAAGCGGTATCCGTATCCTTCCCAAGGCGTATATCGAAGCAAACGGCGAGGAGTATTTCAACGACCATCCCATCGGGACAGGCGTATATCAGATAACCGAGATAGTTCCGGACACATCGGTAACCCTTACTGCAGTAGAAAATCACTGGAGAGACAATCCCGAGTATAAGAAGATCATCGTCCGCAATATTCCCGAAGCCAGCACACAGCTTGCACTCTTAAAGACAGGTGAAGTGGATATAGCATCGCTTAACTTTGATAATCTTGCGGAACTTGAGAGTTTCCCGAATATCAGTGTAAAGAATCTGGCTAAGACTACCATGACAGCTATCCTTGTACAGGGTGCATGGGAGAATACAGGTGAAGCGGTTCAGAATGAAGACGTGCGCAGAGCGCTTGATTATGCTATCAATCGTGAAGATATCGTTAATGCATTCTTTAACGGCTATGCAGCGCCGGAAAAATACTGGAAAGCTTCCGAGATAGGCGAGCACTGGGATCCTGCATGGAAGGCTACCGAATATGATCCCGAAAAGGCAAAGGAACTGCTGGCAAAGGCCGGTTATCCCAATGCATTTGAAAAACCGACAGTAAGGCTTTACGTGGCATCAGGAGATTTCCGCGCACAGCTGGCAGAGCTGATCGCAAGCTACTGGCAGGCTGTTGGCGTACAGGTTGAGCTCCACCAGCTGGATGAGACGCTTGAGATGCAGCTTCTCCGCGGTAACGGACAGGAGCTCACAGAGGAAGGCGTAGGCGCAGTATTCCTTCATTCATCGCCTTGCGGTCTTAATAACGGTCTGCTTGCAAAAGAGATATTCTATACAACTACAGGCAGATGCTCTGTAATACGTAACGATGTAAGCGTAGACGAGATCTATCAGAAGGGCCTTGAGGCTGATACTCTGGAGGAACGTAACAAATATGATCTTCAGCTGATGACAAAAGTAGATGACGAACTTAAGTATACCTTCGGTGTGGCGTATATCGACCAGCTCTGGGGCGTTTCACCCAAGGTAGGAACCTGGCTGGCAGACTACGGCAACAATCAGGGCGGTTTTACAGCTCAATACTATAAGACTATTAAGAAGTAAGCATTATTGAAGGTGGGACTATGCTCAAATATGTTGTGGACAAACTGATACAGTCAATAGCAACCCTGCTGATCGTTGTGATCGCGATATTTCTGATCACGCGATCAACAGGAAGTCCTGAGGATATTTATATCCCGATGGATGCAACGCAGGAGCAGCGTGAAGTGTATATGGCAAACTTTGGTCTGGATAAACCGCTTCCGCTGCAGTTTGTATATTTCGTTAAAGAAGCGCTGCATGGAAATCTGGGCAATTCCTATGCGACCAGAAAGCCTGTAATGGATTCGATTACCACACGTTTTCCGAATACCGTGCGTCTGGCGCTGTCGATCATGCTGGTAACTACGGTACTTGGATTTGCGCTGGGGATACTTTCAACGCTTCTTCGGAAAACATTCTTAAATAAGTTTTTTCTGAGTTTCTTTGCTTTGTGTCACGCCATACCGGGCTTCTTTGTGCTGATGCTGGCCATTGATATATTTGGCGTAAGACTCAGGGTATTGCCTATAGCAGGCAACAGCGGTTTTGCGTCCTATATTTTACCCAGTGTGACGATGGGACTTCTGTTCTCAACTAACATCGCTCTTGTGCTTCGAAACAGCATGGTGGAGATACTTGATTCAGAATATATCAAGCTGGTGAAGCTTAAGGGAATGAAGGAGCATAACGTGATACTTAAACATGTTCTTAAGAATGCGTCTATTCCCGTGATAGGCATGCTGTCCATGATGCTGGCAATGCAGCTGACAGGCACGATGATAACAGAGACGATGTTTGCATGGCCGGGGATAGGACTTCTTACCTATCAGTCGGTAATGAACAGAGATTATGCCATGGTACAGGGGCTGGTGGTAGTGATGACGCTTATAGTGATAGTAGTGAATTTCCTGGCGGATATTCTTTATGCAGCGATCGATCCCAGGATAAGAGGGCAGGTATGATGCAGAGCGCGGTTATAAGTACAACAGAAAAAAAGAATATAATCACTAAGGCAGAAAAAAAAGAAAGACGCGGAACAAACCGCTTTCCGTATATCGCAGGATTCTTTGCAGTATTGTTCATTTTGAACGGTCTTATCGGGTCTTTGTTTTTAACACAGGATCCGATGGCGGTGAGCTTAAGTGATAAGTATCTGCCGCCCGCATTTATAAGCGGGGGTTCTGCGCTTCATCTTCTGGGGACCGATTATCTGGGACGTGATCTTTTGAGCAGGCTGGTAGTCGGCGGACGTGTATCGCTGGTGGTGTCGCTCTGTTCTGTACTGGCGGGAGGCTTTTTCGGGTCCTTCCTTGGAGTGGCAGCAGGATATTTCGGCGGTATCCTTGATAAGGTGATAATGCGTTTTTGCGATGCCACTATGGCATTCCCGCATGTGCTGATCGCTATGATGCTGGCGATACTCATGCCTCAGGGGTTTATATCGGTAGTGGTCGCTATAGCATTTTCGGTATGGCCTCGTTTTACAAAGCTTATAAGAAGCCGTACCCTTACGCTTAAAAAATCTGCATTTGTTACACAGGCTAAGCTTATGGGGGCGTCGGCGCACCGCATAATATACACGCATCTGATACCTAACGAGTTAAATCTTATCATAGTGCTGCTGGTGCAGGTTATAGGATCAAGCATATTGGCCGAGGCGGGCTTAAGCTTTCTGGGGCTGAGTGTGCAGCCGCCCAATCCTACCTGGGGAAATATGATAACAGAAGGCCGCGATACTTTTCATGTGGCGTGGTGGGAATCGACTTTTCCCACAATTCTGGTGGTCATTACGGTTATATCCTTTAACCTGCTGGGTGAGTGGTTAAAGCGCACGCTGGAGCCTAAAAAGAATACAGGCGCATAAGCGATCGGGAGGTAGTTATGGCATTACTTGAAGTTAAAGATCTGGTCACGTATTTTCCGCATGATAAAGGCAGAGTTCAGGTTGTGGATCATGTGAGTTTTACTGTAAATGAAAGAGAGTGCTTCGGTATAATAGGCGAGTCGGGCTGCGGAAAGAGCATGACAGCCACTTCCATAATGCGCTACACAAACGAAGTGGGTGCAAGGATAGCAGGGGGGGAGATACTGTTTGAAGGAAGGGATGTACTCTCTTTTAATAAAAAGCAGCTGCAGGATTATCGCGGCGGAGAAGTCTCGATGATAATGCAGAATCCCATGAGCGCACTCGATCCGCTTTTTACCGTAGGCGATCAGCTTATCGAAACCATAAGACGCCATACCGGCGTAAATAAAAAAGAAGCTTATCGCAAGGCAGAGGAGATATTTACTTTTCTGGGAATACCCACGGACCGGATGAAAGCGTATCCTTTCGAACTGAGTGGAGGAATGCTGCAGCGCATCGCAGGCGGTATTGCCATCGGCGCGGATCCAAAGCTGATAATCGCCGATGAGCCTACTACAGCTCTGGATGCAACGGTCCAGCTTCAATACATGCAGCTGCTTAAAAAGATACAGAGACAGACAAAAGCAGCGATACTTCTGATATCACATGACATAAGGGTCATACAGATGATGTGCAGCCGCATCGCGGTTATGTATGCGGGACAGATCGTAGAAGAGGGAAAGACCGAAGACATAATGAATAAGCCGATACATCCTTATACGAAGGCTCTGCTGTCAGCAGCTAATCCGCATGCAGTTAAGGTAGACAGGATAAGTACTATAAACGGACAGCCGCCTTTTTTGTTAAATCCGGCTTCCACCTGTCGTTTTGCGGATCGCTGTGAGCATTGTACGAAGAAATGTCTTGAAAGGAATACACAGATGTATGTGGGCAGCAGCATAGAGCATCTTCACAGATGCATCTTAATGGCAGAGGAGAATGAGAAAAATGAAGAGAACGCAGCAGACAGAGCAGATGAACGAAGCAGCGAAGCTTCTGGAACTGAAGAACGTAAAGCAGCAGTATAAGGTAGGCTTTGGCATTGGAAAAACAAAAACAGCGCACTGTCTGTCAGACATATCGTTTGCGATAGAAGAAGGAAAGACTCTGGGACTGGTGGGTGAATCCGGTTCGGGAAAAACAACAACTACGCGTGTGGTACTGGGGATAGAAGCGCCCACAGCGGGAGAGGTTAGCTATCGCGGAAAGTCGTTATCCACTTATGGAAAGAAGCAGTGGAAAAGTTTCAGGGAAGAGGTGCAGGCAGTTTTTCAGAATCCGCTGGATTCATTTGATCCGCGATTCAGCGTAGGTCAGATCCTTGATGAGCCGCTTTCCGTAAACAGGAAATTCAAACGTGATGAAAGAAAAAAGAAGGTGGCAGAACTGCTCGAAATGGTGGGATTATCACCGGAGTTTGCAGAGCGCTACCCGCATGAGTTTTCCGGAGGACAGCTGCAGCGTATAGCCATAGCCAGAGCGCTTGCATTAGAGCCTAAGCTTCTGGTATTGGATGAGCCTGTTTCGGCTTTGGATGTATCGGTACGCGGTCAGATCCTCAACCTTTTGCATGATCTGCAGAAAGATAAAAAGATAAGCTATCTGTATATATCGCATGATATAGCCAGTGTGCGTTATCTCTGCGACAGTATAGCGATCATATATTTCGGGCAGATCGTTGAATACGGGAGTACGGAGCAGATATTCGAAAATCCCCTGCATCCCTATACACAGGAGCTGCTGCGTGCCGGAGTGGTGACTAAGCTTACCGATGAAGTGGAAGGTACGGTACATGAGGTGCCATCTGTTACGGCTCCGCCGCCGGGCTGTCCTTTTGCAGACCGATGCAGATACTGCGCCGAAAGCTGCAGAGTCAAGAAGCCTGTCGAATATACGGAAGACGGAAAAGGCCACTTCACTCTGTGCAGAGGCCTTGACCCCGCTAAATGGTTGTGACATTGTGTCATCATAAGATATCAGAAAAACAGGCTTAGGCCTGTTTTTTGTGATTTGAACAAACTTCCAAAAATCCTTGTATAAACTTCTAATTATCAAAAACCCCCCTTGAATAATGTATATGCTTGTTTATAATGTGAAAATACTTCACGTTTTTACTGCTTTTGATCTTTGTACAGAGGAGGGAAAAAGATTTGAATGCAGCCAGGGAACAGCGTATAGAAGCCGGGCTTCGAAAGAAGGCCGAAGAGACAAAAGAAAAAGAAAGACCGGGGCGCATCGCATGGTTATGGATGAACATGGAAGGTGTCAGGGGCATGTATTTTATAGCCATCATCGGTACCGTGATCTACAATGTCATGCAGCTGGTGGTGCCTTATTTTTCGTCGCGCATAGTAGATGAATTTCTGACCGGGGAGAATGCGGCAGAGAATCTTACGCTTCACCGCGATATGTTCATCAACCTTCTGATCGCCATGGTGGGGCTTACCATCATAAGAGTTGTAGTAGTCTATCTGGACTGCATGACCTATGAGGAAGTGTCACAGCGCGTGCTTTATCGTGTAAGGAACATGCTCTACGATAAGATCCAGCGTCAGGATATGAAATTCTATAACACCTTCCGTACCGGCGATCTGATGACCAGAGTGACCGGCGATCTGGACGCCATACGCCATATGCTGGCGTGGGTGATCAGAATGATCATCGAAGCTGTGGTGCTGGTGGGATCGGTATCCGTTTATTTCTTTATCATGAACTGGAAGCTGGCTTTAAGCCTTATAGCTGTAGCGCCTTTTATACTGGGCATAATCGTTGTCTTTAAGAATAAGGTGGCGCCCCAGCACAGGCTGCTGCGTGAGAAGCTGGCAGGAATGAATACCATCGCCCAGGAGAATATCTCCGGTAACCGCGTGGTAAAGGCCTTCGCCAGGGAGCAGTACGAGATAGAACAGTTTGAAAAGAGCAACAGGGATTACCGCGAGACCAATATAGCAACGGCATACACCTGGCTTAAGTTCTATCCTTATATAGAATCACTGGCAAATGCCTTAACGCTTATCCTTCTGATAGTGGGCGGCGGTTTTCTTATCGCCGGTGAGATAAGCATGGGCCAGTATGTTGCTTTCTCCGGACTCACCTGGGCCATAGCCAATCCCATGAGACAGCTGGGCAATATAATGAATGAATTCCAGCGTTTTGCAGCCGCATCCGCAAAGGTAATGGAGATCTATTATTCCAAAGCGGAGATAAAGGATAAGGAAGATGCTATCGACCACCCGGAGAGGTTCAAAGGAAAGGTTGAATTTAAGAATGTAAGCTTTAAGTACGAGGACGGAAATCTCCCTGTACTTAAGAATATCTCATTCACGGCGCAGCCGGGGCAGACCATAGCCATCATGGGAGAGACGGGCTGCGGAAAGACTTCGCTGATCCATCTGATCCCCCGTTTTTATGAACCCACTGAAGGTGAGGTGCTGGTGGATGATATCAATGTGCAGGATCTGCATTTAAAGCAGCTGCGTGGCAATATCGGACTGGCTACACAGGATGTGCTGCTTTATTCGGATACCATCGACGGAAACATAGCTTACGGTGACGCACATATCACACGCGAACAGGTAGTCCGCTTTGCAAGATATTCCGCAGCGGATGAATTCATAGCAAAGATGCCCGAGGGTTACGAGACCATAGTGGGTGAGCGCGGCGTGGGTCTTTCCGGCGGCCAGAAACAGCGTATATCCCTGGCCAGGGCGCTTGCGGTAAAACCCGCAATACTTATACTGGATGACACCACCTCCGCTGTGGACCTGGAGACGGAGAAGCAGATACAGCAGAGCCTGAAGGAACTGGATTTCGACTGTACCAAGATTATAATCGCCCAGCGTATTTCCACCACCAAGGAGGCGGACTGCATCATTATCCTCAAAGATGGTGAGATAGCGGAGCAGGGCACCCATGAAGAGCTTATCGCCAAAGGCGGCTATTACGCCGAGCTGGTGAAGCTCCAGACGGGAGGTGAGGCTGCATGAGAAGGAACACTTATAAAGAAGATGAAGTGCTGGAGGAGCCTTTTGACTTTCGACACTTACTGAGGGCTTCCGCATATATTAAGAAACACGCAGGAAAAATGATACTGGCGCTGGTGCTTTCGGCGCTTGGCGGCATCACCATGCTGCTTGCCCCCATGATCACAAAAGAAGCTCTTGACGTAGCGGTCCCCAACAAGGATATGAACCGGCTTTATATGCTGGCAGGATTGCTGCTGGGAGCGTATATCTTAAGCGTTCTCTTTACCACCATACGTTCAAAGGTTATGGTAAAGGTAAGCCAGAACATAATCTATGATATAAGAGGAGATCTTTTTGAACACTTGCAGAGGCTTCCTTTCCAGTATTACGACGACAGGCCTCACGGAAAGATACTGATAAGAGTGGTCAACTATGTGAACTCCGTATCCGACATGCTCAGTAACGGTCTTATCAACGTGGTGCTGGAGATACTTAACCTAATCTTCATAGTGGTATTCATGTTTCTTGTGGATGTAAAGCTTTCGCTTGTAGTGCTGGCAGGTGTGCCCGTGCTGATGGTATTTATGTTCTGGATGAAGCAGAAGCAGCGTAAGGCATGGCAGGCGGTGTCCAACAAGAATTCAAACCTGAATGCCTACCTGCAGGAGAATATAGTCGGCGCCCGTATCACCCAGATATTTGCAAGAGAGGATGAGAATGCGGAGATCTTCCGCGAGCTTTCCGACCGCTGCCGCAGTACCTGGTTCAAGGCGGTCAGCTATACCAACCTGGTGTGGCCCGGTATTGATACCATATCGGTATTTGTGCGTGCTGCGATCTTCCTCTTTGGCCTGGTGATATTCGGCCAGGGCCAGGAGACCCTTGGTACTATAGTTGCCATATCGGGATATGCTTCACGTTTCTGGCAGCCCATAATGAACCTTGGAAATATCTTCAACAACTTTATCAACAATATCGCTTATCTGGAGCGTATCTTCGAGACCATGGACGAGCCTGTTACCGTGGATGATGCTCCGGATGCCGTAGAGATGAAGGATATGCGTGCCGATAAGAACAGCGGCAGGGTGGAATTTAAGAATGTATCCTTCTCCTATGAAAAGGGCAAGGAGGTACTGCATAACGTATCCTTTACCGTAAATCCCGGTGAAAGTGTTGCGCTGGTAGGGCCTACCGGTGCCGGAAAGAGTACCATAGTCAGCCTTATCTCCAGGTTCTATAATCTGGACAAGGGGCAGATACTGATAGACGGACAGGATATATCGAAGGTAAAGCTTAAGTCCCTGCGTTCCCAGATGGGCATAATGCTGCAGGATTCCTTTATCTTCTCCGGTACCATAGCAGATAATATCCGCTACGGCAGGCTGGATGCCGAAGATGAAGAGATAAGGCGTGCGGCTATGACGGTATGTGCAGATGATTTTATAAGGAATATGAAGGACGGCTATGAGACTGAGGTAAAGGAGCGCGGATCCCTGCTCTCACAGGGGCAGAAGCAGCTCATCTCCTTTGCCAGAACGCTTTTATCAGACCCTGCCATACTGGTGCTTGATGAGGCTACCTCCAGCATAGACGTGCAGACTGAGAAAGCCCTGCAGACCGGACTCAACGCCATGCTTAAAGGCCGTACCAGCTTTATCATCGCACACCGCCTTTCAACCATCGTGGGCTGCGATAAGATAATGTATATCGATGACGGCGGTATCGTTGAAGCCGGCAGCCACAAGGAACTCATCGCAAAGAAGGGCGCATACTATAAGCTTTACACTGCACAGATGCAGGACCTGAAGTGATCTGAACCCGGGTGACGGGGTTACAGGCTCATTTATAAATGAACCATTAACCCCGTCACCGTGGTTCTTTTTTTATTGAAAGTTGTAAACCGTTGTGAAATAATAGTCGGTAGCGGGATCAGTAAGAAAAAAACAGGAGAAATGAACAGATGATATACACCGATCTTACCAGAAAAGCGATCAATCTGATGTTTGAAAAGCATAAAGACCAGAGGGATAAATCCGGTCTGCCTTATGTGTTTCATCCCTGGCATGTGGCGGAATCGATGGAGGATGAGATCACAACCTGCACGGCGCTGCTGCATGATGTGATCGAGGATACGGATACGACAATAGATGAGATAAGGGATCTGGGATTCCCTGAAGAAGTATTGGGTGCGCTTCAGCTCCTTACTCATGATAAGAGCGTTGATTATATGGATTATGTAGAAAAGATATCAACGGATCCGGTAGCGAGTAAGGTCAAGCTTTCGGATCTTAAGCATAATTCCGATATGACCAGGCTGCTTAAGCCGGAGGCTAAAGATTATGCGCGCTTAGAGAAATATAAGCGCTGTATTGATTTTCTTGAAGGTAGAACGAACAGCTTAAAATAGGGAGGGAGAAGATCATGAGAAGAAAATTTACAGGAAAACGCATAGCATCTTTACTGCTTTCTGCAGTACTTCTGACTTCAGAAGCGGGCGGTACGGGCCTTACTGTTTATGCTGCGGAGCCTGCCGCGGAGAGTGCTGAAACAGAAACCGGAGAAGAAGCAGCTCCGGATGGCGCCACATCCGAAGATGAGGTTTCGGAGCCTGCCGTTTCGGAGGATGCAGCAGAGGAGAGCGTATCCGACAATAGAGCAAATGAAGGGGCAGCAGAAGACAATTCGGGCGACGTTGATGCGCAGGATTCCGAAGAGTGTGTCAGAAGCTATATGAGCATTGACGGTGTGATGGATACCAACATCCTGGCTGCCGGAAAAGAAGATGAAGAGGATCCTTCTGCCGGTGAGTTCGAAGATCTGGGGGTCGAATATACAAAGTACATATATGCAAGTACCCTGAAAAACGGCAGCGAACTTAAGCTTACGGAAAATACCGATCTGGTGATGGACCAGGATCTTACGCTCAGTAAGATAAGCGGAGATAAGTATTCTCTTATGGTTGAGGGAAGCGGAAAGCTTACGGTGCGCGGTGCCAGCCCTGCTGTGGGCGTGTACAATCTCGAGATAAAGACAAACGTGTACATGAATTCTACCAAGGGAAGCAATTTTACGGGATATACCAAGGGCAGCCTGGCTCTGTACAGCGGTAAACTTGAAATGTACGGAGGCGCGGGCTTCTGGGCAGAAGGAGATGCCCATATATATTCAGAGGTATATGCGGAATGCGCAGACAGTGCGGCCCTGATCGCAAGCAAGAAAATAATAATCTACAGTAACGCTAAAGTACATCTGGTGGGTGGACGTGACGAGGACTGCGATTACCGTTTCGGTATGGGGGCAGCATATGATCTGACTGTCCGGAAAGGCGCCACTGTATATTCCGACGGAACCTACGGAATATATTCCCAGAGCGGGGATATCTATTTATACGGAGATGTTGAGGCCTGCGGAGAGTTATACGGTATATACGCCTGGGGTGACGGTAATGAAGGCGGAAATGTTTATATAGATATGCCTAAGCAGTTAAAGGCCTCTGCTGATGATGGTGACGGTATCCATGCCAGGCATAAGATTGATATGAAGAGCAGCGTACTCGCCAGCGGAACGGAGTCTGCTATATGGTCGGAAAAAGGAGAGCTCGATCTTACGACCAATGGCCTGATCATCAATAAACCTGCAGGAGCAAAGCTCAGGGATGATAAAAAGACCATCGTGAATTCTTCGGGTAAATCGGTAAAGGAAGTCGAGATATTCCGTAAACTTTCAGGCGGTCTTGCGTATGTATCACCGGTACGCTACGGGACCAGGATAAGCACGGGAAAAACAGGTGACCTGTTAAATATCGATGACAGCAAACTGCATTTCCAGTGGGAGATAAGCAATAACGGAGAAGATGGCTGGTCTTATATCAGTGGTGCAACGAATTCGGGTTATATGCCTGAGGCAGGGCAGGTAGGAAAGTATGTCAGGGCCGGCATCACGGCTGACGGATACGTCGGAAAGATATACAGTAATGCAAGACAGATAGAAAAGCGTTTAAACAGCAATGCACCTGATCTTCCGGGGCTTTCCTGCTCTGCGGATTATAAAACTATAACCGTTACCAATGCAAAAGCTGCCCAGGAATATCTGCTTTCTTCAAGCTATACGGTATCAGACAGTTCCTGGAATAATGCCAAATCTCCCGCAAATAACGGCAGCTTAAGCTTCAGCTGCAATGCAGGTGTATTGTATTATGTTCATACCAGATATAAGGAAAGCGCTACGGATGAAGCGGGAACAAAGTCCGTCTATACCTCTGTTTATACCGGGAAGTCTGCCAATCCCAAGAGTCTGGTATTTGATAAGACAGAGTTTTCTACGAAAGTAGGCGAAGTTACCGCGCTTACAGTGAAGCCTGTTCCGGCGGATGTAGACGGATGGAACAGTTTCCAGCTTT
>JAEEGL016225351.1_pt1 | contig 12966 bp, 20 predicted proteins | sample 9134231 | NCBI WGS metagenome assembly JAEEGL01 (sample SAMN16246548, study PRJNA631951) | gut metagenome | biome: gut microbiome; feature: rumen; material: fiber-attached | host: Bos | place: Iran: Karaj | collected 2018-10 | reverse complement strand
CACCCTCTCCCACTTCTTAATATAACATCGGGCAGGAAATAAGTCATTTCTTGCCTTATTGTTGTATCAATACCGTAAAAATGACATGGGGGTATAGCTCAGCTGGGAGAGTGCTTGACTGGCAGTCAAGAGGTCACGGGTTCGAGCCCCGTTATCTCCACTTAATAAACCGCTTTGAAACAGTGTTTTTCAAAGCGGTTTATTTTTATATTTTCAATTACGCACACATTACACACACATTTCTATTTTTTCAGCTTTGACATTTCATCAATCAATTCCTCAATGTTCTTGTGTATGTAAATATCCGCTGTCGTGGAATAATCGGCATGACCAATAATCTTTTGCAGATTCTCCGGTTTCATTCCTGCCGATGCCGACAGACTTGCAAAAGTATGTCGGCAGCTATGAGGTGTCAAATGATACTTGTCCGGGAAAATCCATGAATTGCCGCTGTTATCTCTCCTATGACCGTTGATCATGTCAAGTTCATACAGCGGCTGATAAAAATAATAGTGCCTGAACTGCTTTTCGTCTATCGGAAAAAGTTCATTTTGACATTCTTTCAGCCATTCTCTGAAAAAACCGGCTATATCCGGAATATTGATCGGGAACGGTATGATTCTGTTTGTACCCGCTTCCGTTTTGATGCCGCCTATGATATAGCCTTCATCAAAATGGATATTTTCCGCTTTCAGAGCGAGCATTTCACCCGGACGGAACCCCATGTATATCATGGCAAGTATCACTTGTATGCGTTTATCATCGGAATGCTGCCAAAGCACTTTTATCTGCTCATTCGTGAAGATGATTTTTTCTGTTTTCTCAAATTTCGGCAGTTTGATGAATTCTGCATAATTCTTGTCAACTACATCATTCTCCATAGCAAAGCGGCATAACATCAGGGCAAGGGATTTCAGCTTTGTCGCACTGGATTTTGACGTTGCTTCATTGACAAACTGCTGAAAATGAACTGTACGCAAATCCGCCATTTTTACAGAATGTAATTTTTCCATACGCTTATACATCGCTTTCCACACGGTAGGATCCTTTATTCTCTTATAATGGATTTCAGACCATAGTTTGTATATATCCGCAAAAGTGGCATTGTACAGTTCCGGTCTGCCGTTTTTGATGTAATCTTCCAAAGCTGCCTGAGCCGTTTTCATATCAGGATAACAGCCTATATATTGCCTGCCGGCACCATTGGGCGTTGCGGGTGCAAGGGCGATATATTGATTTTTATAACGGCTGTCTTTGCGGATCGTGCCGGTTCCGTAAGCTCTCTTGCGGTGACGTGTCTTTGAAGTGACAGTCTGCTTTTTGCCGCAGTAAAGACAGTATGTGGAATTGTCGGGTATTTCCTGTTTACATTTTTTGCATATCATTTTTCATTCACTCCTTGCATTATTCAAGAAGTTATGATACAATTAACCTGCTACACAGTTATGTAAACATAACTTCTCATTTTTCCCTGTCGGTGTTGGTATCATCGGCAGGGCTTTTTTACGTTCAAAATAGCCTTATTTTCGATAGTTTTGGTTAAGGCATATAATTATACTCCTAAGCCCGTCAATGCCCGTCAGCGTTAATTATACAGCGTATACGAGCAATTTACAATACCCATTACTCATTTGCTTTGAGTAATGGGTGTTTTGTTTTGTCAGTTAATTTTCGCTTATCATATCATAAAATACACTTTCGGGTATGATTTCAATATCCTGCCCTTTCAGCTTATATTCTTCTGCTTTTTGTTGCTTAGTACTTTTACCATTTTTGATAGACGAACAATAATCATTATTTCCTAAAATCAGATAATTTGTTTTTTTAGTAACAAGGTTTCCGCAAGTACCGCCTAAATTCACCACAATCTGTGCCGCTTGCTGTCGGCTGTATTTTTCAAGTGTTCCCGTAAATACACAAACTTTTTTATAAAGTCGGTGTGTTTCATCGAACTTATCATTATCAGCAATCAATTTTGTTAAATCAATGCTTTTTGAGTGATGATTGTTTTTGAAAAGTGCTTGAAAACTTTCTAAACTGCCGTATGTTTCCAATATTTCTTTTTTCATATATTCATAGCATTTGTATGTATATTCACAATCATTCAATGCTCTGTGCAAATCTGAACCTGTGACTTTTAAGTGAAAGATCACATCAATTAAACGATGATGTTCCAAATCAGGATAAAGTTTTCTTGATATTCTCATTGTATCAATAAAGGCATTGCTGAATGGCTTATTCAATATAAGTTGATAATCTTCATATAAAAAGTTGATATCAAAATTCACATTATGCCCTACGACTATACTGTTTCCGACAAACTTATCAAACAGTGGCAGAACTTTATCAATATTTGGAGCATTGGCGAGCATTTCATTTGTTATACCCGTGAGATTTTCAATAAAACTACTTATTTCACAATCAGGATATATCAACTGCTGAAATGTATCTACAATTTTTCCGTTTTCGACTTTTATTGCACCGATTTCTATTATTCTGTCCCAATCAGGAGAAAGACCTGTTGTTTCCAAATCGACCACAACATATTTTTCAGGGAAGCCTATAATACTTGCACCTTTTTCAGGTCTTGTATTACCTGTTGACATTGTCACTCACTCCTATCACATCAGAAATTTTTAAATACACCTTTTCTTTTCATCAACTTTTGATACTGGCAAGCGGTAGCATACAGCGGATCAATATGTAGACACTTTTCAGCCTGTTCGCACTCTTTATATTTTGAACAACAGCCAAATTCGGGAAAAGAAATTCCATTGAGATACATAAGATTTACAGCCTTTATGAAATCATCTGTTGGGTTATCAAGTAAAGCGGTAAAATATGACAAATCAATCCTTATCATATCGGCTTTTTGTTCCGTTTTGGTAGATGTATATTCAACATTCATTTTATCCATCCAAAAAGAAAATTTGTCTTTTATGTTAATATACTGAACTTTTCCGCCTGTTTTAATTTTGGCAAACAGCAAATCTCCTTTTATAACACCATTACGCCAAGGGTTATTTTCAAGTTTGATAATGATGCTATCATTACCCTTGTTTTCCTGCAAAAGTATTTTTGCAAGATGAAGATTTTCAGGATTTATCAAAGCAGTGATTTTATCAACAATCTGCTGTTCCGTTTCTATGTCTTTTTTCAAGTTTAACACTACCTCTCATCTTTTATTTTTCATTTCGTCTATTTGGGTAATAATCTTCGAGCGTTCTACCAAATCAAGACTTTTAATCATTTCAAGCAACAGCTTATCGTCCTGTTCAGAAGAACTTACACCTACATTGATATTGCCGTTAATGGCTTGATTTACACTATGATTGTTACTGTTTATGTATGTATCACCTGTTACGTTGGGATTATCAGTTCTGCCTAACAAGTAATCAACTGAACAATCAAGGCGGTCTGCAATTTTTGCGATATAGAATGATGACATACCTTTGTTATCTGTCATTCTTTTGAGAGTATTTTCGTTAATATCGCACTGTTTCAATACTTCTTTTTGGGTAAGTCCCTTTTCTTTTATTAAAGCCTGTATTCTTTCAATGGTTAATTGTGCAGTATACATAAATACACCTCCTAAAATTTATACTATTTACTAAAATCTAAAAATTTTTATATTTATTATTGACAGTCGCAAAATTTTGCTATATTATATAACCAGTCATTGACTGAGCGATGACAGGGTACGGACTTTATGACATCTATCTCGGAACGATAAAATTTTGCGGTGTAAATGCGTAAGCACTGAAAAGTAGGTATGAGTTCCGACAGGGGAACGTGCATAATTCTCCAATGGGAAAAGTCCAACGATATGGCAGACCGAACACTGCTGTACTGCCCCGAGCCGGCAATGATGTATTTGTCTTGTGAAAAGTATTGTGCGAATTATAGTTTTCCTTATATAATCGTACAATATTTTTTACAAATTGTCAATGACTTTTCTCATATTTCACAAAAGGGGGTGTTTGAGATATCTTTTGCAGATAATTTTAGAATATTGAGATTGCAAAGAGGATTTTCTCAGGCTGAGCTTGCTAAACTTGTCGGAGTAGACCAAGCTGCAATAGCACGTTATGAATTGGGGATATATAAACCCAAATTTGACGTTGCTACGAAACTTGCAAAAATATTCGATGTGACGGTTGAGGAACTCTACAGCGGTCAGGCAGAGGAAAATGAACAGACAACAGCGGAACAGCTTGTTGACGGGCAGACGGGGGAAGAAAATGGAAAAGAAAGTAACTTGGAAAGACAGATGTGATATGCAGATGACAGCGTTGGTAAAAGCGTCAATGAATACTTTCGGCTGTACGGAAGAACAAGCCTATGAAGCAGTATTCAAAGCACTTTGTTCAACGGCAACTGAAGCAGTATTCAAAGCACTTTGTTCAACGGCAACGTACAAACTTTTAAATGAGCTTCTGGGGAAAGATGATGGATAACAAGAGATACCGTATGTGCCATAAGTGCAAAGAGGTCTGGAACGTGTCTGTAAAATACAAGGGCGACAAACAATATATTTGTCCGATATGCGAATACGGAAACAAATGGATAAAAAGATTCTGCATGAGGTGCTACTACGGCAAAGAAACTCTTAAATGCTGAAAGGGGGTGTAAAAATGGATATACCGCAGATAAAAGTCATAAGCACAAAGAGATGTGTTGAGATCCTCGGAGAACACGGCATGATAACCAATCAAAATAAAATCGGTCTTGGCTTACAGCAGGGAGTCTATCCTTTTGGTGTGGCGATAAAGTCACAACAATGGGTATATGAGATATATGAAAATCTGCTGATGAAGTGGATAGAAGAAAGGAGCAGTTGAAAATGTCGGAAAGTGAAATGGTAAAGATGTGTGTAGTGCTTTTGCCGTGTATAGCGTTTGCATTGACAGCACTTGTGGCATACATAACCGAAATCATCAGGAACCGCAATTCAGCAGACTTGTTCAAGGACAAGGAAGCGTTGAAGTTGCTCCGCTACATGAGGGAGGAAGAATGATGGCAAAAAGTTATGAAGAACGAACCAAAGGGCTGAAAGAAATGGAAGAATATTTCCGACAAATGCAGTTGCTTTCTTACGATGCAAAAGTCCGTGTCGCACATCAACGTGTCAGAGAATTTGAGAACGGTTGTTACGAAAGGGAACTTAATACTCATGTTTCCGTTGGAGGTCTTGACAGCATTACTCTTTACACATTCATTCGTGATTACTGCGGATTGAATATTCCCGGGGTATCGGTGTCATCTCTGGAAGACAAAAGCATACAGGAAGTGCATAAACAACTTGGGATAACCGTTTTAAAACCGTATAAAAGCAAAGTGGAAGTTATACGAGAATTCGGCTTTCCCGTTCTGTCAAAGGAAATAGCAAACAAAATCAATTTGTTGCAAAATCCGTCAGAAAATAACAAAACCGTTCGACACGCTATTATTACAGGCGAAACGGGAGAATACGGCGGTAACCGTACAGGAACCAGAATGAAACTTGCTGGCAAATGGCTTGAGTTGTTCGGCGGATACGAAAATGAGAATGAGGGTGTCAACTATAAAATTCCTGATTTCAAAGTATCAGACAAATGCTGCTACTACCTGAAAGAAAAACCGTGTGATGATTGGGCAAAAAAACATAACAGTGTGCCATATCTCGGACTTATGGCAAGTGAGGGCGGCAGACGTGCAAAAACATTGATGTGGAATGGGTGTAACTACTTCGGAAAAACTACCATTCGTAGTTGCCCTTTTGCAATGTTTACACGACAGGATTTGTTACATCTTGCACTTTATCTGAATGGACCCGTTCCGAAAATATATGTGGAAAGCAAGCGTAATGCCAAAGGAGAACTTTCCACAACGACAGCCCAAAGACCAGGCTGTTCCATGTGCCGATTCGGCATACAGCTTGAAAAACGTCCTAACAGGTTTGACTTTTTAAGGCAAACAAATCCAAAAGAATGGGAATTTTGGATGTATCGCTGTTGCAAAGATGAAGACGGAACGCCTTACGGTTGGGGCAGAGTCCTTGATTATATCGGTGTCCCGTGGGAAGATGATGTGTTTGCACAGATGACTTTTAACGATTTGGAGGAATTGAATTGAACGGAAACAAAAAAATATCCCCTGTCGGTATGGGCGTACCGGCAAGGGACACTGAAATCAATCGTAAGACAAGTATATCCCATTTTGACGGTAAAATCAAGTGTGTTTTGCAGAAACCGGGAAAAATTTCCGAAATTCTGTATATCGATAACACCATAGAAGAATTGAGCAAACGTGTTGACGGTCAGCCGGCTACATTGGGACTTGGAAATGGTCTGATCGTGATTTACAACAAGTTCGGAAAAGACAAATGCACTCTTGGAAAGCTCAAAAAGAATCTGCTTCTTGATGACGGCTTGGTTATATCGGGTACAGTACTGATAACTGCACTTGATAAGAACAATACAGAAATGAATATCAGACAGATACAGCAAGCCCGCACATGGCTGCTGCAACATACAATTTGAGGAGGATAAAAATGGATACAATTTCAATTTACGATCTGTCAGTGACGGAGAAAAACTTGCAGAGGATAGCTGAAGAATGCAGGGAGAAAATCGAAGCCGCAAAGGCTATGGCTTGCACCGAGGAAACCAAACAGGCAGTCAAGAAAACCCGTACCGAGCTCAAGAAAAAATTCGAGGAGTACGAAACCGAGCGTAAGGCACGCACTGCCGAATATGAAAAGCTTTTGAAAGACTTCAAGACTCTGTATGACAAGTACATCAAGATTCCCTTTACGGAAGCCGATGCAGCCCTCAAGAGAAAAATTGATGATGTTGAAGATATTCAGAAACTTGAAAAGGCAAACAATGTCATGGTGTATGCCATTGAGCTTATAAAAGCGTATTCTCTGGATTGGCTTGGACCTGATGTCATGCGTATCATGCCGAAAATCAACTTGACAGACAGTGAAACCAAGCTTCAGAAACAGGTTACAGCCACTCTTGACAGAATCAAAAAAGACGTTGACTACATCAACAAACTTGAAAGCAAAGATGAAATTTTTGCAGAGTATATGGAAAGCCTTGATATGACACAGGCACTTGATACTGTTGAGAGAAGAAAACAGGCTATCCTGAAAGCACAGCAGACAAGTCAGACCTACACTGAACAGGAAAATATCAAGCATGAAGTTGAAGAAACTGTTACACAGCTTGCACCGCCTGTTGTGGAAGAAGAAACTCCCGAAGAAAATATTTCCGAAATGCCTGTCTTTCAGATGACGTTCACGGTTACGGGCACAATGCAGCAGTTGAAGGCTCTCAAAGCCTTCTTGATAGAAAATAACATTGAATTCAAAAACGGAGGTAACACAAATGAATAACAATATGGCTATGCAGAAACCCAAATTTTCAGCGGTAATCAGTACACCGACTTATCAGAATCTGATTTCTCAGACACTCAGGGATAAAAAGAAAGTTGAGAGATATACGGCTGCTATCATGTCAGCCGTTGCGACAAATCCTCAGTTGCAGCAGTGCGATGCAAAAACGATTCTCAGCGGTTCACTTCTTGCGGAATCTCTCAATCTCGTGCACAGTCCTCAGCTTGGTCAGTACTATCTTGTACCGTTCAAGGTAAAAGAGAAAAAAGTAAAAGACGAGCGTGGAAACTGGGTTACAGCAGTTCCGGAACATTATGATGCTACTTTCGTTCTCGGATATAAAGGTTACATACAGCTTGCAGTCAGATCGGGGCAGTACAGGCACATCAATGCCATGGAAATCAAAAAAGGCGAACTCACATACTACAATCCTTTTGATGATGAAATCGAACTCAGTCCCATTCAGGACTTTGATGAACGTGAAGCGGCTGAAACGGTCGGATATTACGCAATGTTTGAGTATCTGAACGGCTTTAAAAAGGTCCTTTACTGGTCTAAAAAACAGATGTTACAGCACGCCGACAAATACAGCACTGCATTTTCACTGTATGCAACAGGCGGTCAGTATCCGAAAGTCAGCTATGAAGATTACCTCGCAAAGAAATATCCCGAAAAAGATGAATGGAAATATTCTTCTCAGTGGTATAAAGACTTTGACAGCATGGCAAAGAAAACAATGCTCCGTCAGCTTATCGGCAAATGGGGTGTAATGTCTCCCGAAATGCAGCAGGCTTTTGAAAACGATAATAAAGCTATGAATATTTCAGAAAACGGCGGTTTTGTTGCGGCAGATGTTGAAGAACCTCAGCCCGAAAATATTCCCGAAATACCGCCTGCTCCCGTTCAGGCACAGCCGCAGGAGATGAGCATTGATGACATATAACATTATTTCAACAGGCTCAAAAGGGAATGCCGTTATCATCAATAACGAAATTTTGATTGATTGCGGCGTACCGTTCAAAGATATCAAGCCCTATATCAAGGACTTGAAACTGGTACTCCTTACACATGAACACGGCGACCACTTCTGCCCCTCAACGATTCGCAAACTTGCCGAGAAACGCCCGACACTTCGTTTCGGGTGCGGCAAGTGGCTTATCAATAAATTGATTGCCTGCGGTGTGCCAAAATGGAGAATTGATGTATATTCTCCGAACCTGACAAACAATTATATCAATTTGGGAAAAATCTCAATGGTGTTGTTGGTGCATAACGTGCAGAACTGCGGATACAAGCTGAATATCAATGGTGAAAAAATTCTTTATGCGACAGACACCAACGACCTGAACGGCATTGACGCTCCGAATTATGACTTCTACATGATTGAAGCCAATTACGAAGATGAAGAAATCAAGGCACGAATTGCCGAAAAGAAATTAAACGGGCAGTATGCTTATGAAACCGAGGTCTTGAAGAATCATCTTTCAAAGGCAAAAGCAGATGACTTCATAGCCAAAAATGCGGGAGTCAACAGCAGGTACATATATTTACACGGACATGGAGGCATGAATTTTGAATAATGTATCTTTAATCGGTAGGCTTACGACAGCCCCCGAACTCAAATACACTCAGTCAGGCACTGCCTACACACGTTTCAGTGTGGCAGTTGACAGGGCTTACACAAAACAAGGTGAAGAACGTCAGACGGATTTCATCAATATCGTTGCATGGGGCAAGACAGCAGAATTTATCTGCAAGTATTTTGTGAAAGGTCAGCGTATCGGAATCACGGGTGAGATTCGCACGGGTTCTTATACGGCACAGGACGGAACAAAAAGGTATACAACAGATGTCGTGGCAAACGGTGTGTATTTCTGCGAAAGCAAATCAAATGTGAATCAGGCACCGACACAGAGCACACAGCCCGTATCACAGCCGACAGTAAACAATAACGGCTTTGATAGCAATTTCAGCGATATGCCGTCAGACGAGGATTTACCGTTTTAATGAAATTTACAGTTTACGGAAAACCGCAGGGAAAAGCACGTCCGAGATTTACACGTCAAGGGCGTGCATATACCCCTGAAAAAACGGTTTATTATGAAACACAAATCAGACAGGCATATATAAATGCAGGCGGTGAGCTGATAAGCGATTCTGCACCGATTCTGATATGCATTACAGCCTGTTTCAAAAAAGCGAAGTCAAATAAAATGCCCTATCCCACTCTGAAACCTGATGCAGACAATATTGCAAAGGCTGTATGCGATGCTTTGAACAGTGTTGCATACAAGGACGATAAACAGATAACTTGTCTGACAGTCGATAAAATCTGGGCGGATGACGGCATTGAAAGGGTTGAAATAGAGGTTGAAGAACTCGTTTATCCCTGATGATAATTACGGATATCAGGTAGATATCAGCGATCCCAAAATCAAGCCGCTGTATGAGCGTTTCAAGAAGTGGAAAGGGATTCCGAGATGGTGTCCGCTTTCCGATGAAGAACGGCTTGAATTTGAAAGCTATATCTTGAAAGAGAAAAAATAATTTTCACGATTATACCTTGACAGGTTGAATTTTACAGCCTGTCGGGGCATAGGTGAAAGAATTAAAAAAACGGCTAAACTTGCAAGGTCGGTCACTGTATCGGTGATACATACTGCTCTTGCCGGTCACTGACCGTTTTAAGAGGTGAAAGTAATGCCAAGACCGAAGAAAGAAAATCTTGATTACTTTCCTTTAGATTCGGATTTTTTCACGGATTCAAAAATTAAAATCCTGAAAGCAAAATTCGGTGCTGACGGGATAGCGGTATATTTGTATATACTGTGTGAAATCTATCGTGACAAGGGCTACTATGTCGAGTGCGATGAAGATTTCGTGTTGGTAATGTCGGATTACTTCCGTTTTTCCGAAAACAAGACAATGCAGATATTAGAATACTTGTTCAGCCGGTCACTGCTTGTGAAAAGCATACTTTCTGAATCGGTCACTGTGATAACTGCGAAATCAGTGCAGCGAAGATATCAGGCGGCAAAGAAAGCGTCCATCAAAAAAGTGAATGGAATCTTTGCCCGTGAGGTCATCGTAGATGAGAGGATTTGGCTTTTAAAAAAAGAAGAAACCGAATCCCCTATTAAAGTGCCCCCTTTTGGCAGTTTACCCGAGAAAAACGATAGTTTACCCGAGGAAAACGACAATAAATCCATGGAAAAATCCCTAAAGGAAAGTAAAGTAAAGGAAAGTAAAGGAAAGGAAAAGAAAGTGTGTGGCAAATTCCAAATCCCCTGCCGAAACGGAGTCTTTACGGTTGACGAGGACTATTACACCGAACTGACACACACCTACCCCAACATGAACATTGATGAATGTTTTAAAAAATATATTGCCTATATGAAATCGAATCCTAACAAGCAGAAAAGCTTGAACGAAATCAAAGGCAGTATTGAATGGTGGTTTAACCGTGACGAAGAAGACGGCAAGTACAGAAAAAACACTGTGACAGACAAAGGCTATTACGAGGAATGGTGATTTGAATGAATGTTATGAATTTTCTGGAAGAATTAAGTAAACGTGCCGAACTCATTAAAAACGAGGGCGATTACTTCAAAGATGAACTGCTTTACTGCGGTGTATGCAATGAGCCGAAACAGGCTGTAAAAGAGATACCATTTGCCGAAAATAAAAAGCTGATAGTTACCTTGCAGTGCAAATGCCAGCGTGACGAAGAAGAAAAACAGCGTCTTGCCCTTGCCGAACAGGAACATCGGAGAAAAGTCAGGTATCTCACACAACATGGTTTGGCATATCCGAAATACAAGGAATGTACCTTTTCAAAAGACGATCAGCGTAATACGGATATCACAAAGTTATGCTGCAACTATGTCAGACACTTCCCGGAAATGCGTGAAATGAATAACGGCATTATGTTTTACGGTGATACTGACAAAGGAAAAACATTTTATGCCTGCTGTATCGCAAATGCTCTGATACAGCGTGAAGTGCCCGTTTTGGTCACAACACTTTCCAATCTGGTACAAAATCGTGTGAAAGCCATGACAAGTAAAGGTAACGAGATATCCCTTGATGACTTCCGCTGCATTGTTCTTGACGATATCGGAACGGAAAATACAACTCAGACAGCTTTCAATATCATTGATGAAATATACCTGTCAAAAAAGTTGCTGATAGTTACAACAAATCTGAAACCGCCCGAGATGAAATGTGCCGATACTATTGAACGCAAGAGAATCTATGAACGCATACTTGAAATGTGCGGTACAAAGGTCCTTGTCGATAACGACAAAACCCGTTTGCAGTCAGGCATTGAAAAGGGCAAAATTGCGGAAAGCATTTTGAATTCATAATTGAGAGGAGTTATCTGAATGACAAGAGAAGAACTTGTTAAGCTGGCAGACGGAATCGAAACAGGCTATACGGACAGGAACGGCGTTCCGATAAAAGTCGGTGACGAAGTCGTTTATTACAAAAAATGTACTTGTCAGATTGACGATGATGAAGATATCAAAGAATATCCCGATTACCTTGTTGTTGGTGACGGATATCAGGGATATGTTTACAGCGGTAAAGTTATGAGGTACAGGTACAAAGTCAAATTCGATTTCGAGTACGGATTGTCAATACTTGACGGCAGAAAATACAAATATCTGTATGAAAAAGACAGCAAAGGAAATTTATTGACAATTCTGGTTGACAATGAAAAGAAAAATCCCTATCTCACACTTAAACAGGTGTTAGGATTGGAAAGATAGTGAGGTGTGTTGGTGTGACGTTCAAAACATGGATAAAGCAGTTTCAGGGTGAGGACAGTCCTCTCGGAGATTTGGCAGAGGATATTGACAGAGATAAGTCCTTTCCCTATACAGACAGATATGAAAAGATGATAAGCCATTTGGTAAATCACAACGCTTGTGAGGAGTGTATCAGGGAATTTTCCGGGGCTTATATCGAGTACATGACGGACGAGGTAAACAAGTGTACAGCAAAATACATAGACGAGGCGGTGTGAATATGGACTTCATAGGCGGAATGATAATAGGTGGAGCGGCAACGCTCTTTGTGATATTGCTTTGTGCATCGGGAAAGGACGATGACAAATGAAACCAATTCAGATTGAAATTGACGGCGTATCGCATACTTTCAATGAATGGGCTAAAATATCCGGAATAGACGAGTACGTTATCAAAAACAGATATTATCATTGCCTTAAAGGTGGAAAAGATTTGATAGCACCTGTCAAAAAGAAAACAGCGGTGAAAATCACGGTAAACGGCAAAGCCTATACGTTTCAAGAGCTGTCCGAAATGACAGGCATAGACGAAGGCACACTGAAATGCAGATACTACAGAGGGCATAAAAATTTGATTGCTGCTGTCAGAAAAAGGGAACCTGTCATTATTACAATCAATGGCGAAACCCACACGATAAAAGAATGGTCTGAAATTTCGGGAATTTCTCAGAAGAATATCCGTAACAGATATTATCAGGGCAAAAGCGGAACTGAACTTATCGCACCGTTAAAGTTTGAAAAAGGCATGGAAATTGAGATAAACGGTGAATTACAT
>JAEEGL013412076.1_pt1 | contig 12966 bp, 5 predicted proteins | sample 9134231 | NCBI WGS metagenome assembly JAEEGL01 (sample SAMN16246548, study PRJNA631951) | gut metagenome | biome: gut microbiome; feature: rumen; material: fiber-attached | host: Bos | place: Iran: Karaj | collected 2018-10 | reverse complement strand
GCATAACCGTATTCCTCAGCCTGCTGTATCATATCTGCAACGATAGAATCGAATTCTTCATCGGATGAAGCGTAGATAGCCTTCCAGGTGTTGTCCTTAACACAGGTTGATACCTGATCCCAAACTACCTGAAGTTCATCTGAGTGTACGCCGCCTGTGTACATTGTTCCGGGTGAAAGTATGTACTCATACTGATCAAGATATTCGTCAGGTGTATCAGCGCCTGCAAATTCTCTCCACTTCTTCTCAATTTCAGAGCCCGGCTCAGTAGAGAAGCTAGCCCAGTTTCTGTAGTTGAAGGTCTCACCGTTACTGTCAGGGTTAGGAGCATCCAGTGACCATGTTGAGTTGTTCATCTTGAAGGAACCGTCATCATATGTTCCGTCATAGCCATTACCCATCTCTGTTGAAATATCTGTCTTGCAGGCAAGTCCGATATCTGTGAAGCAGGTCTTTCCATTTTCGTCATAGTACCAGCAGACATCCTTGGGACCATATTCAGAGATCATACGTCCTTCGGGAGTTGAAAGCCAGTTGATGATTGCCATGCAAAGTTCAGGATACTCAGTGTTGGCACCGATTGACCAGATTCTGTTTCCGCCATATATATTCAGACCATAACGGATAGGTGTTGCCTCTGAAGGCTTTACAGGGAACATAGCTTTGCCGCTCTCAAGGTGATCCGGTGTGTTGTAAAGAGCTGATCCCATGAAGTTGAATACGTTGAGGAAGGCTGTACCATTCTGGTAGTCCTCCTGCATTCCGTTGAAGCCCTGAGTCTGTGAATCGGGATCAAGGAGTCCCTTCTGATACAGATTGTTGTAGAACTTAAGCGCTGTCAGGTAAGGGCCGTTCTCCTCAAGTACGGGATGGAAGGTCTGAGTCTTGGGATCATAGAGTCCAAGTCCAAACTCATCATAACCGTAATATGCTGTTGCTGTAGACTTAACATACATTACCATGTCGCCGTCCCAGTCATTGAAAAGTGAAACACCGTAAGTCGGGTTTCCATTGTCATCTGTAGGACAAGCTGTCTTCATCTGCTCAAGTGCATCTACTACACTGTCAAAATCTGTGAGTGCGGGAGAACCGATTTCCTCGTACAGATCATAACGAAGATCCCAGGTGTACATAAATGAACCCGGATCCTCAGCTGAACGTGTTACGTCAAATCCAAATCCATAGAGCTTACCGTCAGAAGATATTCCTTTATTCTTCTCAAGTGCAGCCTGCATGTTGTCCTTGATATACGGGCCGTACTCATTAAGAAGATTATCTTCATCCCAGTCAAAAAGCATTCCCTTATCTACAGCCTGCTGGTAGTCATCACCATCCTGTCCCCAGATAACAAGGTCACCTAAGTTACCGGACTCCATACGTGTATCATATACACCGTCGTTCTCAGGGATGATATTCAGCTTAACATTGAATTTGTCCAGCATGATCTTTCCGAACCAACCTGTCTGCTCACCTGAATAGTTTGCAAGCTGATCATATACATCAAGTGTAACTGTCTCAGCCGGAATGATGTCAGATAAATCCCCTTCCAGCACACCTGTTGCCTCTGCGGATTCCTCAGCAGCTTCTTCAGCGCTCTCTTCCTCAGCAGCAGGCTCTTCAGCTGCAACTTCTGCTTCCGCAGTATCAGCCGCTTCTTCTACCTCTTCAGCAGCCTCCTCCACAGCTTCTGCAGCATCGTCTGCTTCTGACTCTGTGTCCGTAGCTACAGTTCCTGCCGGATTGCTTGTACCGCAGGCAGCCATAGACATTGTCATTGTAGATGCCATCAGTAGTGCCAATACTTTCTTTGTCTTCATTTCACTAACCTCCCTTTTCTCGTTTTTTGTTATATGTTCAGCCCCATGAGGGCTTTTAACATTCAACCCTTAACTGCACCGATCATGATGCCCTTCTCGAAGTAGCGCTGCATGAACGGATATACCAATAGGATAGGTATGATCGTAACCATGGCGATTGTGTACTTTATAACCTTGCCGTTCAGCGCTGAGTCCAGAACGCTCTTGCTGATACCGGAGGTACTGCCCGCACTCATAAGTGCTGCCAGGTTACTGGTGGTATTCAGATAGATATAGAGTCTGTGCTGCAGCGTATAAAGCGCAGGTGCCGACTGCATCAGGATCAGCGAATCCTGGAATGAATTCCAATGTCCAACAGCTCCGAATATGGCGATCGTAGCCAGAATAGGTTTGGATAACGGTAAAATAATGGTCCAGAATATCTTCAGATGCGATGCTCCGTCCAGAGCTGCACTCTCCTGGAGCTCACCCGGTATGGCAGACTCTATATACGTCTTCACCAGGATGATGTTGTAGGGTGCAACAATTCCCGGTATGATGTATGCCCAGAAGGTGTTGGTCAGTCCCAGCATCGCCATATTCAGATACCAGGGAATTATTCCGGCATTGAAGTACATTGTGATAACAAGGAACCTGTACCAGAAGCTTCTGCCCCACATGTCCTGCTGTGTTACAAGATAACCGACAAATGCTGATGCAAGTACCATCAGAAATGTTCCCAGAACTGTTCTTGCCAGGGTCACCGCAAAGGATCCGAACAGATCATTAACCTGCAAAAGTCTTATATAGTTTTCGAAGTGTATTCCCCTTGGAACGAAATTGATCAGTCCCTTCCTGACCAGTTCATTGTCACTTATTGTATTAATGAAAAGGTAATAGAACGGGAATATGCATATTAGTGTGAAAACAGCATAGACTGTGTAATTTATCACATTAAAAATGATGTCTGAGGGCTTTTGTTTTATCGCACTTTTGTGCTTTTTCATATACTCCCTCTCAGCCTTTGCTTCCATTCTTGCAATTTCAGATACGCTCATTTCTTATCCCCTTCTTATACAATGGTCTCTCCGCGGAGAACCTTGCTGATCGTATTAGCTACATATAAAAGCGTTATGCTGACCACTGACTTAAGCATTCCCACTACAGTCGATAACGGAATCGCACCCTTTACGATACCCATCTTATAAACGTAGAGATCCAGCACCATGATCTGTGATGTATTAGATGAATTCTCGAATACCAGGTACTGATCCATTCCGTTAGACAGGATTCCTGCTACTGCCATAAGAAGAAGTACATAGAAGGTGGGCATAAGTCCGGGAACTGTCACATGCCACATCTTCTGGAATCTTCCTGCACCGTCAACTGTAGCCGCTTCATACAGCTGCTGATCTATTCCGGAAATTCCTGCGATATAAATGATCGCGCTCCATCCAAGTCCCTTCCACATTCCCCAAAGAAGCATCTTCAGCCAGGTGTGGGAGCCATCCATCAGGAAGTTCTTTCCCTCAGTCCAGAATCCCAGGTTGATCATAAGAGAACTGATAAATCCGTCTGTTGAAAAAATACAGAAAGCTATTGCAAAAACCAGAACCCAGCTTATGAAATTAGGTATGGTTGTAAAGGTCTGAACAAATCTCCTGAATTTGCTGTTCTTTATTTCAGACAGGAAAATCGCAAACGCCATCGGCATCCAGCTGGTTGCAATACCAAGTCCGCTCATCGCCAGTGTGTTCTTCATCACGTTGATGATGTCCTTGGTCGTTGATTTGTTTCTTACCAGCTGTGCAAACCACTTAAAGCCAACGAAATTATTCATCGCAAGTGTGTCACCGGATTTGTAATCAAAGAAGGCATATCTCCATCCCCAAAGCGGCAGATAGCAGAATACAAAAGCCAGCAATATGAAAGGCAGAAACATCAAAAACAGCCTGAACTTTGTCTCCATCTCGAACTTCTCATCCTTTTGAGGCTTTCCGATAAAAATCAGTTCAATGACGGAGGTGACAATCATTGCAACCAAAAGCACCAGCATTACGTAGTAGAAATTTTGAAACATTGGCTCTACCTTTGAGGGTTTTGTTGTTGCCGCGATCTGGAAATATGCCGACCAGATTCCCCACATGGATACAGCTGAAATCACTGCACCTATTGTGCTGGTGATATTACCTGCAAACCTGCATTTTCTATTTCCAAGTGAAAGACATGCGCCGACTGCACAGGCCATGATTCCAAGACAGATCACAAGACTTGAAACATTAAGAAGATGCATGGTTGATTCCATAACCCATCCCTTCTTAAATGCTCTTCCGAAATTCGCAACAAGATTTCCATATGAAAAACCTGCGGTAAGCAGTGATGTGCTGCGATTAATTAATCCGCTTATCCTGGCCACATTAAGTCCGGGAAAAAATAGAATTACCAACAGAAAAACTGAAATTATACGATATGGATAGTACAAGACTTTCGATACTTTTTCCTTAGACACTTTGTTCCCTCCCCCGATAGATCGAATAGACATCAGGTATCATCACCTGACACTACTAATTCTAGAATTTGCGGTGATTTTTCAGCACCCTCATAATCTGATAAAAAATACCCTAATTTTTGTACATTGAATTTACGGATAAAAAAGTCACCTGATACTCTTTGTCCAAAACAGTTGCATGAAAAAACACACCGGAAATTCCGGTGTGCCAGCTTGTAAATTCATTATGTAAATGTCATTCCTATTCCATCTGAAGGAAGCGTAAGTACAACACTTGTCCCCTTTCCTTCCTGTGATCTGATATGCAGACCGTATTCCTCTCCGTAGTAGAGCTTGATTCTCTGATGGATGTTATAAAGACCAATACTTCCTGCCCCTCTTTCATCCGTTTTAGGTCTCTTGATCTCCAACGACTTATTCAGTTCTTCAACCTCCTCAGGACTGATTCCCATTCCGTCGTCGTTAACTGTTATAAGGAGTTTTCTATTCTCCTCATCGCCTCTTGCATACTCCACAATGACACTTACATGTCCGTTTCTGTCCATATCCTTGAGACCATGATTAACTGCGTTCTCAACAATAGGCTGTAAAAGAAGAGGCAGTATATGATATTTCTTCGGGTCAAAGTCCTCTGCAATAAAGAAGTTCCAGTTGACCTTTTCTCCGAAGCGAAGGCGCTGAATCTGCATATAGCTGTCCACATGCTTAAGCTCATCATCGAGAGTTGCAACACTTCTGCCTGTGCTGTCCAGAACATAATGCATGATCTTTGCCAGGTATTTTACAGATGTCGCCACATTTTTATCCCCGCCTCTTATAGCCTGCATTCTGATGGCTTCCAGAGTATTGTACAAAAAGTGCGGGTTTATCTGCCCCGACAGCATCTTGAATTCCATGTTCTGCTGCATGTTTATAAGCTGCTGTTCGCGGATTTTCGCCTCGTAATATTTTCCCTCATTCTCACGTATTTTATCCGTTGTAAGCTTGAGATCATTAAAGGTATCCGTTAATTCGTCGTCTCCCGAGAGGCTTTCAATTATGTCATAGTCCCCGGTACTCGCTCTGTGCATCGCTTCTCTAAGGGCAGATACCCTTGCGGTAAAAAATCTTGAGTACAGGAAAATAGCGATCACAGGTCCAACTATTGCAATGAATAATACAATGAGATAGTTTCTCAGAATCGACCTTACAATACTGTGTGCATCATAGTCGCCTATGAGAACAAAGAATCTGTTATCCGCCTTGTAAGGGACAAAACTCGAAACATAGGTAAGTGCCACTCTGCCATCCAGCATCATGTCCCCGAGATAATTGTAGTCATCAGGGTTAACTGTTGCTGCTTCAGGCATGTCAATTCCCTGCTCATCATATTCCGAAGCAAAAAAGGTAGGATATCCTGAGAGATTGACCAGTATGTAATTATCGGTAGTAAGGAGCCTGTTCCTCAGATAGTTGCTATTAATGGTGACAACCGCATATGCCCTGTTACCTGTGTTACCGGTATTAAAACGTCTTACAAGTGTGAGCTCATAGGCTTCCTCGTACTCGTTGACCGGGACATGCATACAAGTGTAGGTATCCCAGGCAAGTGGATCAATTCTGCTGTACCACTCATATCTGCTGAAAGGATCATCCGCAGCTCCGCTGCCTGCTGCCTTATCCGCATCTTCACCTGCAATCTCATTTCCACTGGGTCCGACATTTATAACCATATCCCCTGATGGAATAACTGAATTATTGGTATAGACGGCAATCGATGAGATTGCTGCAGTTGTTCTTCTAAGAGCCGTCAGATCTCTGCTCAGTGAATCCAGTTCACTCTGCTCCAGTCCCTCAAAGCTGCTGCCCGACAACAGATCCCTGTAGCTTTGCTGTGAGACTATCGGTTCGAGGTTGACGTAAATACTTGAAGTCACATCAAATAAAATAGATTTGACTCTGGTATTTTCTGCCTTGATCTGTTCTTCATATCTCTGGTTCATCTGTCTGACAAGGAGTACAGCAGCGATTATGCCTATGATTCCTATGGGAATAACTATGGCAAATAAAAGTACGCTGTACATCTGCCTGCCGACACTACTCCGGCGTCTCATGGCGCCTCCTTAGCCGACTGAAGAGCTTCATATCTCTTCACGGCATTTTCTATATTGAATTCCAGGAATTTGTCGTAATCCAGTCTTGAAAGTGTGCCAAGGAGTTCTTCCTTCAGCCGATAGAATTCATCTTCACTGTCTGCGAAGACCATTCTCCAGGAGTAATCTATTATGGTCTGTCTGCATTGTTCCTGAATTGTCTTAAGGTAATCTGGATATTCCTCCTGAACCCACTCTGTGCCCGGAACCACTGTGATCATATTATTCTCATTAAAATATCCGATTGGAGTAAGTTCAGTTCTGTAGTGCTTTTTCCAATCATCAGTTATGTGTGTGGCTGTTCTTTCCTGATAGTCCTTCCACATGCTGTAGTAATATGGATTACCGCGGTCGTCCACTTCCTGCTTATCAAGAGGCTTGAAGTTAAGCCAGGACACACCCTCTGTCCAGGTTCCGCCGCCATATTCCTCCGGCACCTCGAGATTCGCTTTCATATTGATAAAGGCATCTACGCCAAAATCAGTGAGTTTCGGTCCTGTCTCAGTCATCTCCCAGGTGAGTCCCTCAGGTCCTCTGAAATTACCTGTAGGTGAACCACTACATTCAATTCCTTCAGGTGAATAGAGCCAGTCGACAAAATCAACCAGTCTCTTGGGATCCTTCGTATTTGCTCCGACCATTAGAGAAAAGCTCTGCTTACCATCGGGGTCATTACCCCAGGTGAGGTAGCTTGCATCCTCAACTACTATGGATTCAAAGCCCTTACCCTGAGCCAGATGATCATCCGAATTATACAAGGACTCTCCCATCCAGGGCCAGAACGTATAGAGCACAGCTCCGTCCTTCACTTTGCCTGCAACAGTCTCATAGTTCTGATAAGGGGACTGCGGATCAACAAGTCCCATCTGATTGGCATCGAACAGGAGCTTCACCATTCTGAAATATATAGAATCCTTATCAGCTATCGACTGTATATCTCCGGTATCAGGATTAAGCAGTACAAAATCCTGAACATCATAGCCATAAAGTGCTGTCAGCGCTCCTGCATTCTGCATTGCGCCTCCATCCCAATCCCGAAACAGACTAAAAGCATACACAGCTTCTCCCGAATCGCTTTTACCTGCAGCCTGCTGCATTTCCTTTAGAACCGGCAGAATATTCTCCAGTGTGGAAATCCTGGGATATCCCAATTCCTTATACAGATCATATCTGATAAACGGTGCATTCGTAGGTTCATCGAGATCGGAGGGTTCAATCGCAGAGTTCTCTGAGATTTCACTGGAAATAGCCCAGATACCCTCAACTCCCGCATAGGCAGAGGTTGCTTCCATCTGATTTTTGTACTTCTTCAGATTTTCGCATCCCTCAAGGTATTCGGACATATCAAGGATGAGTCCTTCTCTAACAAGCTCAGCCAGCTTTCCGTCATCCACATTTGTCATGATGAGGTTCCCAAGCTTACCGGAGGCTCTCATAGTCTCGTAGGTTGCCTCTCCGTTATGATCCTGATTCTGGGATATTATGTTGATCTGCATATTGAACTTATCTTTTACAATCTTCGCAAACCATCCCCTCTGAAGTCCCTGGGTATTAGCCTGGGTATCAAAGACATCTATTGTAATAAACTCCGAATACTTCTTTTCTCCTTCAGTCTCTTGACTGTCACCAAAAGGCAGCCTGCACCCTGTAAGGATGCAGACTGCCATTAATATCGATACCGTTTGTAGTAGCTTTTTTCTCATACTTTCTTAAATACCGGAATTGACTCAATCGGAGCTTCTGCCGTGATCACGCAGCCTCCCTCATAAGTCTTTCCGTCGCGAATATCCTCCCACTTTCCTTCAGGAAGATAAACCTCTCTCTCAAATTTGTTCAGTTCCATAATAGGTGCAACAAGGTACTTGTCACCGAACATATACTCATCATACACCTCCCAACACTTCTTGTCCTCAGGGAACTCATAGAAAAGTGTACGAAGAAGAGGTGATCCGTTTTTGCTTGCTTCCTCATAAAGGGACTTGATGTAGGGCTTCAGGTCATGACGCAGCTTCAGCTGATCCTTCATGATCTTGTAGTTCTCCTCACCGTAGCTCCAAAGCTCATTGTCCTGACCTGTATGAAGATAGCCGCCACCGAAATCTCTGTTGTCGAGCGGAGGAATGTCGTAAGGACCTCTGTCTCCATGCATACGAAGAACAGGTGAGAATACTGCAAACTCATACCATCTGATAAGAAGCTGTCTGAAATCAGGATCATTTACATCATCTGTCATGAAGCCTCCGATATCTGTTGTCCACCACGGGATACCTGCCAGACCCATATTGAGTCCAGCTGCGAGCTGATCCCTGAATGCCTCAAAGGTACTTGGTACATCTCCTGACCATACCACATTGCCGTATTTCTGACTTCCTGCCCACGCTGAACGGAGCAGGCTTACAACCGGCTTATCTGAAAGCTTAGTCATATTGTCATAGAAAATACGACTGTAGTGCTGAGGATATATGTTACTTACTTCAAGCGCTGGTCCCAGGTAGTATCTGAGAGAATCAAAATCGTACTTAACAAGATCAGGCTCAGAGTTATCCAGCCAGAACATATCTATTCCCAGATCATAGTAATTCTTCTTGCAGATATTCCATACATACTCTTTAGTTGCGGGATTTGTTGCATCAAGTATTGTGCAGTCTCCCTGATAGTCGTAGTTCTGAAGTCCGCCTCTCTCATTTTTTACAAGGAGTCCTCTCTCCAGCATGTCATAGAAATTCTCACTTCTCTTATCAACAGAAGGCCATACCGATACGACCACCTTGATACCCATGCTGTGAAGCTCGTCTACCATAGCCTTGGGATCCGGCCAGTAGGTCTTGTCGAATTTCCAGTCACCCTGAACAGTCCAATGGAAGAAATCAATAACTATGCAGTCAATCGGAACGCCATTGTCCTTGCAGGCATGTGCAACCTTGAGCACTTCCTCCTGAGTTCTGTAACGGAGTTTACACTGCCACAGCCCCATAAGGTCCTCAGGGAACTCGGGTGCTCTTCCGGTCACGCCTGTATAGTTCTCAATAATATCTCTCGGCGCATCAGCCACTGTGATCCAGTAATCCATCTCCTTGGTGGCTTCAGCTATCCACTCTGTGTAATTCATTCCGAAGCTTACACGTCCTACTGCCGGATTATTCCATAAGAAACCATAGCCCAGACTTGATACTGCAAAGGGAACCGTTACCTGTGAATTCCTCTGTTCCATGTTGAGGACACATCCCTTTAAGTTTGTGTAAGGATGCTGGTACTGTCCCATACCGAATATTTTCTCTTCATCATTACTCTCAAACTTGAGTGCGAAATAATAATCACCACCAACATGAGGTCTGTAATCTCTGTTTACATACTTAAGGCATCTGCTCTCTTTTGACTCAGTGCCACCGTAGTTTCTGAAGTACTCTCTCAAAAGGAGCTCATCATCTTTATAAAAAGTAATAACCCCGGCAAAGTTTACCGTTGCCTTTAATCTGCCATTTGTGATCTCAGCGAACGGACCGTCTTCCCTGTCTGTGATAGTAACTATTGTCTTGACTGCATCCGTTTTTTCAGTGAGCGCCCAGTCATTACCTGTGAATTCAGGATACATGGTACTTCTTACCCTGAATGAATCCTGCCCCCAACCTTCTATGCGAAGTGTCTCGCCCTGTCTCTTAGCAACAAGGGCACCGTTCTCATTAGAAAAAATCATGCTATATCCTCCACACCTGAATAATTATGTAAGATTTCACAATGATATTATTGCATCACAAAGTTTTGATAAACAGTCTTTTTTGAACATTTTATGCGTTCTTTTTGTACATTTATTTTTCGTACTCAAAGACTATGCTTCTATCTCACTGACAAGATTCTTCAGAACAACAGGTCTACTAAGCCATGAACAGTCCCCGGTCTTAGGAATAGCACTAACTATTTCTTTCCGCTCCTTGTCTGTTCCGATCAATATGAGTTTACTTTTTTTATCCTTTAAGCTATCGCATAGTCTTGACAGGTTATCAATGGTTCTGATATCATCCGGACTCGCTTCCTTAAGATAAACAAGAAAGACATCCGTACTATCTGTCAGACTCTTGAGCGTTTCAATTTCATCATTCATCAGGGTGACTCTGTATCCCATTTCCTCCAGCCCTTTTTCAAGGGACTTCACCACTATGCTGAACTGATATTGAATCAAAACAACGCTTTTGCCTGTACCGATACCACAGTCAACTTCAATAGCATGGTTCTCTTTCTCCGGAATATCAGACTCTTCCTCCGGATTATCGGACGCTTCTCCAAACAACGGCGCCAGTTTTTCCCTAAAGCTCTTAAAATCCTCCATGACGCGGTCATTATTCTCCCATATATAATCAAGGTTGTCCTCTTTACCTGCCATTTCGAGGCTATATGCTTCCTCTCCAAGGAGCTTTGCACCGATCAGTTGTGCCGAGCTTTTAAGTGAATGTACCTTGATCACATAGTTCTTCCAGTCTTCAGTGACATAGAAGCTTTCTATCTCCTGCACTTTGTCCTCTATGGAATCATAGAACATCCTCATAAGCTCACGCAGCGATTCTTCTGACCCACTGCTGTTTATTGCTTCTACAGCATCTATTCCTTCGATATTCTCGTACCACTTCTTTTCAGTTTCTGAACCATCGCCATTGGATATTTCGTCCTTGTAGACGGCTATCTCAGTACTTTCTTCAGTTTCATATTCTTCACCGTCAGTTTCTTCGATATCCGTGTCATTGCCTGTATGAATAACCTTAGTAAGCATCTGGCTGAGACTGTAGGGCTGATCTTCCTCGTAGAGGAAGGCAATACCCATGGCTCCTCTTCCGCAATTTATTGCCATTACAGCAGAGGCTTTCTGGAAAATCACATGTTCAAAGTGATATTTGTCGCGAAGTCTACGTTTTATTACCTCCATATCATCTTTCGAAAGATAAATATAGTCTACGAAAACAACATCCGTATCCGGTCTGACTCTTTTGCGCAGTATAAAATCAATATATTTCTCATAACAGCTGCGAAGCTCCCCAAGACAGAATCTTGCTGCATGCACGGAACCTTTCTTTACCCGCATCACAGGTCTCAGTCCCAGTGTGCTGATCATGGAATATGCTCCTCCGCTGATATATCCGCGCTGCATGACAAGCCCAGGCTCCGCTGTCATAAAGCTGCAGCTTACATTCTTTTTAATATTCTCGAGCTCCTCAAGAATTCTTTCCTTACTTCTTCCCTGAAGAGCCATTCTGAATGCAAGAAGAACAAGAATGCCCATCGCACTTGAATTATTTCCGGAATCAAATACATGTACATTTTCAAAGGGTCTTGCAGCCTGAAGAGCATTTTTATATTCATCACTGATTCCCGGAGCAACGCTGATATATATAACCTGAAGAGCTTTCTTTATCTCCTTCTCAAAGAAAGCCTCAAATTCTTCAACTGTGGGTGGTTCTGATGTAAAGGACTCACCCTCACTCACATACCTCATAACTTCGTCAGTGTCAGTTTCCTGAACATCATAGTACATCATGTTTTTGGTATGGATTGAGAACGGTATTGTATCAATCTGGAATTCTTCCAGGATTTTTCTGGGCAGATCACACATGGTGCTGGTCGCAATCAGGATCGGTACCTTCTTGGTATAGCCGCTGGAAGTATTCATCTGAACATTCTTAGGATTTGTACCATCGGTTCTTTCTATCTTAGTCTCGGGTATGTGGCTGAGAAGCATCTCCTCAAGCTGATTTCCGGAAACAGGTTTTAAAAGATATCCATCAAATCCGCTTCTATTGTACAGATCTATATTGTCACTTCCTGCATTGGCCGTCAGTGCGATGACCGGAACATGATTATTAAGTCCGCCCACCTGTTTTCTGATATTCTGCAGGCACTCAACGCCGTCCATTTCAGGCATCAGGTGATCCATGAGTATAACATCATATCTGCGGGTAGCAGTCTTAAGAAGCGCTTCCTTTCCGTTCTTTGCAGTATCTATGATCATTTTGGTGCCCATAATGAGTTTTGTCTCGACCTCGAGATTCATCTCATTATCGTCGACGATAAGTATCCTTGCGTCGGGAGCTGTAAAGCCCGAAACATATTTACCTCCGGCATTATTCTTCCCATAATTGACAATATTTATCTCACCTATAGCGTCATATCTGGTAACCTTTTGCCACAGTGTGACCATGAAGGTCGATCCTTCCGTATACACGCTGTTAACCGTGATACTGCCATCCATAAGACTAACGAGCTGCTTAACCACTGACAGTCCCAGTCCCGTACCTTCAATCTTGGTATTTTTAGCTTCATCTACTCTTCTAAGTGCGTCAAAAAGATAAGGTATTGCGTCCTGTTTTATTCCTATTCCTGTATCTATTACAGAGAATAACAACTGAACACTGTCAGTACGCATCTCTTCTTTTTCAACACGAAGTATCACTGAACCTTCATTCGTGTACTTGATGGCATTATTTAGGAGGTTTACAAGAATCTGCTTAATGCGCACCTCATCCCCGAAAAGCTCAGCAGGTAT
>JAEEGL011112797.1_pt1 | contig 12966 bp, 10 predicted proteins | sample 9134231 | NCBI WGS metagenome assembly JAEEGL01 (sample SAMN16246548, study PRJNA631951) | gut metagenome | biome: gut microbiome; feature: rumen; material: fiber-attached | host: Bos | place: Iran: Karaj | collected 2018-10 | reverse complement strand
GGTACATCGAAGGCTTTCAGCATACGTGCCACATTCAGCCCTTTTCCACCCGCTATGATCCTCTCTTCCAGAGACCTGTTCACGGTATCGGGGGTGAGTCTTAACATTTTTATCATGTAGTCCAGTGACGGGTTCGGTGTAAATGCGTAGACCATCAGATAATCCTCCGTAAAAAAGACAAAACAAGCCTGATAATAATATCAGGCTTGTGAACATTCCTTAATCATTATTTCAAAAGACCGTAATTCTTCATCGCATCCTGAAGACGTGCGGCATTTGCACTTTCCATCTTTGTCAGGGGACGACGCAGATTCGAATCATAGATCCCCATGAACTCCATAGCCATCTTTACAGGTATGGGATTCACTTCACAGAACAGGGCATCGATGAGCTCCAGCGACTCCAGCTGTATCCTGCGGCTCTCCTCCACATTGCCGTCGAAGAACTGCCTGCACATATCGTGAACCTGACGGGGAGCAATGTTTGAAAGCACGGAGATAACTCCCTTTCCGCCCAGAGCCAGAAGAGGAAGCACCTGATCATCATTGCCCGAATACACATCAACCTGCCCCTTTGCCAGTCCGAAAAGGGTCATGATAAGTCCAAGATTGCCGGTGGCATCCTTGACACCCACGATGTTAGGCACCTGGGTACAAAGATCCACCACTGTCTGAGGTGCTATGGTAACCCCGGTCCTGCCGGGGATATTATACAAAATAACGGGAATCTTCACCGATTCGGCTATAATGGTGAAATGCTCTTTCAAGCCCTTCTGTGTAGCCTTGTTATAGTAAGGTGAAACCACCAGCAGCGCATCCGCGCCCAGTTTCTCGGCCTCCTGAGAAAGATAAACCGCAGTTTCCGTGCAGTTCGATCCGGTTCCGGCTATAACGGGAATACGTCCGGCTACCTTTTTGACACAGTAACCTATGGTATCCAGATGCTCCTCATGGGTCAGAGTGGAAGCCTCTCCGGTGGTACCGCAGACAACTATGGCATCCGTACCTCCCTCGATCTGCATCTCTATGTGACGGCCAAAACTGTCAAAATCTATGGAACCGTCAGCCTTGAACGGTGTGGTGATAGCTACAGCAGCTCCTTCAAAAACAGACATATCTACTCTCCTTTATATGTGATTTTTACGTCCTGTCTGGTTCATGTCTCCGGTAAAGAACAGGGTGACATCATCGGCAAGCTCATATATCTCGGGACCTGCATTGATACCGGTAAGGATGATCTCCGCCTGTTCCGGCTTGTTGTTCAGAAGACTCACCAGCTCATCCACACAGATGATACCCGTATCCACCAGCCCGAGAAACTCATCAAGTATCAGAACATCACAGCCTCCGGTAGTCAGAACCTTCCTGGCAAAATTAATGCCGTTCATGATATTCTGAACCTCCTCGGCCCTCCGCTCCTCATCCAGGTCCTTAAAACTCTCACTGGACTTTTCAAAGGAAAAGACCTTTATCTCCGGTTCGAGCCGTTTCATAAACTCGTTTTCACCGGTATCCTTTCCTTTTAAAAACTGTATGATGGCAACCTGCCGTCCCCGGCCCGCTGCCTTAACCGCACATCCTATGGCGGCGCTGGTCTTGCCTCGACCCTCTCCGCAGAAAATGCGAATCAAACCTTTTTGCTCCATAATCTCCTCCAAGCCGGCACATCATCATGCCCGTCAGATCCGACTCTCAACATAAAATTTTAACACAGAGACGGGAAAAAATCAATGTCACTGTTTGTTGAAGGAAGCCCTCTTCCTGAGGGTGGGATCAAGAATCTTTTTCCTGATGCGCAGATTGTCCGGCGTAACCTCCAAAAGCTCGTCCGTATCTATGAATTCAAGAGCCTGTTCAAGTGACAGTACCTTGGGGGGAACCAGACGCAGCGCCTCATCGGCGGATGAGGATCTGGTATTTGTAAGCTGTTTCTTTTTGCATACGTTCAGTTCGATATCCTCGGCCTTTCCGTTCTGGCCTATGACCATTCCGGAATAAACCTTTTCTCCGGGGCCTATAAAGAGCGTACCCCGGTCCTGGGCATTGAACAGGCCGTAGGTTATGGCCTCTCCCGCCTCAAAAGCGATGAGTGAACCCTGTTTACGGTATTGTATATCGCCTTTGTAAGGAGCGTACCCGTCAAAAATAGTATTCAGGATACCGTTACCTCTGGTATCGGTCAGAAACTCGCCTCTGTAACCGATGAGTCCTCTGGAGGGAATGGAGAACTCAAGTCTGGTATAGCCTCCCGATATGGGATTCATGCCCAAAAGCTCACCCTTTCTCTGGGACAGCTTTTCGATGACGCTGCCGGAAAACTCATCCGGCACATCCACATAGGCTTTTTCCATGGGCTCCAGCTTATGTCCCTTTTCATCCTCCTTATACAGCACCTCGGCCTTTGAGACCGCGAACTCATAACCCTCGCGGCGCATGTTCTCGATAAGGACGGAAAGATGCAGCTCGCCTCTCCCCGAGACCTTAAAGGCATCTGTACTGTCGGTTTCCTCCACCCTGAGTGAGACATCGGTGTTCAGTTCCTTGAGCAGCCTGTCCCTGATATGTCTGGAGGTCACATATTTACCCTCCAGTCCCGCCAGAGGGGAATCATTCACTATGAAATTCATGGAGATGGTAGGCTCCGAGATCTTCTGGAAAGGAATAGCCACAGGATCCTGGATATCACAGATGGTATCACCTATCTTGAGATCAGCTATGCCCGAAACGGCTACTATGGAACCTATTCCTGCCTCCGTGACGTCCACCCTGTCCAGACCGTCAAATTCATAAAGCTTTGATATCCTGACCTTTGTACTCTTGTCAGGCTCATGATGATTGACGATGAGAGCCTCCTGATTCACGCTGATGGAACCGTTGTCCACGCGGCCCACGCCGATACGTCCCACATACTCATTGTAATCGATAGTGGATATCAGCATCTGCAAAGGACCGTCGGGGTCGCCCTTAGGGGCCGGGATGTGTTCCAGAATAGTCTCGAAAAGAGGGATCATATCCTTGCCCTCTTCATTGGGATCGAGGCTGGCCACGCCGGTCTTTGCCGAAGCATAGACAAAGGGACAGTCCAGCTGCTCATCGTCTGCATCCAGATCCATCAAAAGCTCCAGCACCTCGTCCACCACCTCGTCGCATCTGGCTTCGGGACGGTCGATCTTGTTTATGCACACGATAACCGGAAGCTTCAGCTCCAGCGCCTTCATGAGCACGAATTTGGTCTGGGGCATGGCTCCCTCGAAAGCATCCACCACCAGGATGACTCCGTTCACCATCTTTAGTATACGCTCCACCTCGCCGCCAAAGTCAGCGTGTCCGGGTGTATCGATTATGTTTATCTTTGTCCCCTTATAATGTATCGCCGTATTCTTGGACAAAATAGTGATGCCCCTCTCACGCTCTATGTCATTTGAATCCATGACACGCTCGGACACCTCCTGATTATCCCTGAAAATACCGCTCTGCTTTAAAAGCTCGTCAACCAAGGTAGTCTTGCCATGATCCACGTGGGCGATTATGGCAATATTTCTCACATCTTCTCTTTCAACTATCATTATCTGCTCTGCCCTTTTCACTTATTAGTATGATTTCCGTATCTGTGTATATATACTCCACTCCGGAATATTTGTCAAACATTTCTCCCAGATCCACATCCTCATAACGGAAAACATACATGGTATCGGGCTCGGGATTCCCCTCCCTAAGCTGCATATCGCATTCGGATATCCTTTCCCTCAGGGTATCCATATCATCCCTGGAAAAATGGAAATTGCTCACGTCCATCCCGTGCTCTATGGCAAAGAGGGCATAGCCTATCATCTGATCCCTGATCTCGTCGCAATAGTATTCCCCAAAATAATAATCATGCATGAACTGTATATGTTTTATCCCTTTGACAGCCTCATCATCCAGCTCATATGCGGAAAAATACGCCGTCCGGTCTTCCCTGTACTCTTCCGCGATGCTCTCGCGTTTTTCCGAAAACTCACAGATCTGCAGGATCATGACGATGATCAGAAAGGCGGAAAAGAATTTTTTTGTCTCATAACGCGCAAAATAAATGCACAGTAAAATGACGGCATACATCACCGGCCATAAAAATCTTCCGGAAGCCCTGAAGATCCCCCAGGCGTCCAGTATGAACTGGGGATATTTCACATTTATGATCTCCCAGTCTCCCAGGGTCACCTTAGGGGAGAGAGCTATGAACCAGAGCAATCCCGAAGTCACGCCGCAGGCTATTATCCCGTTCCTGCAGATGGCCCAGAGATATCTTCTCCTTCGTATGATGTTAAAAAGGGCAAAGGGAAAAAAGATGAGAGCCGCTATTCCTATATAGGACAGCCCCTCATACTGATTTTCAATAAGCGGCAGTTCCTTGATGAAAACGGAATAATCTATGGGATTGAACAGGGAATTGAGATTGGCACTGTACGATCCCAGACCGTCGGAAGTCCCGCTGACATTTCCGTAAAATCCGCCGAAAATATAGAACACACAGGCTGTGGAAAAAATATATGAAGCCAGATAGATAAGGGGGACCTGTATCTTTTTTGAATCCAGATATTCCCAGAGGGCGAAACCTGCCAGCATCACCGAGACCATCCCGTAGATGGTAAAATGGATACTGATGCAGAGCATGCCCAGAAGGCACCATAACAGCACCCTCTTTCTCAGAGTGCGGATCCTGTCCCTGTACATGAACATGCCTATGGCCAGAAGGATAAGGAAATGGGACGCCAGCGCCGTGTGATAATACATTCTCTGCCAGAGCGGCGCACAGAAAAGAAAAGGTACCAGGGAGATATTTCTCATCCAGCCCTTTTCCAGGATCCTCATCAGAAGTATCCTGGCCACTCCCCCCTGAAGCATGAAACAGATAAGACCGTAGATACCGAAGAACTGAAACGTCTCCGGAAGCAGCGGAGAAAGTATCTTTACTATCAGGGAAACCAGGGGTATGGAATCGGTATAGATCACGGAGGCCAGATAAGGATAGAAACTCTTATCGCAAAGCCCTATGGGCAGATGCCAGCCGGAAAACCTGTACAGGACAGAGCCCACATAATGCTGGGACAGATCGTACCATCCGGTGAGGAGCCAGTCCTCATAGCCCGTATCCAGGATCTTTGCACCGTAAAGGCACAAAAATACCAGAGCCCCGAAAACGGCTCCCACCAAAAAGGAATATAGAAGTTCTTTTCTTGAAAATCCGGTTTTCATATCTTCAGTACCGTCGTTGCAATGGAGAAATAGATCATGAGCGAAAGTGCGTCAACTATGGTGGTGATGAACGGGGAAGCCATGACCGCCGGGTCAAAACCGATCTTCTGGGCCAGCATGGGGAGCATACCTCCCACCAGCTTGGCAAAAAAGACCGCTGCGATCAGGGTCAGGCAGACTACCAGGGCGATACTGATGGACACACGGTCAATGAGCAAAAGCTTTGCGAAATTGCAAAGTGCCAGGGTACAGCCGCAAAGCAGGGCCACCCTCATCTCCTTCCAGATCACCTTGAAGAAATCGGCAAAATCTATTTCGTTCAGGGACAGACCTCTTATCACGGTAACAGATACCTGTCCTCCCGCATTTCCGCCTGTATCCATCAGCATGGGAATATAGGCGGTCAGCACCACATACGCTCCCAGGGCATTTTCATAATGTGTGATTATACCTCCCGTAAAGGTGGCCGACACCATCAGAAGCAGCAGCCAGGGTATCCTCTTTTTCCAGGTTTCAAATACTCCGATCTTAAGATACGGCTTGTCGGAAGGAATGATAGCAGCCATCTTTTCCATATCCTCCGTAGCCTCTTCACGGATGATGTCCACTACGTCATCGACGGTGATGATGCCCACCAGACGATTCCCGTTATCCACCACGGGCATGGCCGTAAAATCGTACTTCTGGAACATATTCGCCACCTCTTCCTGGTCCATCATGGTACTCAGGGCTATGACGTTATCGTTCATTATATTCTGTATCTTTTCCTGGGGATCATGGATCAGGAGATATCTGAGGGCCGCGGTGCCCAGAAGATGTCTCTGCTCATCCAGCACATAACAGATGTTGACCGTCTCCTTGTCCAGGCCTATTTTTCTGATCCTGTCAATACACTGGGCCACAGTCTGGTTCACCTTAAGGTCCACAAACTCCACAGTCATGATGGAACCTGCGGAATCATCCGGGTATCTGAGCAGATGGTTGATATCACGCCTGGTCTCCGCACTGGCGTTCGCCAGAAGCTTCTTTACTATGGTGGCGGGCATTTCCTCCATCAGATCGGCAGCATCATCCGCCATCAGATTATTCACGATATTGGCAGCCTCACGCACCGAAAGTGACGTGATTATGGCCTGCTCCACCTCTATGGGCAGATAGGCAAAAACATCCGCCGCCATATCCTTGGGAAGTATCCTGAACAGCTTAAGCTGGTCGTTCTCGGGAAGTTCCTCCAGGACCTCCGCTATATCCGCTTCATTGAGATCATCCAGACGCTTCCTTATCTTAGAGTACTCCTTGGCGTCGATAAGGGAACGGATCTCGGCCCGCTCCTCCTCTATCCTGTCTGCCATGCTCACAGCGGCGAAATCCTCATCCGCTCCGGACAAAAGCACAGCCTCATTTACTTCATTTTCCAAAGTCATCATCTTTTCTTCCATATCAGATCACCTCTAAAAAATTCACCGTTGTCAGAACAGTATCACTTCATCCCCCGCAACAGCGTATTCCAGCTCATCCGTGGCCTCCGTCTTAAGCGTGCCGGCGCTTTGCTCCGTCAGTTTCTTTATCATATCAGCCACCAGGTGTGAATCCACGATCGTCTCCATGGACACCGCATCGGAATATGAACACAAAGTAAGAGGAAGGGCATTATCCTTAAAAAAACGTCTGATCATCCCTTCCGCGGAATAATCCCCTGTGACCGTGAGCACCGTCCCTTTTCTTTTTTCAATGACGATGCAGTTTTCCAGTCCGGCCTTTACCGCGGCGGTATAGGCGCGTATCAGTCCCCCGGTTCCCAGCAGTACTCCGCCGAAATATCTGGTAACCACCACGCACACTCCCGTCAGTTTCATGGATTTCAAAAGCTCCAGCATGGGCTTTCCCGCGGTACCCGAAGGCTCCCCGTCATCCGAGGATCTGGTGAGCTCGCCCCTTTCCCCCACGATATAGGCGGAACAGTTATGCCTCGCATCCCAATACTGTTTTTTCATATCGGCGATAAAGGCAGCGGCTTCATCCCCGTCCTTCACGGGAGTTATATGGGCGATGAACTTTGATTTTTTTTCCTCGTATTCTCCTTCTCCGCCTTTATATACGGTTTTAAAGATCTCACACATACTCTGTACCGGTCAAAAAATAGTCATAATCTGTCATAGCATACCATATTTTCCGAAAATAATCACCTGTTTTGCATTATCGGATATTTTTTGGTATAATATTTTGATTGTCATCGACACCAAAGACCTTCCCCCGGGGAGTCCTTTGGTGCCTCATAAAAGGATACTGAGGAGAATCAGATGAATTACGGCAGACGCGGCGCCAAAAAGCGTCAGAAATCCATATCCAGCACCTGGAAGAAACTGGGCAAGATGTTCAGCGCCAATTTGTTTATGGCGCTTGTCGTTGTATTTATCTCCATGTTCGTCATAGCTGTCTGCGCAGGCGTAGGTATGTTCAAAGGCATCTTAAGCTCCGCTCCCGACATCTCGACCCTGGATGTGCGCCCTTCGGGCTATTCCAGTACCGTATACGACTGCAAGGGAAACCAGATCACCAAACTGGTGGCAGAGAATTCAAACCGTGTATACCAGACCATAGACAAGATCCCCGAAGATCTGCAGCATGCCTTTGTGGCCATTGAGGATGAGAGATTCTACGAGCACAACGGTATAGACATCAAGGGTATCGTCCGTGCCGGCTACATCGCCGTCACCAGCAAGGACTTCTCTCAGGGAGCTTCCACCATCACCCAGCAGCTGCTCAAGAACAACGTCTTCACGAACTGGACCGGAGAATCGTCTCTTGCGGACAAATTTATCAGAAAGATCCAGGAACAGTATCTGGCCGTCGAGCTGGAAAAGGTGATGGAAAAGGATACCATTCTGGAATATTACATGAACACCATCAACCTGGGACAGAATACCCTGGGAGTCCAGGCTGCATCCCAGAGATATTTCGGTAAAAACGTATCGGACCTTAATCTGTCCGAAGCGGCCGTGATCGCATCCATAACCCAGAATCCCGCCAGATGGAACCCCATCACCCATCCGGACAACAACGCCCAGCGCCGGAAGGTAGTCCTCAACTATATGCTCGAGCAGGGTTATATCACCGACGAGGAATATACAGAAGCCATAAACGATGATGTATATTCCAGGATAAAGACTCACAATGAAGAAAACGAAGCATCCACCATTTATTCCTACTTTGTGGATGAGGTGACCAGCCAGGTCATGAACGATCTGGTGGAGAAAAAGGGATATACCGATACCCAGGCATACAACATGCTTTATGCAGGCGGTCTTTCCATATATACCACCCAGGATCCCCACATTCAGGGCATCTGTGACAAGGTCACTTCGGATCCCGAGACTTACCCGGACAACACCCGCTGGTATCTGGAGTACCAGCTTTCCATAGAACACGCCAACGGCGACGTGGAAAATATCAGCACCGAGCTTTTTGAATCCTATTTCAAAAAACAGAACGCCGGTTTCTCCATGCTGTTTTCGGATCCCGATGCCGCCGACGAATACATTAACCGGTTCAAGGAAGAGTATCTGAGAGATACGGACAACATCCTGGGCGAGCATAAATCACTGACTCCCCAGCCCCAGATCTCCGTGACGGTAATGGACCAGTCCACGGGCTACGTAAAAGCCATTGTGGGCGGACGCGGTAAAAAGGAGGCTTCCCTTACGCTGAACCGTGCCACCAATACCAAGAGGCAGCCCGGTTCCACCTTCAAGGTGGTATCCACCTATGCTCCGGCCCTGGATGCGGCAGGCAAGACCCTGGCCGATGTGGAAGTGGATGCGCCTTTTTCCTATTCCAACGGCCGTCCCGTTTCAAACTGGTACAAGGGATATAAGGGGATATGTACTCTCCGCTACGGAATAGAGCAGTCCTTAAATATCGTAACGGTAAAGACCCTTACGGACATCACTCCCCAGCTGGGCTTTGATTATCTTCAGAAATTCGGGTTCACCACCCTGGTGGACAGACAGACCAGATCCGACGGTACGGTGGTATCCGACATCACCCAGGCCCTGGCTCTGGGAGGTATCACCTACGGTGTCAAGAACATCGAGCTCAACGCGGCTTACGCCTGCATAGCAAATGACGGAAAATACATCAAGCCCGTTTATTACACAAAGATAGTGGATCACGACGGCAATACCATCATGGAATGCGACCCGGAGACCAGACAGGTATTGAAGCCCACCACAGCCTATCTTCTGACGGACGCCATGGTGGACGTGGTAACGAAGGGAACCGGCGGCGCTGTCCGTTTTGACAACATGTCCATAGCCGGAAAGACCGGTACCACCTCCGATTACAACGACGTATGGTTCGCCGGCTTTACGCCCTACTACACCTGCACCACCTGGGCAGGCTTTGACAACAATACCAAGCTCTCCTCCTCAGAGGAAAAAGCGCTGGCAAAGACCATATGGAAAAAGTGCATGCAGGAGATACACGAAGGGCTGGAAAACAAAGAGTTCAAACAGCCCCCCGGGATCGTCAAGGAAACCATCTGCCGCCAGTCAGGCAGGCGCGCCGTTCCGGGGCTCTGTACACTGGCCGGCACCTGCGTTACGGAAATATTTGACGAGGAGTCCTTACCCGAGGGCAGCTGCAACGCCCATGTGATAGGAAATGTCTGCTCCCTCACGGGGCTCAGGGCGTCAGCCACCTGTCCTTACATTACCCAGGGCGTCATTGCCATCTCCCCCGAGGGAGACGGACATTCCGGAGGCACCGGCTGGTGTCCTCACAGCTTTGACGAATCGGGGAACCTGTTATTCAGCGGCGATCCCGCACTGCTGAACCTTCAGCCCGCCGCGCCCGATGCCAACGCCGCAGGAGCAGCCACCCCTTACGCTCCCCAGACAGCTCCTCCGTGATGCCGGACATGCCGAGGAACTGCTCCCACGCTTGTCATCCTGAGAAACTGCGAAGCAGTGACGAAGGATCTTTACCATAACCGATTCGGAGGATCACCATCACATGCCACTGACAGATCTCAAAAAAAAGAACATAAACAAAACCGCACAGAAGATCCTGCACATCCCGGGCAACGCACCCAAGACCAACGTCCTTGAGATGGCCCTGGTACTGGACTGTTCCCTGGATCCCGAATACATCCGGGAGACCTCAAAGGATGTCCTGTCCCATCTGCGCAAAGAAGGCGATCCCTTTCTCAATATGAGACTTAATCTCATCAAATGGAGAAGCGATGAAGAATTCATCAAATATGTATCATCCTATCCGGACATCCTGATGGGAAGGGCCATCGATGATGCAGACGTCATGACTACGGAAAAGCACATTGACACCCTTGCTGCTCTCCTGAAAAAATTCTACGCCAGGTCAAAGATCGTCATACTGATCACTGACAAAAAAAACTGCACCTGTCTCAATATGGAACAGGTGCAGGAAGATATGAAGCCTTTCCTTCACAAAAAAATGATCTATATTTATGAGGATGACACCTTCGCCTATGTGCCCGCCCTGGAAGCCGCACAGACAGCTCAGACAGACTCCGAATCCATAGCCGGTACCATTGACGGCCCTTCGGCCGGTGAAGGCATTTCTACAGATACTTCTTCACAAGAGTAGCTATCTCGTCATCCTTGCAGTCCGCAAAGAACAGTTCACTGAACTTAGCTCCCGCGAAGGCACCCTTCACCAGATCCTGATCCAGCTCGGGAATGATGTCGGTAAGCTTCCTGTAGGTGACTTTTTTCACATCATCCAGGATCCTCTTGTTTCTCTGCTCGGGAACCGCCCTCTCTCTGGGATATCCCTGACCGCTCTCCTCACAGTATAATTTCTCAAAGATATATTCAAGATTCAGATCTCCGCCCCAGCCAAAGCCAAGCGCAAAAGGTATCGCAACGGCGTTGCCGTCATTGATCTGTGCAAAGGTATATGCATCCAGAGGAGTAGCCACATGTCCGCAGATAACTCCCGGGAAAGAATTGCAGGCCAGCATGGCACCCTCACCGGTACCGCAGCCTGTGATCACATAATCTGCTGCACCTGAATTCAGGATGACTGCCGCCAGAATACCGATCTGAACATAGGTAAGCTGAGCCTCGTCATCTGCGCTGTACATACCGTAATTCACCACGGTATGTCCCATGGGCTCCACCACTTTTTTAAGTGCGGCCTCGATCACTGAATTCTTAGCTGCCTGACTGTTTTCGTTGATAAGTGCAATCTTCATTTTACCCTCCTTGTTTTTGATTGTTTTATGGTTGCTTCAGTTAAAGAGTATAAGCTCCTCCTCCGGCTTATCCGCAGGGGCCACCTTTGTCGCAAAAAGCACGGGGGCCTCCCCTCCCATCTGCTTGCTGGGAGCGGAACCGATCTTTGCGGTGACCATCACCCAGTCCTTATCCTTAAGGAACATGCTCTCCTCATATTTACAGGGAAAGCCCACAAAGGAAATATCCTCCACACAACAGGTCATGGCGTTACGGCCCGGAACAAACACATCGTCTCTGGCTCCCTTGGGATGGAAAACCTGTCCCTTGAAGGTGACCGTCTTTCCCTTGAAATCCTCAAGATTATCCAATGCATCCAGATAAAATATGCCAAAGTCATCATCACCCACTTCGATCAGGGGAGCGCTCTTATCATAAGGCGGCTCCTCATGAGCGTCATCGCTCACCTCTCCGTCCACGGTCTCATAAAGAACCTGGGCGAAACGGTTCACTGCCCTGACCATCCTCTTGAACATGGCTCTGTCATGCTCCGGCGCGCATCTGTTGAAGAGGACCAGATCGGAATCCAGGAACTGGTTGGTCATCATCATCTTCATATTGTTCAGGTATGATACAAAAGTGGTACAGTCCACTGTAGTCACTGTCTCTGCTATGAGCCAGTCCTCAGGCAGCGCATCAAGGATCTCATTCACATCCCACATACCGTTGGATTCGATGATGACACAGTCCGGCTCATACACCTTTTTGTAGGAGGCAAACAGCTCTCTGTTCACCTCTTCCTCATCCTCAATGGACACAGTCTTGAAGCCATACCTGTCAAGAAGCTCCTGCTCCACCTCCGTCTCACCCTCTTCGCAGAAAATGATGAGATATTTCATCTTATCTTCAAACTGTCCTTCCTCTATGGTCTCCCTGATAAAGGAAGTCTTTCCGCTGTCCAGAAAGCCTTTGAACAAATATACGGGTACCTTTTTTTCTTTAGCCATGATCCATACTCCGAAATATAAAACCGGTTTACAAAAGCATCAGACTCCGAACAGTCCTTTGAGCTTATCTTCCTTTAATCCGGATCCGATCACACAGATGCGTCCGGTGTAATCGGCGCTTCCTTCCCTGACCTCTGCCTCTCCGGGAGTCATGTCAAAGTGGAACCACTTCCCGTCCTCGGAAGGGACGATGCCCTTGGACCTCAGTATGATGCCATAAGCATCCTCATCACCAAGGGATGAAAGGATCTTTTCCAGGGCTTCCCTGGTGAACCTGTGAGGAGTCTCAACACCCCAGCTGGTAAAGACCTCATCCGCATCATGATCATGATGATGATGTCCGCAGCTGCAGACACCGTTCTCGTCATAATGATGCTCATGATGATCGTGGTCGTGATGATCATGGTCATGGTCGTGGTCGTGATGATCGTGATCATGGTCGTGGTGATCGTGGTCATGGTCGTGGTCGTGATGATCGTGATCATGGTCGTGGTGATCGTGGTCATGGTC
>JAEEGL010456230.1_pt1 | contig 12966 bp, 10 predicted proteins | sample 9134231 | NCBI WGS metagenome assembly JAEEGL01 (sample SAMN16246548, study PRJNA631951) | gut metagenome | biome: gut microbiome; feature: rumen; material: fiber-attached | host: Bos | place: Iran: Karaj | collected 2018-10 | reverse complement strand
TATGCAAGAGCGCTATACTACAAGGCCGATGCTCCCTTGGTACTTGGCAATATGATGGGTGGTGAATGGCGCAGCCACTACTTCGTCCAGCAGATGCCCTTTGCTGGCGTAGGCAATCTGGAGCTGGCGTGGGATAAACTGGTGTCTGTACAGGTGCTGGCACAGTATAACGCCTCGCCAAACAGCATCCTACTGTTCAAGGTGGCTGCTGCACAGGATGCTCCTGATATGAGAGACCTCTTGAAGCACAAAACCATGCTTGGCGTTTCAGCCAGTTACTATCTGAACACCATGTTCGGCCCCTTGGGAGGATCGATAGGTTACAGTAGTCTGACCAAGAAATTCTATTATTATATCAATCTTGGCTTCGTGTTCTGAATTAAAGAATCAGAATATTTTCCCTGATATAATGTTTGTGAAGGTCTGCCAGAGAATCTTTGCATCCATACCTAAGGTTTGGTGCTCTAAATAGTAAAGATCCATCTCCAATCGGATTAGCATCTTGTCAATGGTGTCAGTATAACCATTATGCAGAGTGGCATAACTGGTTACACCTGGTCGCATGGAAAACAGAAGCTCGTATCGATGGTCGCGCTCCATGATTTGATCGATATAGTATTTCCTTTCAGGACGTGGACCTACAAAGGCCATGTCGCCTATCATCACGTTCCACAGCTGAGGCAGTTCGTCTAAATGATGTTTACGCAGAATGCGGCCGATTTTTGTCAATCGGGGATCGTTCTCCTCTTGTAATAGCTCTTCACCTTCTTTTTCAGCATCAACAATCATACTACGGAATTTGTAGATATAAAACGGGCGACCTCCTCTTCCTATACGTTCCTGCTTATAGATAGCAGGTCCTCCTCCAATCTTGATGGCCAGCCAGCATGCCAGCAGCAAGGGAGAGAAAACAATGAGACAGACTACTGCTATGATGAAATCGAGGGTGCGTTTCATTCTGCATTTTTCATCTTAGAGTTAATACAGATGTTTACTATACAATAGATGATAATGTCTATGATAACGATATACGTTGCCGATAATAGTAAATACAGAAGGCTGTTAATCCCTATGTAAAACAGACTAAACATCAGGATGACCACAAGTGTCTGGTGCTGGGTTAGTCCAGTACGCATCAGTTTATGGTGTATGTGATTCTTGTCTGCAACGAAAAGTGGCTTGTGGTTGCAAAGACGATGAAGCGTCACCCTTATTACATCTGCTGTTGGTACGAAGAGTAGGGTAAATGGCACAATAATAGCTTCAGGCCTCAAAGGCCAAGAGTTGGGATAGTTCATGGCACATTTGATGGTTAGGAATCCTAACAGGAATCCTAATGACAGACTACCAGAGTCCCCCATGAAAATTTTTGTGTTGTACTCTGGTTTTCCAAACAGATTGAAATAACAAAAAGCCACAAGCGCCCCTATCATACCTGCTATAAGAATGCAATAGGTATTCAAATAGACACCATGGTAGAGGAAGTATGCCAAGAAACCAGACAATGCAATTAATGACAAGCAGGCGGCGAGTCCGTCAATGCCGTCGATGAGGTTGATGGCATTATCAATGAAGACAATTAGAAATATGGTTAGCGGGAGACCAATATACTGTGGTATCTCATAAACCCCAAATAGTCCGTACAGGTTATTGATTCTGAGATTCGTATATGCAAGTATTGTTGCAGTTATAATCTGGAAGAAAAATTTGGTCACTGCGTTGAGGCCCACCAAGTCGTCAATGATACCTATACCGTAAATAACCAACATGCCAATAGAAAAGACTGCTGTCCACAAATTAATAGGGATGGTATACTCCTCAGAGGTCGGTACAAACATAAGTGCTAACAAGGAGGCAATTAGCATACTTGGGAAAAAAGATATACCACCAAGTCGTGGAATGGCATTCTTGTGTACCTTCCGTTCATTGGGGAGATCATAGAGTTTCTTCCGCTTACAGAAATCAAGAATGAGAGGGGTGAAAATTAACCCGCAGACGATGCTTAAAAAAAATGCTCCAAGAATATATAGTGTCATAAGAAATGTCGTTATATTTAAATAACTATTAATTGTGTTGTTTATTGCATATTTTAGTTTTTTTTTTTCTTAAATATAAAAATAATGTCTATCTTTGTGCCATGTTTAAGAATAAGATGATTTTGGCTCTTGTAAGCCTTATGTTTTCAATAGCAGTGGATGCTGTTCCTACTTATTACGACTCTGCCAATTGCAACATTCACCAGCTTTTTAAGTCAGGCAGGGGAAAATATGTGTTGCGTCACTCCCATCGGTTTTACAACACCCTTTACGTCCCGTATGGTTGCGAACTGGTATTCGAGGGGGGCAGGCTGTTCGGTCCTATTACTTTCAATTCCGACAAGCTAAGTGGACGCGTAAATTTAAAAGGATCGCGTATTCGCGGCACTCTCAAGAACAAGACGTTCAATGCCTCATGGATTTGTTTCATGGACGGCAAGACCGATGATGCGGCGAATATCAATGATATGCTCTATGTCAGTAGGCAAGTATTTTTTCCCCGAGGGATTTACCGTTTGAAGACACCTTATAATATAAAAGTAAATTTCCATATCGGTATCCGTCAGAACCATGTATCGCTGACTGGTGAGGAAGGTACTGTTTTCCTGACGAAAGAGCGCTTGGGTCATGTATGTGTGTTTACCAGCCCCAACGATATACCGAACAGCGTGAAAAATGTCAGCATTAAAGGAATTACTTTCCGTACTGTGAATGACGGCAGTGTGTTTTTGGAGTGGACACATGCCATACAGACGAAAGGAGTGAACGGTTTTACGATAGAAAACTGTACGATTGAAGACTTTTGGGGCGACGCTATCTGTCTGAACCACTATGGTGATACCCCGGAGACAGGCGAAAGGTCGAGGAACCAGAATGTGCGGATATTGAATAACACCATCATTGGTGGCATGTTACACAACAACCGCAACGGTATATCGGTCATTAACGGGAAGAACGTACTGATAGAGGGTAACACCATCCGCAATACCTCGCGTCACGACATGCCTGGAGCCATTGATGTAGAGCCTAACAACTCTGCCTATACCATAGAGAATATAACTATTAAGGGCAACAGGATAGAAGGTTCCAGCGGTAATTGTGGAGCCATCGAGATATGTATGTTCAATGGAGGACCTGGACGACATATTAGTGTGGAGGACAATTATATCAGTAATTCAAATTTGGGTATTTACATCATCGTGAAGACCAACAACACAACTGAAGATTTTGTTATTCGCAACAATAACGTTGCAGCAGACACTCCGCCTTATAAGTTCGTGGGAGAAGGGAAATCGAAAAACTGGATAATCAGCGGCAACACTTTTTCACGACCTACCAAGGAACGCATTCCAGGCAACCTGCGTATTGAAAACCTGCAGGTGAGCCAATGACGCCTTACAATTTTGCTGCAAACAGCCGATTGTAGAGCTGGAGATGTTTGTCCACAACCTTGCCAACTGAAAATTCCCGTACTGCTTTCTCGCGAGAAGCCTTGCCCATTGTGGCTCTCAGTTGAGAGTCATCAATGAGCTGTTGGAGTTTTTCTGCCAAGACAGTACTGTTCTTAACGGGAACAAGGAATCCGTTTACTCCGTCATCGACAGTATCGCGGCATCCAATGGAATCGGTGGTGACAATAGGTCGTCCTATAGCACAAGCTTCGATGAGTGACCGCGGAACACCTTCACGATAATAGCTGGGAAAAGCCATGATATGTGATTGCTGAAGGAGTCGTAAAACGTCAGACCGATAACCAAACCACTGTATGTAACTGCCATCGCAGAGTTGCTTTAGGTCTTCCTCTTTTAATGCCTTGGGATTTCTGGACAGTCCGCCACACAGCCAGAATTCTGCCTTCCTTTGGTATTTCTCGCGGAGTTGTTCGGCAGCTTCAATGAGTACTATGACTCCTTTCTCTTTCACCATGCGTGCCGTAAAGAGAATTTTTACAGTGTCTGATTCCGGCTGTGGGGTATAGGGATATTCTTCGAGGTTGACACCTGAACCCTTGATATATACGGTGTTCTCTTTCTTGATGATGTGATGGTGCAGAAAGAGTTCTTTGTCCTCATCGTTCTGGAAGATGACGCGAGTTCTTTTGCGATTGTGGGTGAAACGTAATAACAACAATATTGCCTTTGCAATGAGTGACGAGCTGTCTTCTGAGAAGATAACACCAAGTCCACTGACAGCATCAACTACACCCTTAACCCCTGTTAACTTTGCTGCAAGGCCCCCCCAAAGGATGCTTTTCAAACCGACGTGATGAACAATGGCATCTTTATTTTTTCTATAAAGATTGAAGAGAAAGAAGAAGGTACGCAACTCTTGTAACAGATTAGTGCCTGTAGGGTTAATAGGCATTTCTAGCATCTTGAGTCCCAAGTCTTCCACTTCTTTCCTCCGTCCCGTATTTTTGCATACAACAATAACATCCCACCCTTGATTTTGGGCAGTAATTGCTATATCTTTGCGATGCGACAGGAAAAATCTGTCCTCGTTGATAATCATCAATAATTTCATATAAAGTGCAAAGGTAATGCTTTTTTATGAAAAGACAAAGAGAATCGACAAAAAAATCAGAATCGTTCCATTTAGGTCTACGTTTTTCTGCAAAAGTAATGCTATTAATTTATTTCAGACTGCCTTTTCATCACAAATCTTTTCCCAGAAGGCTTTATTCCTGTTATAGGAGAAATGTGTGTCATAACGCAATCTTGCATTATTTGACCAGAAATCCGGTATTATCAGTAACGACCTGATTATTAAAGCCTACGTCAGAACCAACAACCGGCATAATGCCGGCATATAATGGATCAGCTTACCCACCCCTTCCCCCGTGTAAAAGAATTGTCAGGAAGTGGCAGAAGAGCGATTCCCTCTTGAGACCGCCATTGCCCGCCATTTCCAAATCTATTCAAGTTTGGCAGAATAGACCTTAATGGTTTCAGCAGCATTTCTTTCCCACGAAAGATTTTTTAAATGGTGTTCTAACATTTGTTTTTTTTTGTTGTAGCTTGCAGTGTCGCTCAAGGCGGTATTTATCTGTTCTGCAATGTCTTGAATATTGTAAGGGTCGAAGTAGAATGTACAGTCGCCACAAACCTCGGGGATTGAGGATGTATTGCTTACAGCTGACACGGTTCCTAAGCTGGCAGCTTCGAGTGGTGGAAAACCGAAACCTTCATAGATGGAAGGGAATACGAAGAGAATAGTATGCCGATAGAGCCACAATAGCAGCTTGTGTGGGATGAAGTCCAAGTAAACAACATCGGGTGTCTCCTCCATTAGTTGAATGGTTTCTTTGTAATCAACGTATTTTTTTCCGGCGATGATGAGCTTTAAATCGGCATATTCTGTTTTTTCCTTAATTATCTGAAATGCCTTGATAAGTCGTGGATAGTTTTTTCGAGGCTCAATATGGCCAAGTGAGAATAGGAAACGCCCTTTCTCCAACTGTTGGTATTTGTTTGGTAATTCATAACCAGTAAGTTGGGCAGTGGAAAAAGACTGGCGATTAATAGCCTCGTGGATGGTCGTAATCTTTTCAATGGCAGAACCACACAGGTTTACAATCTCTGATTTGGTGAAGTCAGAAATGGAGATAATATGATGGGCTCTATTAATGGTTTTTTTTACTGCTCGCTTCAGGAATAAGTAGCGCAATGGGTTGTAAGTCTGAGGATAGCGATACAGGCGCAAATCGTGAACAGTGATGATAAGTTTAGCTCTACGCATCCTAGGTGCATGGAAAAACGGAGAATGAAAAATATCGAACTTTTCATTCTCTTCTTCTTTCGCCCAAAAGCGTTGAGCAAAAATGCTACGACGAACTACCGAGAGAAAGTTACTTCTAAACGGTATGGTCTTGATAGTAAACCTTGCTGGCAGTAATGACTTTGCATATTCCAGTTGGTCTTCAAGAACATATAATATGTATTCGTTTTTGTGGTCAAGAATAGCAATGTTGTTAGTCAGATTGACAATGTATTCCTTGATACCTCCGCCTCGTGGTTGACAAAAAATGCAGTTAATAGCTATTTTCATAACAATATTTATTTAATTCCATCATAAACTTCTTCCAAATAGTCTATAGTGTTTTTAGTTGAGTAGCCTTGTTGTTCAATGGCTATTCTTTCGTCTTTTCTATGGTAAGTTTCTAACATCTTTGATATTTTAATTGCCCATTCAGTGGGTGACAAACCAAGAGATAAGAACTCTACGTTGGGTGTGAGACAGATATCTTGATTAATAACATCGGAGATTAAGCAAGGAAGTCCGGCACATTGTGCTTCAATCAATACAAAAGGTTGCCCCTCAAAAGTTGAAGGCATGAGGAATAGATCAAACATCTGTAGGATGATGTTGACATCGGAACGTTCTCCCATAAAGCGTACTTTGTCCGCTAAACCGAGTCGTTGTACTTTTTTATTGATATCCTCTGCGAGTGTGCCGATTCCAATTAATATGAGTAGGCTGTCTGGATTTAGCTTTATATAATCGGCAAAAATGTCTATGAGGAACGTGTGGTTTTTTTCAGGCTGAAAGCGCCCTACGTTTCCAATGACTCTTGTTGTTGGACTAATAGCGAATTTTTGTCTAATGTTATTACGAATTTCTTCAGAGAATGAGTATTTTTTTGTGTCAATACCATTTTTAATAATCACAGCAGGTGAGCTACCATAAAACCATTTGGCAGCCTCGGTTGAACATGCAAAATGGTGAGTGGTCAATTTTTTCGCAATATTACGCTGTAATATGTGCATCAACCTATTGTGTAGTCCTTCTGATGATGAGTTGTGCGAGTGTATGATTCGGATGGGAATTCCATAATGAAATGCCAATATAATTGGAGCAATTGCTGTCAGTCCGTTGCCGTTATAGTGAATGGCTGTGTAATTTTTTGCATGCTTGTGGAAAAACTGTATCAGTGAATGATACCACCCAATAAGTGACTCTCTGCGACAAGGTACACGCCATACTTTGCTACCTGCCGCTTCCACCTCACGACTGAAATCAGTATCCTTCCAATTATAAACAAGGAAGTCAATACCAAAACGACTATGGTCAATGCCCCTAAAGACATTCATCATAAACATCTCGGTGCCAGCTCTGTTTAGATGTTGGGAAATGAAAAGTATTCGTTTCATAGGCATATTTATTTTATGTCACGCACATTGTTGTCCTTTTCCTCGCCAAATACCGCCTCGGCATGGGCAACTTCTCTGATATATACATTGGGGTTTTCGTCAAGTATACAGGTGTAAGGATAGAAATATTGATAATAATACGTATTGGTCGTCTTGTAGTAAATAATAGATTGTAAGAAAAGTAACAATATCGTACCTACTAGTGTCATCGTCCTGATGATAAAATGTTTTTTTGTACGGAAGAGCATATATACGAAGTCGGCAAAGAGTATTAGATAGAATATCTTTGCGTAGTCATATAATCGGACAAATCCGGCAAAAGAACATGCAAGTACGCCTAATACCACCATGTATGCTGTCATTTTCTCTTTGCATTTCCTCATCTGCTCTGATGGTTCTATGAGCAAGCTGGTGTACATAATGATGAAAGGGAATAAAATAAACGTGATAAAAGAGCGCAGAAAGCCAAAAATGGTAGTAGCTTGAAGCGAATAGAATAGCACTTTTTTCACGAAAGCCCCCATACCTCCAAGCACAGCTATCATCAACTTATTGAGCATTAGGTCGCTGAAAATCCACATTCCGAAAGCTATCATAAAGGCTATTGACAGCGTTTTCCAGGAGACTTTGAACTGTATGAAAGGAAATAGTAACGCTATTGCTGCTGAGATGTGGAATAGTAGAGCTATGGGTATTGAGACCATGAAAAACCATTTTTTCTCATTCATCCATCCATGCATACCAACAAGTGCAAATGCCATTGCAAATCCTTCGCGCATCACTTCTGTATTAAATATAAAATACTGGTAGGTAAGAAAATACAACAATAGGAATATAAAGTAACGGTGTGTGTATCTGCTAATCATGTAGCATACTGCTATATTAATAGTAGCACTTTGTATTAGTTGCAACGAGTAGAATGATTTAAAGATTGTTTTGCATAACAAATTGACAATAGTCCACAGAGGCATCTCGCCTTTTAAGGTCATATTTAGGAAGATATAGTCCCATGTTTCGGAAATGTTGTCGGGGTACCTTTCGAACTCGTCCATATATACAAACTTGTCTCCCCCTAATCCGAAACTGAATCCCGTTAGGCATATCAGATAGATGCACATCAGCCATAAACGATGTTGTTTGTGGGAATCATACTCTTCTATACTGTCGAAACGAATCGAGTAGTATATTGTCAATGCTAAGAATATCAAGTAGAATATGCTCATAAGTCTAACGATTTAATACAATGTCTAGTTCTTTCTCTATAAAGCAGAGCAAAGAGTCTGGCTTTATACTCTCCTGATAGGGATTTCCTTTGGCAAACGGTACGGAAGTATGTATAAAAGCCCAGTCGATGTCGTTCTCGTCGTGGAATACTGAAATAAATTTTTTATTATATATCTTGTTGCTTTTTATGGATATATTGTTGGTAAGCAATAATTTGTTTAGCGTTATAGCTTCCCATGTCCTGTATGTGGGACTCGAGGCATCTTCCTGAAGAAGTTCCAGAATGCATCTACTTTCTGTGCAGTAGTTCAAATTCTCTTCATATGTGATAGTGTGGGGGAGGTATGTTATTCCAGGATAAATAATTTGATGACTCCGTGGCACTTCCAACAGAAGGAAGTGGCATTTTAGCTGCCGACGTATAGCCTCTTTACATATACTGACTAGCAATGGAAGTCGTCCTTTGTCGCGGCCCAGAAAGTACAAGTCGTAACAATTCCCTTTATTCTCGTGGATTGATATAGGCGAGAATATCGTAGGATGGTAAGCTATGTCATATTTCTTGGAGTCTTGAACATCGTAAGATATCATAAGATCTGAATAATGCTTCAAGTAGTCAATGTCAATCTGCTGTTGCGTGTATTGATCAGTGATAGTTTTTATCAAGTCTTGGGTGAAACATACAATACGTGAGTTGGGATATGTCTTTCGTAGATATGGCAATAGCTTTATACCTTGTTCATATCGTAACCAATGTTCTGTTACGAGGAAACACAGCTTGTCCTCCTTAACGTTGCGAAGATAATATGCGTTCCATATTTGCTTCAAAGGAATCTTTATATAACGGTTTAGTTTGGGATTGAACTGTATTCTTTGTATTTGCCCAAGAAGTCCTTTTGGCCTGAACGTTGCCAAATAGATAATTTGGGGATTGTCTATCAATTCTTTGTATGATGTTTGATACACATCCCATTCATCTCCGAATATTATCAGTCTGTATTTATCCATTCTTTGGTGTCTTGATGAATTTTGAATAATAATATATCAAACACAGGAAATATACAATATCGCAGATAATGGTAGTTGCAATGGCACCATTGGTGTTGAATAGTGCAACCAGAATTGTGTATCCGAAAATCTTGAAAAGCCCGTTGATTATGCTTGCATTCCTAACTGCAACACCCTGTCCGTGGGAACAGAGATAGCGATTAAACATATCCCCTAAACCGTGGATGCAAAAACCTATTGAGAGCATAGATGCATATGTACCAACTATCGCATATTGTTTAGAATAGAGAAATGAAACTATGGGGTTGATAATCAGGAGGAACAGTATACAAGTTAATGTTGTCAACAATGTTGTTGACCAGATGATTTTTGCAGGGATGAAAGGCTGCTGTGTGAATTTTTTAAAATATGTTGTTCCAACAATTGTCGGCAGTGCAGTTAGGGGGGATGTTACGGTTAGTGCCAAAGTGTAAAAGCCTACCTCACAGTTGTCTGTATTGAAATACCCCAATGTGATACCTGCCAAGTAATTTGTTGTAACCATGACTAAAGAACCTATATACAGCTGAATACCATATTGGCTGTTTTCCTCTTTAAGACTCTTCCATATAGGCTTTATTTTCTTGAAGACAGGTTTTGTTGATATGATAATAGCAATGAAAACCATCGAATATATCCCCCATTGCAGTAGTATCATTCGTGTAGGGGTTGCACCAAATTGCAAATATAAAACATATGCTATCGGAACATATAATAAGTAAGGTAGTAGACGAGATAGTGCGAGGCGTCCCATCTGGTTGTCACCTTCCGATGTCTGCTGTACGTAGTTCTGTAATAACGGATATGCACATACCGGTATTGAAATAAAAAATAACGTTGCCACTGTAGGACTGTCAGAGTGGATGAAGTAGCAAACAAACATGGCTAGACAAAGGGTTAGGTAAGTAGCAACAAGAATCATGATTAAAAGTCCTTTTATGGTTCTGCTGTGTAAATTGTGCTTTGAAAGTGCAATAAGCCGAGAACCAGAAAGAAAATACCCGAAAAGTAGAAAAGAGGCAATAAAGTTAACGATGTTCTGGACGTATCTGACGTCACCATAGTCCACTGGAGCCATGAACCGTGTATTCACAACAGACGATAGCATCCCCAACAACACTCCAAGAAGTGTTGATGCAAACAATATTACGATCTGTCTTTCATGCTTATTGAGAATCATGGTGAATGAATACTAAAACCATTCTTTTAATTCTTTTCTGCATAGGTGGACAAACGTGCCGATAGTTGCAGCGATAAGCATAAATGCAACGAAAATCATACGTTTCGGACCTGAAGGTTTAATTGGCACTGTAGCGTTAATGATTTCAGTAAAAGCTGGAGTATTTTCTTGTACCTTTGCCAGAGCGGCTTCTCTTCTTGTATTCATGGCAGTATAAATATTGTATTTAGCCTGCATGTCATTCTCCATGGCTTCCATTTTTAACTCCACGCTTCGCAAAGAAACATTTGTGCTGGCGTCTGAGAATGAAGCATATTTTTCACGCGTTTTCTCGTAAGATGCTTTTGCTTCTTTGGTTAGTTTGTTGTAATACTCCAAATCAATACGGGATTTTTTAGTCCTATAGTCTGTGATAAACATTTGTAAATGCTCCTTGATGCTATCGGCCAACGATGCACAAACAAGGGGGTCCTGGTCTTTTACTTCTATAGTGACAACATCTGTTGTCCTACTATATGAACAACTAATGTTGTTCTGGACTTTTTTAATTATGTCATTAGTTTTATCTGATAATCTAAAAGGATTGAATCGTTTACCATTAGTACCAGGTATCTCAGTATCATCTATTTTCACGAAAAGGGTCGACAACCAATTCTTTATGAAATTCAATGGTATCAAATATGGATTCTGTTTTTCATATTCTTTTAGATAGGTGTAATAATCAGTGTCAATTTCCCCATCTATTGTTTTTACCTTAATATCTAGTAATCCGACAGTGAACTTTGTTGACTCGAAAAGATCGGGGTAAAGTTGTGGGTATATAGCGTCAGTTGAACCATTGCCCAAGTTGACACCAAAATTGGATGCAAGAGATGCTAGTCCCCCTAATTCTTTAGATTCAGCAGTTTCTGGTGAAATAGATACCGACGCTGTGTAATAACGTGGCTGAGGGAGAATCCATAAACAAGAAAGTATGAAAGTTATTATCCATACTTTGAAAAAAAGAATTTTATTACTCCAGAGTTTTCTCCAGATTTTGTCAATGTTTATTGATCTGTTCTTTGTTATATTTTCTTCCATGGTCTCTTCTCCTTATTTCGTTAGGTTAGCAATTGTAGCTATCATGGTACCGAGCGAGGCGGCTGTGGTGCCGAGACTAAGCCATTGTTGAAGACCGAAGCCTTGTCGCTGTCGTTTGGTGGGTACAACTATTTGGCATCCAGGGGCTGGTTTGTGTTTTCGGTCGGCTTTTGCCACCATGCCATTCATATATATAATAATGGTTTGGCTCTTTTTGGCTGTTGATGTGGTTCCACCAGCTCTTTCTATGTAGTAGTTGGCATTTTCACCTTCTTTATATTGTACGGTGTTGGGGTAGAGCACCTCGCCGTTGATGCTGACTGTATTGGTGTAACGAGGTACTACGATGCGATCGCCTTCACGCAGAATGGGGTCATCATCGGAGTTAGGATGTGCCAGAGCTTTATCCAGTTCTATACCCACGGGGTAGGTGGAATTGGTAAGCAGTTTTTTAACATCGATGGAGTCCTTACCAGAGTTTCGCTGGGCCGTACGCAATACTGTTTCCATCATCTCGCGTTCTTCCTGAGTCATCCTACGCAGTAGTTTTGTACCTTCAGGATAGGCACGCTGAGTCAGTCCGCCGGCTTGTCGGATGATGTCGCTCAGTCGCTGCCCCTTGTTAGCAAGAGCGTATGTACCCTCAAACTGTATCTCACCCTCGATAATGACGTTCTGTTGTTCTGTATAGTTCGGACTGCGGCGAACATATACCTCGTCGAAAGGTTGCAGCGTGAAGTCGGGCTGTTCGCTGATATTGAAGTCGTTGGTCAGACTGAAGCTGAACGTCTGGGCTATCTGGTCGCTGGCTTCTTTAGCGTTGGGATTATTAACTCGTCTAGCTACGTCGACCTTCACCAATGATGCTGCTTCAGTGGGGCCACCAGCTTGTATAATGAGGTCTTCCACCGTTTCATTATCGGCATAGCGGTATACACCAGGATAGACTACTTCACCGTTGATGGTTACCGTTTTCTCTTCGTTGCGCTCATCTATCGAGGCAATGTAGATGACGTCTTCGTTGCGAATGGGAACATCGGGTGATGTGCCTTCCAGAATGCCACGGATATCGACGCTCAGCACTTCCAAGGTGCGATCAGGCTTCATACGGTGCATGACGGCATGCTGGCTGATGGCTCCCTCGGTGAGTCCTGCAGCGGCCTCTACCAGTGCCTTGACGGTGTTGATATTGCCTCCTACCTGATACATGCCAGGGCGGAACACGGCACCCTTGATTTCCACCATGTTC
>JAEEGL017002038.1_pt1 | contig 12967 bp, 16 predicted proteins | sample 9134231 | NCBI WGS metagenome assembly JAEEGL01 (sample SAMN16246548, study PRJNA631951) | gut metagenome | biome: gut microbiome; feature: rumen; material: fiber-attached | host: Bos | place: Iran: Karaj | collected 2018-10 | reverse complement strand
ATATGGAAATGAACGATGATTACTGTGCTCTTGCAGATGAGCTGTACTACGAATATACGGGGTACAGGGAAATAGAAACGCAGTATGGATTTGCCGTCGGCTATAACGAGGATGACCTTCCTTGGATGGATGTAATAAATAGGCCAAAGGTAAGAATACTGATTGCTCCTGAACTTAAAAAGGATAAGGAAAGGCTTGTGATGACGCTCCTTCATGAGCTTTGCCATTACTACTGTTGGTATGTAGGTCTATTTTACCACGACGATGACAGGCAGTTCCTTGATATGTGTAAAAAGCTTGGAGTGCCATCCAACTACGACTTTGAATGGGTGGATAAGAAGTGGGTATACCCTGAGAGATTCAGGATAAATGCAAGAAATTATATCAAAGAGTATGAGGGGAGGAAATGCGCATGAGTGAGAAGATTATGTTTTTGTTTTCTAAAGAGGATGTCCTTCGGATCAGCGAGAAGATGATCAAAGGACGAAAGATTATCTTTGTAGATATGCATGGCATGAAGGCAAAGGTGGCAAAGAAGTTTCTCAATAACCTCATAAGCCTCAATACTGAAGGATATGACATGTGCATCATCCACGGCTACAATCATGGTACTGCCATTAAAGAGATTGTGTATAACGAGCTTTCAAATGACAGAATAAAAGAAAAGAAAGTATATGAGAATAATCTTGGCAGGACATATCTTAAGATTGCCAAGGTAGCTTAACATATTCTCAGAGTCAGCCGATATATGTATCAAAAGAAAGCACCGTCATTGTGGCATGTTTCCCGATGGCGGTGTTTTTGTGTCTGCTGCCAGAATAGATTTGCAATTCCCTGATAAACTGAGATAATAAGAATGTAAAAAAATATAAGTATGGAGGAAGTAAATGGTAACTATCACATACAATAAAGCTTATGGTTTGTATGAAGCTGCACATGCAGATGGACACGTATTTATTGCACTCCCTGATAAACAGGAAGTCTTGGATACACTTGAAAACTACGGAATCACAGAATATGTTGATAGAACAGTCTGAGGAACTTGCTATGAACAAGCTTGATAAAGAGAATGTAGCCGATTATATCCTCGATGCTTATAAAGAAGCGGGGAAACAGATACTTTATACTCATCACGCTGACGCAAAGAAAGTAGATGCTCTTTGCAAAGAATATATAGAGACGCATGCAAGCAAAAAAGATAAAAACTGCGACATAACAAGAGGAGAGTATGACAATGGCTATATATAGGGTTTACTGGAAGAAGACCGAAGATAAAGAATACAAGGCAGGGCACTGGGGATTTGTAAAAGCTGCGGATAAAGAGGATGCAAGGCTTATCACACAGCAGAAATTGCAAAGCGGCAATGAGGTAACAGAGGTTACAGAAGCGTATGAGCATCAGATAACTCCAAGTGCTATATGCATTAACTTTGCAAATAAGAGTGAATACACACTCTTTGGCTGACAAAAACATACAATAAGCGAACAAAAAGGTAGGGAGATTTATGAACGAGATCAAAGTGATTATTAAAAAACCGGGAGAGAAGTACGGAAAGATAAGTACCATCAAAAATGACCTGAAGGTTCTTCAGAAAATGGTGGGAGGCTATATCGAAGCGATATACGGCGAAAATTACGCGATCATCTGCGATGAAGAGGGCAAGCTCAAGCGCTATGCACCGAATATGCGGTACAGAGGAAGCCTTCTCGTCGGCACTATCATCGTTGCAGGCATTGAGAATGAAGAGTTTTCAGATGTTCCGCTGTCCCTTAATGAGTGGAAAAAGATCGTGGACGCGCAGTAAAGGAGAAAACAGGCATGAGCAGAACAATGGAAGTCATAAACAAACTCCCACAGGATATATTAAAGACAGTCAAGGGGTATAAGGAACAGTACAATAACCCTGCGAACAAGACGTGCGAAGTTCGGGCACGGATGGCAGGTTACGTTCAGGGACTTCGTGATGCAGGCACGATAACTGAGCGTGAGAGACAGATTGTCTTTACGTATATGACTGTCTGAAAAACACATATAATATATCTATACAAAAGATAAAATCAGCGCTTTAGCTTTATAGCTTTAGCGCTCTTTTATTATCAGCAAAAGCAACAAAAGAGTCCACTGTGGACACCGATAAATTTTACATTAAATGGGCTTTAAAATTTTGCAATTCCCCGCATTTTAGCTGATAATAATAAGGGAGAGGTAAAGATAAAAATATGGAACTTAAAGAATTAGGTCTAAGTGACGCAGGAATAGAAAAACTTAATAAGAAAGGCTTTTATACAGTAGAGGATGTTCAGAGATTTTTACCAAGGACATACTATGACTTTTCTGAAATAAAGAGAATGGATAAGTCCCTTAATGGCGAGTTTTGCGCTATATGCGGAAACTTTGAAAAGTGGGAGACTAAGAAGACTAATAATACCCTCATGCTCAAGGCAAAGGTTGTTGAACGTGACACGGAAACAAAGCTCCATGTCATGTGGATCGGCAACTATTACATGAAGGATATTATAGCAAGTAAGATCCATAAGGATGTTATCGTATGCGGAAAGCTTACCTACGAAGATGAGTTCAGAAGCTTCCACATGCTGAACCCAATAATCTTTTCAGCAGCTATTGAACAGAACCTCAAAGTATATCCTGTATATACCAAAATGACAGGCATTTCAGAGGACTGGATGCAGGATAAGGTTGATAAGGCACTTCAAATGCCAATATCTGAGACAAAGCCACAGGAAGTATTGGACAGATACAAGCTCCTTTCAATGAAGGATACTCTTAATATCCTGCACCATCCAAAGAGTATGGAAGATGTGAAAAATGCGCAGAAAAGGCTCGTATTTGACACACTTTATGACTTTGCGACAGATATTGAGAACAGGAACAATCAGGTCTCAAAAGGAAGCGTATACAATGTAAAAAGCACAGAGGCAGTAAAGCAGTACAAGAGCCTTTTGCCTTATGAACTTACAAAGACGCAGCAGAAAGCCACGGATGACATGATCGCACTTGCAAGGGACGGCAGAAGGATAAATGCCCTTGTACAGGGTGATGTAGGCTCAGGAAAGACTGTTGTTGCCTTTACAATGATGTTTGCATTTGCGGGAAGCGGATATCAGAGCGTGCTGATGGCCCCGACAGAGATCCTTGCAAGACAGCACTACGAGGAACTTAAAAAGTATGCGGATCAGCTTGGCTTTGAGACAGTATTTCTCACAGGGTCTCTAAAGCAGGCAGAAAAGAAGAAGATACTTGCAAAGATAAAGAATGGCGAGGTACAGCTTATTGTTGGAACACACTCTGCTGCCTCTGAGAGCGTAGAGTATAAAGACCTCGCTCTTGCAGTGGTAGACGAGGAACACCGCTTTGGTACTGGAATAGAGGAAAACCTCTTTGCAAAGTCAGAAAAAGGCATGCACGCAGTAACAATGTCAGCGACACCTATTCCAAGGACTATTGCAGACGTTATCTTCTCAGGCAGAACCCTTGTCTATGACCTTGAAAGACCTTCAGGCAGACAGGAAGTACAGACTGCTATCTTCAATAACGACATGAAGATATATGAATTCCTTGAAAAGCAGGTAAAAGAAGGACGGCAGGCGTATGTTGTATGCCCTCTTATCGATAAGAGTAACCTTGATAACCGAAAGAATATCCTTTCAGTAGCACAGGTAGAGGATAACTATAAAAAGCGCTTTGAAATGGCTCATATAAGGGTAGAATCCGTAACTGGAAAGACAAAGAAGGAAGATGCTGAGGATATCCTTACAAGGTTTAAGAACGGCGAAATAGATATTCTCATATCTACCACAGTAATCGAGGTCGGTGTGAATAACCCGAATGTATCAACCATTATCATAAGCAACGCAGAGATGTTCGGTGTGGCACAGCTCCATCAGCTTAGAGGACGTGTCGGAAGAGGTAAATACAAAGGATACTGCATCTTAAAGTCCGCTGACAGGGAGAATGAGAGACTTAAACTTCTGTGCAGCACCACAAACGGATTTAAGCTTGCAGAGGAAGATGCAAAACTCAGAGGGCCGGGAGACATCCTTGGCGAAAAGCAGTCAGGAAAGAACAGGGAGATTGAGCTTGTTCTTAAATATCCGAACATGTATAAAGTGATTCATAAAGCGGTAGCGGAAAGGTGTGTGTGATATGGAAAGAAAGTATAACTTCTACGTTGTGGTAAGACACAATGATGGACGGCTTGTGTGGGTGCATATTAAAGCTCCGAGTAAGAAAGCAGCACTGAAAGAGTGGGAAGATCAAAAGAAGTTCCATGAAATGTATTATCAGGATAAGGCTTCACCGACATACTATGAATGGGCTGAAATGGAAGGTATATACCTTGTCTATGAGGAGTTTGATACAGCATACGTTGACCCTGACGGCGACAGCATAGAAACATTTGAGTCACTTGAGGACTTTGAGGAGAAGACAGGCGCAGGATGCCTGTAATAAAAGCATTGGGGAGGGAAAAGCGTATTTAATGAAGATATATTCTTTTCAGGATAAAGACATCGTAGACGAGTTGGAGAAGAAAGACGAAAAAGGGCTTATTGGCGTAGATTTTAAGAAAACGCATTTATACAGAAATAAGAGCTTTATGGAACAAGCCTTTGATACATACTTTGAAGCATATAAGTGGATGGCGGAAAAGCTTGCAGAGCAAACAAACTGTTACTTAGAACTCCCACAGGGTAAGATCCCACCACTGCCATTTTGGGGTTGGTATAAAGTAGATGGAAAGGAAGAAAAGCCGTCTATCGAATATGACATGAATGGTTGGTCTGCTATGTCGGGTAAGCACTCAGAGTCGTATCTATTAACACTGGAAATACCGGATCAGTTAGTACTTTTATCAGATATAAATGCTTTTTATAAGTGTCTTCGCTATGAACCATGCTTCGACTATCTATCCGAAGAGGAAGAAGAGAAAGCCAAGAAAGACTTTGAGAAGAAAATAAAGAAGCTGACAAAAGAAACAGATCCAAAAAAAGCTGAGAAAATGGCAAAAGATTTGGATGAATATATCCGTAAAACATGGGAAAATATATTCATAGTAGACGGCAGCAGGAGACTTAGGCTGATAGAAGATGTGCCAACATACTTCCCGGAATACGAAAAGTTTGATGTGCAGGCAGCTTTCCCGTTCATCGCAAAAGTGTGGATTGAAAACATTGAAAAAGTATAACAATATCAGATAATGATATTAGGGCAAATTACTGTCCGTAGCGAAAGCTAAAGTGATATGGGAAATGGGTGAGTATTCTGTGTTTTAATGCGGAAAGAAACCCATGTACTATGTCAAATGTAAAAACTCCCGTAAAAGTCGTAGATTATATTGATGAAAGGCATGATTGTATGGCAAAAAAAGAAGGTTCAGCTATTTCCGTAGTAACATTCCCGCTCAAGACTGAAAAGTGGCAGGAAGACGTATTGTTTAAGCGTTTCGAGGTATGCAGGAGTATCTATAATGCAATGCTCGGATATGAGCTTAAGCAGTACAGAAAGATGACAGGACTCGAAGACTGGAAGAAATCCATTGAGATCATCTACTCAGTATATAAGACAGAAGACGCCAAGGAAAAGAAGAAGATAAAAGCGTCTGCTGAGTACAAGGCAGCAGTTTTAAAGCAGCGTGATCTATTAAAGGAATACGGATTTTCGGGCTTTTCATTTGGCTCTACCGCCATAAAGTTTGCAAAGCATTATAGCGGGATAATACCAACAATGCTTGCGCAGATGTCAATAGGCGTTCCCATGTGGGCTGCATTTGATAAACTCCTATATGGTAACGGAGATATTGTGCATTTCAAGAGATACGACACATGGAACAGCATTGTAACAGACGGCAAGAGCGGTATAAAGATAGTCGCAGAAGATAATAAATCAACACTCAAGATGGACTCCGCAGCAAGATATTACTGCCTGTATTCATCAAGAGAGGGAAAGAATTTGAAGATGCCCCTTAAAGTTGATAAGAAGGATCTGTGGCTTCTTGAAATGATGGAAAGAGACATCCATACAGTAAGGATACTCAGAAAGAAAGTAAGAGGAACTTACAAATACTATGTTCAGATAACTGTAACTGGCGCTCCTGCGGTCAAATACGACAAGGAAGGCAAGGAGCTTCACCCAGTAGGCGATAAAAAGCTTGGTATATACATAGATACCACAACTATAACAATAGCCGACAGTGAGTGCGTAAGGACTATTGACATTACCATGGATAACAAGCTTGAGGAAGAGATAGCCAAGGTAAACCGGTATCTTGATAACTCAAGAAGAGCAACAAACCCCGATAATTTCAATGAGGACGGTACGATAAAGAAGGGCATCGTAAAAGACGGTCAAAGACACCCTCTTAAATGGACATATTCCAATGGCTATAAGAGGGCAAAGGATAAGAAGGCAAACCTTCAGAGAGTGCAGGCAGAGCAAAGAAAGCTCCGCGCCAACAAGCTCGCCAACGACATCATGGCTATGGGCGGCGAAATCATGATAAACGACTATCCGTTCCAAGCTGCTGCCATGCGAAAGAAATTCAAAGAGGGCGAGGAAAAGGATGAAAAGGGGCGCTTCAAGAAGAAAGCAAAGGCAGGCAAGGCTATCGGAGAAAATGCACCTGCCATGATCGTTACTGTCCTTGATAACAAACTAAAAGCAAGGGGCTACAAGGGCGTTATAAAGAAAAAGCTATCAAACGTAGACTATCAGATGGAAGATTACAGGAAATTCTATGCTTTAGAGATGTATAGGGAACTCGTATAAGGCAGCAGGCATCAAAGCCCTTGGATACGACAGGTGGATTTGTACTCTAAGGAGAAGCTATAATGACAAAAATCAGAAAGTACATAGAAGAATACGAATTTGTGACAAAGCCCAAGATTGAAAAATTTATAGGCGAGCATTTATATATTTCGGTACTTATCTTTCAAGTACTTATCCTGCTATATTGCTATGCCAAGTATCACACCGATCCATACACTGTTGCAAAGGCGTACCTTATAGCATTAAAGGAAAGTATATATGGGCAAATTACTGTCCTTGGCGTTAGCTGAAGTGATATGGGAAGCGGGCTAGTGCTCCATATTTTGTATGGAGAGAAACCCATGTACCATATTTGACGTTTTGGAGGATTCCAAAATAAGAAGTATGTAAAAGGCCTTGCAGCTATGTGTGGCTCTTTCGCAGTTTTTGGACGAATAAGGCGTAAAAGAAAGGCATATCTTACAGTGCGATAAACACAGAAAAAAACAGGGCATTTGAGCATCCTAAAACTAAATTTGCAATTCCCCGATAAACTGCGATAATAAACTCATGAAGAAAATATGCATAAAGGATGCACCTGAAAAATACATAACAACACTAAAAGCAAAGGAACTTACAGGGCTTGAAGCACTACCTAAGACTCTGCAAAAATACTCAATGTATGGCTCAAGGAAGACATATTATTACATCGATGATGTGAACGCCCTTATAGCTGAAAACAAAGAGAAAGAAAACCCGCAATCAGAGGAGAATGCGGAAACCGCAGAGGCAGAGGAAGCAGGAGAAGCACAGGAATCAGTTTGCGAAGCGCTTATCCTTGAAGCCTATGTGGACGGCTCCTTTAACAAAAACACGGGAGTGTATGGCGGAGCAGTCATTATGGTAAATAATGGCGATGTGATAAACATAAGAACAAACCACGGCACGAAGATGAACAGTATGAGAAATGTTGCCGGGGAAATATCCGCTGCTGCCCTTGCCGTAAAGATGGCTGAAGAGTTTCTTGCAGACAGCCTTGTGATCAAATACGACTACGAGGGAATTGAAAAGTGGGCGACTGGTGCTTGGAAGACAAAGAACGAATACACAGCCCAGTACGCAGCATTCATGAACAAGGAAAGGCCATTTCCTATCGCATTTGAACATGTAAAAGCTCATACAGGCGATAAGTACAATGAAATGGCTGACGATATGGCAGTAAGAGCAGTAGGACTTAAGCCTGATTATGCCAATATAAGCGCAGCTCCAAAGGAAAATAAGATTCCCGAAGACGTACTTCGTGTCAAGTATCAGGTAAAGACATCATGCCTTGAGGGAATAAAGGAATTCTATTCAAAGGACAAACATGCCTTTAAAGATTATCTTGGCCTTAAGACAGGCACAGGAGATAATTTCTCAAGATACTGGAATGAGAAGGACTTTGATGGTGTCGTATCAGAAGACACAAGAAGCTACATAAAAGAGAACCTAACTGACAATAACCTCATTCTCGGTGCTATGAGATGGGTAGCAAGAGGGCTTGACCCGTTTGATGCAGTCAAAAAGGTAAAAGTGGATGATGAAATCTACAAGAAGAAAAACTAATAACACAAACGGAAGGATATTTTTTATTTATGAAGACATACGAGAACATCAAGCGCGAGCTATACCACGTTTTAAAGGCATGTAATGAGACTGCTATAAAGTGTAACAAGGTAGATCCTGAGCAGCTTGCCTCTGAGGTCAAAAAGAGACTCAAGGCGAAGAAGATCATCACAGTACCTCTTACATTATCTGAGGAAGAGCTGAATGCAAAGGGTATTCAGCTCGCAGACAGAGCACTTATGACAAACATCTGCATGGAAGGCATTATTGAAAAAATGAAAGCCTATGGCACTTGGCTTGCACTTGCAGAGAAGCTTAAATGCGGTACACTGTGCAATCCCAATAAGACAAACAGCGATGAACTGGACGGATACCTAAAGCTCCTAAAGGATGTCGCAAAGGGAGATTCAAATGATACAGACATGGAAAATCTGTCAGCGTATATCGTAGGAATTAGCAAGAAGAAGTTTTACTGTTTTATAGGCATCGTAACAGAATGGGTTATCAAGATTGATGTAGTCCTTGGAATACTTCTTGTCTTAAAGGCTCTTGGCTTGGTTTAAGCCCGAAAAATATCTATAATATAATTGTATGAAAATTTATCTATATAGATGTTGTCAATATTAAGCGTTAAGGCGTGACCTTGGCGCTTTTTTTGATGACAAAAATCAAATGCTCATTTCCGAGCAGGAAACCCACTACAATATTTAAGGCTATAAAGCCGGAAAGAAAGAGGACAAAAATGGAAAAGATAATGGAATTTAAAGTAACAATCGTAGAGAATGCATTGGAGCTTTTTGAGGAGAGCTTTGAAGTAAAAGAAGAGGCAAAGGCTTTCTTTACAGCTACAACCTATTACAAGACAGAAATCGCAAAAGAAATGCTGTATGAAGGCATCATGCAGGAGTATATTGACCTTTTTGGCTGCACTGATTCAGGCGTAATCTTTGACAGATTCGTTGAGGTTAAGGAAGATACCCTTGAGTTTGACTATAAGGAGTCAAAGGCAGAGACAAACAGAAGCAGATGCTACTTCACGGTTAAGTGTCGTTTTGATATCGAGAAGTTTGTCAGAGTTATGGATCAGGGAGTGCCTGTTAATGAGGCAGATAAGGACAAGGAGTATTACATCAAGGCGTATAACACCGCTTATGACAAGCTTCTTGAACAGGCCAAGAAAGACGGCGCAGCAGATCCTCAAGACGCAGCAAACAATCTTTTTGACGAGATTGCAAATGCAGAGGAGATTGCAGGAAGCTATCTTGTTTACCATGGCGAGTTTGCTTTTGGCGACTGGATGAATAACCTTCTCTTTTACAAAGAAAGAAGCGAGGAAAAGCAGAAGGAGTTTTCTCCAATCGAGAAGAAGCAGGACGCACAGATAACTAAGATTTTGTCAAAAATCTGCGATCAGATATATGTGTGCGGTATTGAGTGGAAGCTTGATGGAAAAACACCAAAGAGAGAGCTGATAGAAAAGACACCAATCAATAACAGCGACATAAAAGGCGAGATCGGCAACATCCCTGCATATCTTCGTGAGAAGTATGGGGTCGCAGTAAAGAAATTCACAGTATACAACGGCAAGGATGTCTATGAGATTGCTCTTACCGACATGCTTGGACTTAGGGATATTGAGTTTTATGTTCCTGAAGGCATGGAGAAACCTGAGATGGACACAGAGACAGGCGTATACAGCGTAGCAATGCCATCAACAGAGAAGTTCAACACAGACGAGAAGTTCCTTGACAGAATACGTGTTGAAATCATCAAAAAGTATGGCTATGCTCCCGTATCATTCAGCGCCATCCTTCCTGACTGCACACCTGCGGGCTATCACAACAGTGAATTGTCCGACAGCAGAAAATCAGATAAGGAAAAGAGAGCTATTGCTGCAAAAGCACTGGCTGACATCTACCTTGAACAGTACGGCGCATTGGACGCTCTTGCTCAGTGGAACATAGACAACTGGGCTGAAGAAAACACTCACATGTTTTCAGACGATGTAAAGGGTATCCTTTCGGTGGCATATTATGAGGCTTTTGAAGAAAAGAAGACTGATAAAGGCACTGGATGCTACGGCGCAGGTTCAGAGGCTTGTCTTAATGGCTGCAAAGGCTGTGATAAGAAGCCAAAAGAGCATGCATATACTGTTGGGAATGTACAGGTAAAAACCACAGAAACTAAGCCACTTACAGAAGCAGAGATAAGATGCTTTTGGGATGAACAGGCAATGTTTATTCTCTGGAATGACGGAACGGACTCCATGTGTCAGGAGAATGGCTATGAGCTTGCTGATATCATACAGGCTGTTATCGATGGCAGAGGACAGGTATTTTTCGATGGGTATGACCCTGAGAAAGACCCTTCCTACGAGCTTAGGATGGCACAGTACATGGATCAGCTTGAGTACGAGCATGAGAAAAACAGCAGATTCGTCTCTGAACCCGTAAAGGAATGGCTCATTGAATACCTTGAAGATATAAACGGAAAGATGTGCGTAATGACAGGAACAGCTTCTGAGATAATTGAGAAGTTCTGTAAGTTTACAGACTGCCTTGGCGTTATTGCAACGGATACCGAGCACATCAGGGCTGAAAAGTACAAAGAGTTCATTCCCACAGATGACACTGAGTTTATCGGACTTTTTCTTGATGAAAGCGAGCCTGAGCCTCGTCTTAGAGCAAGGGACATCAGCAAGATAAAGAGATACGGGGTAACAGATGATCTCAAAAAGGTTTTCTAAACTACATTAACTATCACAAGTGCTTCCTGCTTATTGCAGGAGGCACAAAGAAAGGAAAAATCATGGAAAACAGATGGAAAGAAAAGAAAACAACCATAGTATGTTCTGAAATACCCTTTGAGGTATGTGCTTATGATAAGGACGGCGATGTGTATGTAACAATGCACACAACACCTTCTGAGTCTTTTGCGCTCAGAATAGCCAAGTCACTCAAAAAGCTCATTGATAAAGGGACGCTTCGCAGAAAATGCAGTGATGGCTCTTATGAGCCTTACGACTGGATCGTGATTTATCAGGGCGAGAATGTGAGAGCTATTATATGACGCAGGAGATGCTGTATAGACAGCGGAGAAAAGGTCTTGGATGTGTTGCTGTATATGCGTGCAAAAACACTACATGTCAGCACTTATACAAGAATACCTGCACAGCTCCCAAGATGGAATGTATTAACTGCGTGGCAAGAATAAAGCCTTGCAGATGAAAAACTGAATACCGGTAACTAACAAAAACCCCTTAAATGGGAACAACAAAAGGTGCTGTTCCCATAAGGGACAGTGCCGGAAAGAAGGAAAAATGAAGAAATTTAATATCGTACCCGTAGCTTTTGTAGCAGAGAACAGAGAAGCAGAGACAGCAGGCGAGGCTATCGTAGACTTCGCAACACAGATGGACATGAACATGAACAACTATTTTAAGGCTGTTCCATCTGAGGATACTGCTTCAGAGATTGCAAAGCAGATTGTTAGTCTTATCAAGACTAACGCTTTCAGTGCGTCTGATTGTTCAGAAATCTTTAAAGCGCTTAAGGCTCAGAAGTGCATTCTTGGCGGCAAGATCTGGACTGAATATGACCTTGATCAGTATATCGAGGAGAACTTTACAGAAGATACTCTTGAAGTATGTCAGGAGTGGAGAGACAAGGTGGCAGAAGTCATTTCCAACAGGCATACTAACGCGCTGAATGAGGAAGTTGGCGAAGAATGGAATGCCATCAGGAGTGCTGTAAAAGAGGCAGGCATTACTGTTCCCGTATATGTTGAATGGGAGACAGATGGTGCGGATTTAGAGGATTGCGGTCTTTCGGAGACTGTTGATATTCCTCTTGCTGACCTTAAGGATAAATCAATCGTGGATTGGCTCTGTGATAACTACGAGTATCTTGTTAAGAGATATGAAGTGGTAGAATCCAAAGGAGAGGCATGCGATGCGACAGTTCCAATCCTGAAAGGTGATGTTACTGCTCAGAACAGCTCATACAAGGTAAGATTGCAGTTTTGTGATGAAGGATGCTACGGAGATTTTGATGAAGAAGATCCGCAGGATATCCCTCTTCTTAGATGCAGTATCTATACCAAAGATGCAGACGATAAAAGAAAGTGGAATGAAGAAGAACCCGCTGAAAGCGCCTGCATAGGTATCAGTGCAAGAAAAACAAAGAAAGAGGCACAAGCACTTGCTAAGTCACTTCTTGAAAAAATCACAGAGCTTGCTGAAAAAGAAAGTGGATGGGACTACATCCTTTCCACGGCAGCAGCAGACTTTGAGTGATTAAGGAGGGCAAGCGTATGATATTCAACGGATGTCTTACTGATGCAGAGGAACTTGATAAGTTGGCTGACGCTACTTTTGAAGCTTTGGATGCAGCTCTTAAAAAGACCGAGAAACAGGGATTAACTAAGCATGGAATCCGTTTTGCAGGCGAGAATGAACTACTCTGCAAGACAAAGGAACAGGCTCAGGGAATTGCTGATTTCTTCGAGGATTTAGGCTTTTCAGATGTAAGCACAGGATATTATGATCCTGAAGAAGACAAGAGAAACGGCGAAGTTGACGAGTACACAGGTTATTACTAT
>JAEEGL015610803.1_pt1 | contig 12967 bp, 10 predicted proteins | sample 9134231 | NCBI WGS metagenome assembly JAEEGL01 (sample SAMN16246548, study PRJNA631951) | gut metagenome | biome: gut microbiome; feature: rumen; material: fiber-attached | host: Bos | place: Iran: Karaj | collected 2018-10 | reverse complement strand
GAATATAAATATGGAACCGATTAAAAGAAATGTGTTGCTGAACCCAGGTCCGGCAACTCCAACAGATACCGTCAAATATGCTCAGGTGGTACCTGATATTTGCCCCCGTGAGAAAGAGTTTGCAGGTTTAATGAAAAGCCTGCGTAGTGACTTGTGCAAAGTGGCTCATGCCCCAGAACCAGAATATACTTCTGTCTTGTTCTGTGGTTCAGGAACCATCAATATTGATATTTGCATCAACTCGCTTGTTCCTGAAGGGAAAAAGATTCTGGTGGTGAACAATGGTGCTTATAACACCCGTGCCGTTGAGGTATGCCAGATGTACCATATACCTCGCATTGATTTGAAGTCAAGTGTGTATGAGCAGCCTAATTTGGCAGATGTAGAGAAGACGCTGAACGAGAATCCTGATGTAGCTGTAGTATATTGCTGCCATCATGAAACAGGAACAGGTGTACTTAATCCTATTCGTGAGATAGGAGCTATGGCTCACAAGCATGGTGCTATTTTTATTACAGATACCACAGCTTCTTTGGGAATGATTCCTTTCGACATGGTGAAAGATAATGTAGATTTCTGTATGGCCTCGGCTCAGAAGGGTTTGATGGCCATGTCTGGTTTGTCATTCATTATTGGTCGTAGGTCTATTATCGAGGCATCTAAGAACTATCCCACACGTTCTTACTATTGCAACCTATATATGCAGTATGAGTGCTTCGAGAAGACAGGAGAAATGCACTTCACACCTCCTGTGCAGACCATCTATGCAACTATTCAGGCACTGAAAGAGTACTTTGAGGTAGGCGAGGAAGCAAAGTTTGCTCGTCATCGCAGAGTATATGAGGCCATCAAGAAGGGTGTTGCAGAATTAGGACTGAAAGAAGCTATCAAAGATGAGATACAATCTGGCCTTGTTGTTTCGGTAAAGTATCCTGATGATCCGAACTGGAGTTTTGAGAAAGTTCATGATTACTGCTACGAACGTGGTTTCACCATCTATCCTGGTAAAATCTCGACCACAAATACTTTCCGTCTTTGTGCTTTAGGAACTATTGATGTGAAGGATATTGAGGATTTTTTTGTAGTTTTAAAAAACGCGTTAGAGTATTATTCGATAAAGTAAAGGATAGTTATTTATGAAAAGTAAAATACGAAAAATAGCTGCACGGGTATATTATACGATTACTGTTGAGTATTACGATATGACAATAGGAAGAATAGTATCTAGTATACAATTGTATTTCTATTGGAAAAAACTTCCTTCTAAAATAAAATTAATACGGGGAAAAGACACTATAAAAGTTCTTTTTGTAAACTCAACATTGAATACTTGGAAAACAGAAATGCTATATAATTATATGTCTAAAAATCCGAGGTTTCAACCAATTGTTGGTATAAGTAATTGTAAAAAATATCCTTATGCGAAAGGGGATTTCTTAAAATATGTGCGTGAGAAAGATTATAATTACGTTGATCTTGATACATTGAATAGAGGAATAAAGGATATTGATCCTGATATTGTTTTTTATGGCTCACCATATCCAACGTCATATTCTAAGGGACATTATTTCGATTCGAATTTAGAATACGTTTTTTGTGGTTGTGATTATTGTATCAATATTACAAAGCATGTTGCTCATTTAAAACATCTTTGGTATGACTTCTGCTGGCAATTTTATGTGGAACACGAGGATGTGGCTATACGCAAACGAGAAATTTTAGGTGAAAAAGCCAATAATATTCTGGTGACAGGAGTCCCAAACCAAGATGAATTACAAATGCCAAAAGAGGCTTTCGTAGATCCTTGGAAAGATAGAACAGGAAAGAAACGAATAATATATGCACCACATCATTCTTTCAAAGGAGTAAATGGTGATGGTATTGAATTTGCTACTTTTTTAGATTATGGCGAGATTGTCTTAGAACTCGCGAAAAAATATCAAGATAAGGTTACATTTGCTTTTAAACCTCATCCCTTTCTTTATATTAGATTACTAGATATATGGGGCAAGGAGAAAACTGACGCATACTACCAACAATGGAAGGATTTACCTAATACGCAGTTTGAAAATGAAGGCTATTTTGGTCTCTTTAAGTATTCTGATGCAATTATCCATGATTGCGCTTCTTTCTTAGTTGAATATTTATATATGGACAATCCTTCATTATTTTTAGTCGCAGAGTCGAATAATATTGATGACATGTTTGATTTTGTAAAGGATTGTTATTATAGCCATGAACAGGCATATTGTGCTAATGATATCGAGTTATTTATTAAAAATGTAATTAATGGTGTAGATATTAAACAGGAACAGCGGAGAGAATGTATTAATAAACAGTTAATACCCCCTCATGGAAAAACTGCTTGCGAAAATATTATAGATGCCATTCTTTACGAGTAGAAATAAATGTCTGAATCAGTAACTAATAATAAACGCATCGCAAAGAACACCTTCCTTTTGTATATTAGGACGTTCTTTGTGATGATAATATCCATCTATACTAGCCGTATTATACTTCAAGCGCTTGGTGTTGAAGACTATGGAGTATATACCGTTATTGGCGGAATGGTGGCAATGTTTGCTATCGTTTCAAACACCTTGGCTGCTTCAATTAGCCGTTTTATTACCTTTGAAATTGGAAGCGGAAACAGGGATCGTCTTTTTAGCGTTTTTGCTACCAGCAAAGTCGTTTTGCTCGTATTGGCAGGAATAGTTTTAGTCCTAACTGAGGTAATTGGTATTTGGTTTCTAAAGACACAAATGCAGATACCGGAGGATAGAATGTATGCTGCGATGTGGGTTCTGCAATGTTCTATAGTTTCTTTTTGTGTTAACCTGATAGCAATTCCTTATTATGCTTGTATTATCGCACATGAGCATATGAAGGCTTATGCATATTTCAGTTTGTTAGAAGCACTTTTAAGACTCGGAATATGCTATTTGTTGATAATATCCCCTATTGATAGGCTTATTTTATATGCAATACTGATGATGCTTTTATCAGTTCTCTTGCGTATTTTATATAATTTTTATTGCCATCGACATTTTGATGAAAGCCGAACGACAATGGTATTTCACAAGTCAATTTTCAAAGAAATGTTTGGTTTTGCCGGATGGAGCTTTTTTACTAGCGCCAATTCAATACTCAGCAACCAAGGATGTAACATGTTGATTAATGTATATTTCGGGGTCACCTTTAATGCTGCTCGGGGTATAGCGAATCAAGTTCAGCATGCCATGACGCAATTCGTTTCAAGTTTTGTAACAGCAATTAACCCACAGATTACAAAAAGTTATGCAGCTGGGGAATTGGATGATATGTATAAACTTGTATGCCGAGGAGCTAGATTTTCATATTATCTCACTTTAATAATGGTTATCCCTATATTTTTTGAAGCTGAGACAATCCTAAATATTTGGCTAACTGTAGTACCGGATAAGGCTGTCGTCTTCACAAGACTTTCCTTGATATACATATTAATGGATGGGGCTGGATATACATTATACACCGCCAATTTGGCAACAGGAAATATTAAAAAGTATTCGATAGTTTTATCATCTATAACATTCTTTGTTTTTCCATTGTCATGGATTTTTTATTATTATGGGGCTTCTGTAGAAACGACATATATTGTCGCTATTGTTGCTAATTTATTTTACCATATAGCGCGTTTATTCCTGACGCAGGATAACGTAGGCTTAAATGCGGGTTATTTTGCGAAAAAAGTATACTATCCTGTATTCTTAACAACATTTTTATCCATTATACCATCGATTTTGGTATGTGAATATTTTCCTCCAACTATTATTAGATTTTTGCTTTCGTTGATAGTAGGTGTAGGTTTTACAGCTGGGATAGCTTTACTTTTTGGTATGGAAAGGCAAGAGAGAGTTTTATTATTAGCGAAAGCTAAGTCGATAGTTTATAATGTTTTAAATAATAATAAATGAAAATTTTGTGGTTTTCCAATACGCCAGCTGCTGGAGATGAATATGTTAGTAGCAATGGTTCTGGAGGTTGGCTTAAGTCTTTGGATAAGGCAATTCAGGACCAAGTAGAATTGCATGTTGTTTTCCATGATCGGGGGTATCCTGAAGAATTTAAAGTTGGAAAAACAACCTATCATTGTGTCGCATCAAATTCTTTAAGACAAAGAATAAAGGATAAGTTAATTTCTTTAAAAGGAAGAACGGGCGAGGTGGAGCGTTGTGTTGAAATAGTTGAAAGAGTTAAGCCTGATATTGTGCATATTCATGGGACAGAGGCTATTTGGATAAAAACAGTAGAATTTATCCATGATATACCTGTTGTTTTGTCTATACAGGCAATAGTAACGGTTATGATGCACAAATATTATAGTGGTTTATTAAAAAAAGATACACCTTTTTTCAGCCATTACAGAAAAGTTGGCAGGTTTTATGACAAAAGAGCTTATGATGAAAGGAAATTTGTAAAACAAGTACCTTTTTTGTTAGGGCGTACAGAATGGGATAGACGCGTATATAAAGTTTTAGCACCTCATGCAAAATATTATGTTAGCAATGAAGTGTTAAGAGATGGCTTTTATTGTAACGAATGGAAAGATTCAACTCGAGATGATGGCAAACTGATTATACACACGACAACAGGTACACTACTCTTTAAAGGTTTGGAAACGATTTGTCAGACTGTAAATTTACTTAATAGAATAGGAATGAGTGTAGAATGGCGTGTGGCAGGCGTTGATGAAAAGAATGAATATGTAGAGATTGTAAGACGTAAGTTAAAACATGATTATCCAGAAAAAGGTTTGCTTTTACTTGGCTCTTTAAAAGAAGACGAGCTAATTGAGAGAATGCTTGAAGCTCATGTGTTTGTTTCCCCGTCACATCAGGATAACAGCCCTAATGCACTTTGTGAGGCCACAATGCTGGGTATGCCTTGTATTAGTACGTGTGCAGGCGGTTCAAGTACCATTGTAAAAGATGGGATAACTGGTATTTTGGTTCAAGATGGCGACCCTTGGTCTATGGCTGGTGCTATTATTGAAATGGCTAATGATAGGTTTATGGCTAATAAATATGCAAAAGAAGCTCGAAAGGAGGCTGTTGTTAGACATGACAAAAAAACAATTGTAGAAAGCCTTGTAGAGGTTTATCAGGTTATAGCTTCTAGTTGACAAATACCAAAATATATTGAGAAAAGGAAGTTTCAAAAAAGGACATGGGATTATATGTTATTTTAATTATTCTCTTTGTTATCGCTTGCTTTGAGAAAAAGAGAAAAACAAAAGAATTGTATTTTTTGTTATGTTGTGCAATTCTTTTATTCTTGGCATGCTTTAGAGCCGCCTCAGTAGGTGTTGATCATGCTGATTATATAGATGTTAGCTTAGGCAGGGCATACCGTTTTGAGGAAAAGGTAGGCGTTGAAATTGTTTGGGGATGGATTAATTCTGTCCTTTCAAAATTACAGGTTAGACCATTATTTACAATAACAACTTCATTATTAATGCTTGTACCTCTCTTCATGTTCATAAAGAAAGAGTCAAGTAATAAAGTCTTTTCACTACTTTTGTTTTTATTAATACCAACTGGTTATTGTTTTTTTTTAACAGGTATTAGACAGTCTATAGCAACTGCCTTTTTATTGTGGAGTTTTTATTTTGTGGTAAACAAGAGATATGTATATGCTTTGATCCCTTTTATCTTGGTAGCAGGTATTCATGCAAGCGTATTTTTTGTGATACTTTTTTTGCCTTTGATTTTTATTAATGTTAAGGAGAAAATATTATATGCATTATTAGTTGTTAGTGCTTTAACAGGTTTCTTATATAGACTAAGTATATTTGATGTGTTTAGTTTTATAACGCCTTATGTTGGTCATCTTTCCTACTATGAAGGATATGGTTCATATCATGCGGACGAGATGATGAATTTAAACGGCTTGATATCAGTTATCGTGCCTTCAACAATATTTGCTATTGTTGCAATAAAATATGGATCATGTAAGGATTTGTATTTAAAATTATATTGCTGTGGAGTAATAGGAACTAATTTCTTTGCAAACGTTCCCATGATTGGACGGTATTTTATGTACTTTACTATTCTGCAGATAATTTTGATACCTAACATTTTCCCAAGATGCTCTCGTATAGCAAAGGTGGGAATTATACTAACTATTTCCTATATGGTATTATTATTTTTATTGTATATACCTTCGTCTACAGGTACGGATCAATATAAATTCTTTTTTTAATATATGTTCAATAGAATCGTAGAATTATGAATATATTAGCACCCAAGTTTTCTGTTATTATTCCCGTCAAAGATCGTTCTCAATATCTGTATCATACATTGAGGACGTGCATGAGTCAATCGTATGATAATGCGGAGTTTATAGTTGCGGATGATAAAAGTACTGACGATACAGTAGATATGGTTAAGCGTTTGATGACAAAAGATGAGAGAATAAAGCTCATTGAAAGATCAGAACGTGTAGGTATGCTTATTAATTTCGAGGATGCCCTTAATCATGTTGAAGGTGATTATGTGATTGCCCTTGGAGGTGATGACGGATTAATGCCAGAAGCATTACAAGAATTGGCCGAAATCATTTCAAAAACAGGTTCAGACCTGATAACATGGTGTCCTCCAATTTACGAGTATCCTTCTGAGAAAAAGGAGAACGGTATGATGCGCTTGAATTACAGAGAAAAGAGTCATACAGTTAATTCCAAAGAGTTCTTGGCGAGGCAAACAAGGAACTTCGGTTATGTGACTGATAAAGAATGTCCGATGTTCTACGTAAAGGGCATTGCTTCCATGGAACTTGTTAAGAGAGTGAAATCGCGTTCTAAGGACGGCAATTTCTATTCTTGTCCGACTCCTGATGGCTATTCTGGCATTGTACTCGCTGGTGAAGTAGAGGAATATTTATATTCTGCAAAGCCTTATTCCATATTTGGAGCATCTCCCTCATCACAGGGTAAGGCATACGTTAGCAATGATGAAAAGGCCAAGAAGGATTCACAGGAGTTCTATAAATTTGTGTCAAAAGTTACAATGCATAAGGAACTTGCGAGTCAGCCTTATTCCCCTTTAATATCGTTGATGACCGTTGACTATTTGCTTACAGCAAGAGATTTGCCAGGGTGGCCTGGCGAGTTTCCTGAAATAGATTTTAAGGCAATGTTAAAGAAATCTATAGCTGAGATATGCAATACTGGCTATGGTGATGATCGTATTCAAAGGGAAATTGATATATTGTATCATATAGCGGACTATCATGGGTTAACTGATTACTTTACAGAATTACTGAAAACTGCAAAGAGAAGAGGTATTAATGATATTAATCTTAAAAATATTATCAGCCGCAAGTTCATGTATTTAAATGCTGATGATTATGATGTTCACAATGTGTATGAGGCATCGTTTGCTGCAAAGTATTATCTTTCCTTGATTTCACAATATTCAATAATAGGAATATTGAAAACTATCTGGCGCTCAGGAAAGTTGTATATTTGTAATAAAAAAGTAATTGGAAATTGTAAATCCTTTATAAGAAAATAGGCTTTATGAGAATACTATTTATAACCGCTTTCACACCGTCAGAGATTGGTGCAGCAGTAAAAAATACTAAGATAACACTTGAACGATTATCACAAAAGCATACAATTGATTTGGTATATTGCCGGTATAAACATGATGCTGTCTATATGGCACCCAATAATAATATCATTATTAAAGATGTTTGGCAAAATACTAAATGGTTTAAACTTATTAATTGTTTGTTTAATCCTTTTTTCTACCCTCAGTTTTCTGCCAGGTTCAATTGGTGGTATTTATTAAAAATAAAATCCTTCGTAAAAAAAGGAAATTATGATGTGATAGTTTTTGATCATAGCCAAATGTTTCTTTATGCGAAATTTTTAGATAAAAGCATACATAAGATTTTGTTCTCTCATGATGTAATTGCACAAAGAGCTCAGAGGGCTTACAATACGGTAGCGTATCGATGGTGTGTTTTTTCTGAAAGAATATGTTTGAAGTGCTCAAATTCAAGAATCTTCACATTTAGTCAAAAGGATTGTGATTTAATACAATCACTTTATGGCTATGAATCTTTTGTCAGCTCGCCTTATTTGGAACAGAACGTGATTAATTCACAACCTGAAATGATAAATGAAGAATATGTAATGTTTGGGGTCTGGAGCCGGTCTGATAATCTTAATGGAGCTCTATGGCTGATAGACAAAGTTGTTCCTTTATTGAAAAAGAAAATACATATTAAGATAATTGGTAAGGGATTCCCACTTGAGAAAATTGATAATTTAAAATCAAATGTAGTTATAGAATATTTAGGGTTTGTTGATAATCCATATATTATTATAGCAAATTGTAAGGCAGTTTTGGCTCCCATATTTACAGGGGCAGGACTGAAATTTAAGGTTGCAGAATCTTTAGCATGTGGTGCACCTGTTATTGGAACAGATGTGGCTCTTGAAGGATTACCAGAAGAATGTGGGGCTGGCATGTTTCTGGCAAACAATGAGAAAGAATTTGCGGATTATATAGATAAAATAGATAAAACACTTGAACAACGTATAGCATTAAAAAAATGCTTTCTTAGCTGTTTCGATAAAGGAAGAGTTGCAGACTATATTGATAGTATTGCTGAAATTGAGCGGTTATAAAGACAAAGTATATAAATACAACGGTTCAAAAAATTAATTATTAGGCTAAATAATAATATGCGTGTATTATTAGTAACACAATACTTCTATCCAGAAAGTTTCAAGAGCAATGAAATAGCGTTTGAATTGGTAAAGAGAGGCTATCAGGTAGATGCTTTAGTGGGTATACCCAATTATCCTGAAGGAAAATATTACAAGGGGTATGGGGTTTTCAAAAAACGTCATGAATCAGTAAATGGTGTGAATGTTTATCGTGCATTCCAGACTCCTCGTGGAAAGGGCGGATGGCGTTTACCTATAAATTATTTTAGTTTTGCAATCTGTGCATGTTTCAAAGTGTTATTTCATTTGGTATGGAAGAAAAAATATGACTGTGTTATAGTCCACGAACCTTCACCAATATTTCAAGCTTTACCAGCGATTCTTTACAAAAGGCTAAGAAATGTGCCAGTTTATACATGGGTGTTAGATATGTGGCCAGAAGCAATGGTGTCAAGTGGAGGTATACACAATAAACAAATTTACTCAGCTGTTAATAAGTTTGTCGTACATATATATAATAAGAGTGACAAACTTCTTATCGGCAGTAAGCGATTTGCTGATATGATTGTCGAAAAGGGCGACTATGAAAACAAGATGATATATTTTCCCAATTGGTGTGATGATATGTTTACAATGAATTCTGACTATCAAATACCAGCGCTTCCTGAGGGGTTTAAAATTATGATTGCAGGAAATCTGGGGAAGGTACAAAATCTGGATGCCGTTGGTGAGGCAATGAAAGAGTTACGTGACACAGAAGTAAAATGGTTATTTGTAGGTGAGGGCTCAAAAAAAGCATGGTTGGATAGTTTTATCGAAGAAAATGGGCTCCAAGATGTTGCATATACCTATGGTCGCTATCCTTTTGCCGCAATGCCTGCTTTCTATAAGAATACAGACGCTCTGCTGGTTACATTACAAAGCGGATTTAGACAATTGGAAGCCGTAGTGCCAACAAGAGTTCAGTCCTATATGTCAGCTGGAGTACCTGTTCTTGCAATGATAGGAATTGGTGCAAGAGAACTGATAGAAGAGGCCGGTTGCGGCTTCGCAGCCCCTGCAGGTGATTATAAGGCGTTCGCCAAGATAATAAGAGAACAAGTTTTACCAAGTAAGGATACATTTAAAGAGATGGGAAAAAACGGTAGGGATTACTATCTCAAAAATTTTACTTTGGATAAGTGCATTACTGATTTGGAGAACATTATAAAAGGTAAGGTTTGATGAAGGTCACATTTATAGGCGACGTTATGTTGGGGCGTATGATTGGCTCCAAGTATGCCAAGCAACCATTTAAGGTGGTTTCTGATGGTCTTTCTGAAAAAGCTAGTAAAGCTGACTATGTGATAGCCAATCTTGAATCGCCTGTTGTTAAGGAGGCTAAGACCGAAGGTGACCATTTGCAATTTAAGGGTAATCCAGACGTTTTAGATACCTTGAAATGGATAGACGTGTACTCTTTATCCAACAATCATATCAATGACTGTGGAAATCTGGGTATGGATGAAACAGTATCCATACTGGAAGAGAAAGGATTTAAACATAATGGACTTTTTGAAAAAGAATACAAACCATTAGTATTTGAAAATGGAAATGAGAAGATAGCAATAGTTACCATCACAGATATGATGAACATTCCTTTCGCTGATGATTGTAGGTGGCAAACTTTGCGAGTGGGTGAAGAAAGGGTGATGGATATATTAAAGAATCTTCATGATCAGGGATCTTGTGTGATTCTTTACGCTCATATAGGCATATTGTTCTCCCGTTATCCAAACCCTGTGGCATACGAGTATTTACATAAGTGTGTTGATGCTGGTGCTGATATAGTGGTAACGGCACATTCTCATTGCCTAGGTTGTATGGAAACCTATAACGGGGTGCCAATCTTTCATAGTTTGGGTGACTTTGTGATGGATGGAAATTCATTCAGAAGACGTAGAAGTGGGATGCTGCAGTTGACTATTGAAGGACGTAAGGTTACTCATTGGGAGATAATTCCTGCTGAGATTAATCAAAACCACGAAACTGTTTGTCCCTGCGAGAAAATCTCAAAAAGAATGTTGGATGACTTCAAGTCTGTATCCGATAAACTTGCAAAACATTCTAATGATTATACCGTTTTTTTCAAATGGCAGTATAAGAAGGAGATGATGCTGCACACAAGCAGCACTCTGACTTACCTGATGAAAACCCGTGGTGTGGGTGGAATGTTTAAGATGGTATTCCAACGTTTTGAAGAGGTCGGGAGAATGTTCAAATGGGTAGCAAAAGACCGTTCAAAAGATCAACGTGATGATGATGCTATCCGTGCTGACCGCAAGAAATTTACTGATGAACAACTGTTCAAATAAAGACTATGTTTGAAGCTCAGAGATTTAAATACAAGAAACCTTCAAAAGGAGAACGTATAAGAGAAATCATCTCTACGCTCTTCTCTTGGACGTTTATCAAATGGTGGTTGAACTATAAAGCTTATCAGATTGTAAATATGGTGAGCGATAGACGTACTATGACTATTGGTAAGGGTACAAATGTGCACCCAACCACCATTATTCGTTATGGAAAAAACGTAAAGATAGGCGACCATTGCCTTATTAATCATAATAACCTGTTGCAGCCAGGAAAAGGCCCCAATGGGACTATTACCATTGGCAACTATGTACATACAGGTGTGAATGTGATGATAATGGCGTTCAATCATGGCTTCTACACCAAGGACATTCCTACCAAAGAGCAGGATTATATGGATGCTCCCATCGTTATCGAAGATGACGTTTGGATTGGAGCGGGAAGTATTATCCTTGCCGGTGTGACTGTTGGTAAAGGTGCTATCATTGCCGCAGGTGCAGTGGTAAACAAGGATGTGCCTGCATACGCTATTGTTGGTGGTGTGCCTGCAAAGGTTTTGAAAATGCGTGAGTAATCACAAATACTTATACTGATGTCAGATCAAAAGAAAAAGATACTTATTCTGGATGGCGGAGCCGCTCATGCCATGGCAATTGCAGAATGCCTGAAAAAGAGTGGCTATAGTGTTGCTGTATTATGCGACAACAAAAACGAATATGGCTATCATACCAAATATGCCGATGAGAGATATATGGGAAAGGACAGCCACGAGAAAGACTATGCAGAGTGGATGCTCAACTTCCTTAAAGAACATCATTTTGACGTGCTAATACCTACCTCTGATACGTCAGCAGAATTTATGAGTTTCCATAAAGAGGAAATTCAGAAACTTGCAGGTGTACTGATGCCTGGGAAAGAGGTGTTCAAGAAAGGGTATGACAAGAACGAATTGATGACAGTCTGCAAGGAACATGGATTCCCTCATCCTTTTACAGTCGATTTAAGCCAAGTTTCAATTGATAATACAGAAGAATTGAAGTCTTTCCCTTACCCTGGCCTGTTAAAGCCTAATCTCACAAGTGGTGGTCGTGGAATGACTTTGATAAATACGTATGAGGATTTGAAAAGGATTTATCCTAAGATTCGAGCACTGTATGGCGAGTGCCATTTGCAGCAATACATAAAGGCCGGAGGCAGACAGGTAAAAGTGCAGATTATGACAGACAAAGATGGTAATCCTGCTTTTAGTTCTGTCATCTGGAAACAAAGATATTATCCTGTTAAAGGTGGAAGCAGTTGCTGCAACGTGACAATTGATAATCCTGTAATAGCGAAAACCTGCGGAGAAGTATTGAAGACCATCGGTTGGGTTGGTTTTGCTGACTTTGATTTGATTGAAAATCCTGATACGCAAGAATTGCTGATAATGGAGATTAATCCTCGTATTCCAGCTTGTGTGCGTTCTGCATTTAAATCAGGCATGGATTATGCCACAATGATTGCTGATGCAACACTTGGCTTGCCTCTGAGAGATTATAGATATACCCCTGGAAAGAGATTGAGACATCTTGGCTTTGATGTGCTATGGTTCCTTAAATCACCTGATAGGTTCAAGGCAAAACCATCATGGTTCCGCTTCTTCGGTAAAGATACATATTATCAGGATTGGTTGTGTGGTGATTTTAAGGCGTTTTTCTGGGGAACATGGGGTAATTTCAAGAAACAGATGAACCCTGAGTTCAGAAAGGCGAAAGCAGGCTTGGAACAATAATAAACGAATAGAAATGAAGAAAGTATTGATAACAGGGGCCAACAGTTTTGTTGGTACCAATATAGAAAAGTGGCTACTAAAGACCCCTGAAGAGTTTTCTGTAGATACTGTAGATACGATGAATG
>JAEEGL013733348.1_pt1 | contig 12967 bp, 12 predicted proteins | sample 9134231 | NCBI WGS metagenome assembly JAEEGL01 (sample SAMN16246548, study PRJNA631951) | gut metagenome | biome: gut microbiome; feature: rumen; material: fiber-attached | host: Bos | place: Iran: Karaj | collected 2018-10 | reverse complement strand
GATCCCGAGACAAGAACAAAGGTTGAAGAGACAGGCGGTGCAAACTTCATCTTTATCACAAAAGACGGCACACTTGTAACACCCAAGTCAGATTCGATCCTTCCTTCGATCACAAGAAGAAGTATCTGCTACGTTGCAGAGAAATATCTCGGCATGAAGGTTGAGCACAGAGAAGTATTCTTCGACGAAGTAAAAGATTTCGCAGAATGCGGACTTTGCGGTACTGCTGCAGTTGTATCACCCGTTGGCAAGATCGTTGACCACGGCAAGGAAATCTGCTTCCCTGCAGGCATGGAAGAGATGGGTCCTTGGACCAAGAAGATTTATGATACACTTACAGGCATCCAGAGATGCGAGATTGAAGCTCCCGAAGGATGGATCAAAGTTATCAAATAAGCAGATCATTATGTATCGCCCGGCACCCGTTAAAGTGCCGGGCGATTTTTTAAAGGGTTACAATATGAATGATAAAAAAGAAAAGATCATAAATAAGTTTCAGGCATTTGAATCCCATCAGGTAAAGATGCTTGATCCTTACTGCACAAATGCTTTTATAAAAGAGATCGAATATCTTAAGAAACTCGATTTCGAGCGTTTGCTGGCAGGTTTTTATGAAAATGCCGGGATCGCCTTTGAAAAGATCCGTTACGGCGGATGGGAGGATTCCCTGATCGGCGGTCATACTTTAGGTCATTACCTGACGGCAATATCACAGGCATATGTTAATGCCGCCTGTAGTAAAGAAGATAAAGATATATTTCTTGAAAGAATAAAAAGAATTGTTGATGCACTTTCCGAATGCCAGAAACACACAAAAGGAAAGAGCGGATTTATATTCGGTGCAAAGATCGTCGATCCCCAAAATGTCGAATATCAGTTTGACATGGTTGAGCAGAATAAGACCGATATTTTCAAAGAAGCGTGGGTACCCTGGTATACCATGCACAAGATCCTTGACGGCCTTAATAATGCATATCGTTTAACAGGATATGAAGAGGCGCTTAAAGTGGCAGCAGGGCTAGGCGACTGGGTATATGACCGCGCAAAAGGATGGTCGGAAGAAACACATAAAACGGTACTTAACATAGAGTATGGCGGAATGAACGATGCGCTTTATGATCTTTATATGTATACCCGGAAAGAAGAACATCTTAAAGCAGCGCATTTATTTGATGAAGAAGATCTGTTTGAAAAAGTTTTATCGGGAGAAAAGAATGCATTAAATAATCTTCATGCAAATACCACGATCCCGAAGTTTGCAGGTGCGCTTAACCGTTATATTGCCACCGGAGACGGGAAATATCTGGATTATGCGATTAATTTCTGGGATATGGTTATCGCTCATCATACTTATGCTACCGGCGGAAACAGCGAATGGGAGCATTTCGGCGAGGATGATGTGCTGGATGCGGAAAGAACAAACTGCAATAACGAAACATGCAATACCTACAATATGCTTAAAATGTCGCGTAAACTCTTTATGATAACCGGAGATAAAAAGTACGCGGATTATTATGAAAATACATTTATTAATGCGATCCTTTCTTCGCAGAATCCCGAGACGGGAATGACCATGTATTTTCAGCCCATGGCTTCGGGATATTTTAAAGTTTACAGTACGGAATTTACCAGATTCTGGTGCTGTACCGGAAGCGGAATGGAGAACTTCACTAAACTCGGTGACAGCATTTATTTTATGGATGAAAAAGGCATTACCGTAAATATGTTCTTCTCATCCGAGGTTCAGTATCCCGAACTCGGGATAAGACTGATTCAGGAATCGGAAATACCTTCGAAGGATACTATCCGGTTTACGGTACGTCTTTTGGATAATGCCACCAAACAGGCAAGGATCAGATTAAGGATTCCCGAGTGGGCTTATGAAGCTTCGGTATCGGCAGGAGATAAGATGATCACGAAAGAAGACGGATATTTATGCATTGAAGGAATCTGGGAAGATAATGAAAATTTTTCATATACCTGCAAATGCAAAGTCACATCAAAAGGCCTGCCTGACTGTGAAAATGTATTTGCATTCTTTTACGGTCCCGTTCTGCTTTCGGCGGATCTGGGATACGAAAACATGACAGATTCTTCCACAGGCGTAGACGTGACCATTCCGTCAGACAAGATCGCAGGAAACGAAGTACTTAAAGTCGCTGACGGAAGTGTAAGAGATTATATTGATACGATTGATTCTCATATGGAAAGATGTGGCGAAACCCTTTCATTTGATATTAAAGGAGTCGATCGTGAACTTACCTTCAGCCCTCATTACAAAAAGAGCCGGGAGAGGTATGGAATTTACTGGTATTTTGAATAAAAGACACAACGCCCGGCATACATTTAAGTGTCGGGCGATTTTTTTATGTCCTTCTTTTGTGTATATATTGAATAATAGGCTTTTATATGGTAAAATTGGGCGAATTGAATATGAAACGGAAGGTGTCAAAGCGGCATTTATTGCCGGCTTTGGTGAAAAGGGAAACAGGTGCGAATCCTGTACGAACTCGTCACCGTATTTATGGAGTTCTTGCCACATGTCACTGGTAACGCGGGAAGACGGCAAGAGTGTTGAGAGATAAGCCGGGAGACCTGCCTTTCGCTGTACGCGGTGAATGCCGAGCCACGAGTAACTGGCTGTACGAAAAAGGAACGGATTATTTTTATAATCCATTTTTCTCATGTTCTTTTTTGTATGCCTTTGCCTGAAACGGTAAAGGTTTTTTATGTATTTAGGGGTTAAATACATTTGGAACTCATAGTTCAAAGGAGGCAAAATGAGAAGAAAAATTTTATCACTTATTATGACCGGAACACTTGTTTCCGTATGCCTTACAGGTTGTACATTTACAAATGAACTGATCAAGGAAAGTGAGCAGCAGATCGAACAGACAAAAGAGGAACTTGCTAAAGAGGTTGAGGAAATGGGCGGAGATATTGATGAACTTCAGGAAAGCATGAATTCCGCAGGAGATGCGATTTCCGATATCGTAAACGGTGCGCTTGAAGGTGATTTGGAAGAAGACGATCAGGCAAAGGCTGATGAAGTTGCAGCTCTTATCGATGCTATTTATGTTCAGGAAAGAACAGCAGATACGGATGCGCAGTGTGCTGCCGCAAAAGCTGCATGGGATGCACTTACCGATGAACAGAAGGAACTTGTTGAAGGTGAAGAAGCAGATCCCGACTATTTCGGAAGAGATACAGGCGATGCATCTTTGGATGATGCAGGAAACGCTGATGAGATCGGAGAGAACGAAATCCTTGTGGTAAGCTTTGGTACATCATTCAACGATTCAAGAGCAAAAGATATAAAGGGTATTGAAGATGCTTTGGCAGAAGCTTTCCCCGACTGGTCGGTAAGAAGAGCATTTACGGCTCAGATCATCATCAACCACGTTCAGGCAAGAGAAGACGAGCATATCGACAACGTAGAGCAGGCTCTCGACAGAGCCGTAGACAACGGTGTTAAGAATCTTGTTATTCAGCCCACACACCTTATGCACGGTGCAGAATACGATGAGCTGATCGAAGCACTTTCCGCATATGAAGATAAGTTTGAAAGCGTAAAGGTTGCAGAGCCTCTTCTCGGTGAAGTAGGTAAAGATGCCAAAGAGATCAACGCAGACAAGAAATATGTTGCAGAAGCTGTAGTTAAGACAGCAGTATCGGTTGCAGGTTTCGATTCGATCGATGCAATGGATGAAGCAGGTGTTGCTTTGGTACTTATGGGTCACGGAACATCTCACACTGCTAAGGTTACATACAGCCAGATGCAGACACAGATGGATGAACTCGGTTACAAGAACGTATTCATCGGAACAGTAGAAGGAGAACCCGAAGAAACATCCTGTGAGAACGTTATCGATGCAGTAGCAGAAGCAGGCTACAAGACAGTTATCTTAAGACCTCTTATGGTTGTTGCGGGCGATCATGCAAACAACGATATGGCAGGCGAAGACGAAGATTCCTGGAAGAGCATGTTTGAAGCATCTGAGAAGTTCGATGAGATCGATACTCAGATCGAAGGCCTTGGAAGAATCGAAGACGTTCAGAAGCTTTATATTGAACACACAAAGGCTGTGATCAAATAATCTTTATTTTACAAACATTTATATCACGACACCGGGGCTTTTTAAGCCTTGGTGTCGTATCATACTTTAAAGAAATAAGGTCAGACTGAAATGAAAAAAAGAATACTGCTTACGGCAGGAATATTATTATCCGGAATGCTCATTTTCGGATGTGATGCCGGCAAAGATAAAGTTACTTATACCGACATAGAAAAGGTCAGTTCCATTAACGGCGACGAAGAAGGCAGCATCGAGCACGAGAGGCTCATGAACATGCAGCCGGATGAAGTTGACAATGGAAATGATGATATAAATAGCGTTGAAGATACTTCCGCCTTAACCGAATGCCCGCTTGAAGACGGCATCTACATTGCCGAATTTGATACCGACAATTCAATGTTTCATGTAAATGAAATGTGCGACGGCAAGGGTGAACTTACGGTAAAAGACGGTGTGATGACCATCCACGTTTCGCTTACTTCAAAGAAGATCGTCAATCTGTATTACGGACTTGCCGAAGATGCGCAGGCTGAAGGAGCCGTTCTTTTGGAACCGAGCATCGATATGATCGATTATGATGACGGAACGACTGATGAAGTAAACGGTTTTGATATTCCGGTTCCGTATCTTGACGAGGAATTCGATGTTGCTCTGATAGGAACGAAAGGCACATGGTACGATCATAAAGTATCGGTCAGCAATCCGGTATTAAAAGATGAATCCGATTCTCAGACATCGGATGAAACCGACAACGAAGAGAACGCCTTAAAAAAAGGCGATCATACGATAGAGGTCGATCTCGAAGGAGGTTCCGGCAAAGCAACGATCACGTCTCCCTGCAGTGTGAAAACGGTTGACGGAAAACAGATTGCGATCATTGAATGGAGCAGTCCGAATTACGATTATATGATCGTAGGAGACGAAAAATATCTTCCCGTTAACGAGGACGGAAATTCGGTATTTGAAATACCGGTGGATTCGTTTGACGAACCGCTTGAGGTCATTGCGGATACGGTTGCAATGAGCAAGCCTCACGAAATTGAGTATACGCTTGTTTTTCATTCTGATACAATGAAAGAGTCCGAATAAACATTTATTTGCGGAGCATATATGCGTAATAAACTTTTGACCACAATATTAATATGCGTAATGATGGTTGGACTGCCGGGTTTTTCACAATGCGGCAGTCCTTCTTCTGATTTTACGGAGTATGTTGATATTAATTCAGTTGTGGCAGATATTGATGATCCCGCCTCGGATACGATTCCCGAAGAGGCAGAAATAAGCGCGTCTTTAAAGTATTCGCACAGGCTTGAAACAGAGTATGCATCCAAGTTTGAAGTGTTTTATTATGAGGACGGTTCGGTACTTTTGACAACTGTCGATGATGGCGCAAAATTTCTTATCGTTCCCGAAGACGGTGAGATCCCGACGGATTTAGAAGAAGATGTGTGGGTAATCAAAAGACCGGTTAAAAACATCTATCTCGTTGCTTCGGCGGTAATGGATATGTTTGCCGAACTTGATGCCGTGGACACGATCGGATTCTCCGGTAAAAAGGCTGAGGGCTGGTACATAGAAGAGGCAAAAGAAGCTATGAACCGCGGGGAACTAGTTTACGCAGGCAAATACTCCAAACCCGACTATGAAATGATAGTATCGGGAGATTGTTCTTTCATCATCGAGAACACCATGATCTTTCATTCTCCCGAAGTAAAAGAGCAGTTTGAAAAATTCGGGATTCCCGTTATGGTCGAGTATTCCAATTATGAAGACCATCCTCTGGGAAGAGTTGAGTGGGTAAAATTTTACGGTGCTCTTCTGGGCCTTGAAGACGAAGCTGACGAAATTTTCGAAGAACAGAAAAGAATCGTTGAAAGCGTTGAATCAAACGAAAAAACGGGCAAAACGGTTGCATATTTTTATATAACATCCAATAACCTGATCCAAACGCGAAAGACCACCGATTATATCCCTAAAATGATAGAGATAGCAGGTGGTGAATATATCTACCAAGACAGCGAATACGATGATGACAGCCTGATGGTGAACATGCAGATAGAGCAGTTCTACAAAGATGCCAAAGATGCAGATGTCATTATCTATAACAGCTCGGTTGACGGAGGAGTCGGATCGCTTGACGAACTCTTTGCGAAAAGCGAACTGTTTAAGGACTTTAAGGCCGTAAAAGAGGGTAATGTGTGGTGCACGACAAAAGACATGTATCAGGAAACTCTCTCGATCGGATATATGATCGAGGATATGAGCAAGGTCTTTAACGGTAAGGAAGATGGCCTTAATTATCTTTTTAAACTGGAATAAAAAGGTTAAAAAACAAGGAGCCCGATAGGGTGATACGAGAACAGGGAATAACGAGATCATGAGCAAAAAGAAAACGATAAGATGCATATTTGCGTATCTGGTGCTTTTGGCGGGCATCGTTTTATTCTTATTGCTTAATGTCGGAATAGGAAGCGTGAAGATATCCTTACGCGAGATCTTTTCATCGGTCTTTAACCGCGGTGCGGATCCCACTATCGATACGATCCTCTGGAATATAAGACTACCGAGAACGGTAATGGTATTTATTTTAGGCGGAGCACTTGCTCTTTCGGGATATCTTTTGCAGACATTTTTCAGAAACCCGATAGCCGGACCATTTGTACTTGGAATTTCATCGGGAGCGAAAATGTGCGTTGCGCTTACCATGATCTTTTTAATGTCCAATTCTTTTAAAAGCAACAGCTTTACGCTTGTGATAGCGGCTTTTGCGGGATCCTTGATATCAATGGGATTTGTTCTTCTTTTAACGAAGAGGATCAATTCAATGGCGATGCTTATCGTATGCGGTGTAATGATCGGATATATATGTTCGGCGATAACCGAACTGGTGGTAACTTTTGCATCCGATGCCGACATAGTAAATCTTCATAACTGGTCGAGGGGAAGTTTCTCAGGCTCGACATGGGAAAATGTTATCATTTCCGCGATTTTTGTTTCGGTTTCGTTTATTGTCATTTTCTTTATGTCGAAACCTCTTGATGCGTATATTATCGGTGATTCCCACGCTCGTTCGATGGGAGTTAACATCAAAGCCCTGCGTGTAGGCATAGTTTTGCTATCAAGCATATTATCGGCGTGCATAGTTGCATTTGCCGGCCCTATTTCTTTCGTCGGAGTAGCGGCGCCGCATCTTATCAGGAAGCTTTTTAATACCAACAAACCGATCGTAATGATACCCGGAAGTTTTTTGGGCGGAAGCGTATTCTGTCTGGTATGCGATCTGATAGCAAGGAATCTTTTAGCTCCTACAGAGCTTAATATAAGCACTGTGACGGCCATATTCGGAGCACCCATAGTAATCATCATTCTGCTTGATAAAAAAGGCAGAGAGGCAAGATAGGGAAAGCACATGTCGGATTATTTTTTTAAAACAAATAAATTATCTGTCGGATATGACGGCAAAGCGATCGTAAAAGACGTTGAGATCGGCATTAACAAGGGCGAGATCATCTCGATAATCGGACCTAACGGTGCGGGTAAATCAACGGTTTTAAAAAGTATCGCAAAGCAGTTTGAGATAATCGAGGGAAGTGTATTTCTTGATTCAAAGGATCTTAAGGAATACTCCGGAAGCGAACTGTCGAAGAAAATGTCAGTCCTTTTTACGGAAAGAGTCAAAGGCGAACTTATGACCTGTGAGGAAGTCGTTGCTGCCGGAAGATATCCTTTTACGGGACGTTTCGGAGTATTGTCGGACAAGGATAGGGAAATAGTCTTAAAGACGATGAAAACAGTCGGGATCGAAGAATTAAAGGACTGCGATTTTACCAAAATAAGCGACGGGCAGAAGCAGAGGGTATTACTTGCGAAAGTTCTCTGTCAGGAACCCGAGATACTGATCCTCGATGAACCGACATCATTTCTGGATATAAGATACAAACTTGAATTCTTTTCTGTTCTCGAGAGGATGAAAAAAGAGAACAATTTAACCGTAATTCTCTCCATGCATGAACTCGATCTTGCGAGACTTATCTCGGATAAGGTACTCTGCCTTAAAGGAGAATATGCGGACAGATTTGCAAGCACGGATGAGATATTCGATAACGAGTATATTAGTAAACTTTTTGATATAAACGATTCTCTGGGCGAATACGCATCGCAAAAAGGAATTATGTATTACTGAATTGGGAAAGAGAAACATGGCTAAAGTCATTATGGTGCAGGGAACCATGTCGGGCGTTGGAAAAAGTTTCCTCGTCGCAGGTCTTTGCAGGATATTTAAACAGGACGGATATAAGGTTGCGCCTTTTAAATCCCAGAATATGGCCCTTAATTCATACATAACGGATGAAGGACTTGAGATGGGAAGAGCACAGGTTATGCAGGCTGAAGCGGCGGGAATAAAACCCTCCGTTTACATGAATCCGATCCTTTTAAAACCGACCGATTCCGTCGGCTCGCAGGTTATAGTGAACGGCGAAGTCACCGGCAACATGAAAGCAAGAGAATACTTCGAATATAAAAAGGAACTCATACCCGAGATAAAACATGCTTTTAAGAAGCTGTCCGATAAAGCGGACATAATAGTCATCGAGGGAGCGGGCAGCCCTGCCGAGATCAATTTAAAACAGAATGACATCGTAAATATGGGTATGGCCGAAATAGTCGATTCACCCGTGCTTCTGGTTGCGGATATCGACAGGGGAGGAGTGTTCGCACAGCTTCTCGGAACACTGATGCTTCTTGAAGATGATGAGAGAGAAAGAGTAAAAGGCCTTATAATAAACAAATTTCGCGGAGATAAAACGATCCTTGATCCCGGAATCGAAATGATAGAAGAAAAGGGCGGCGTAAAAGTAACGGGAGTTCTGCCCTATATGAATATAAAACTTGAGGATGAAGACAGTTTGTCCGATCGTTTCGATCAAAGAACAAGAAAGGCGATCGACATAGCAGTCGTTAAGTTTCCCCGAATCTCAAACTTTACGGATTTTAATGTTTTCGAGCAGAACGAAAATGTTTCGATAAGATACATTACTTCGGCAGATGAACTTGAAGGCGCGGATCTTATCATCCTGCCGGGAAGCAAGAATACGATCGGTGATCTAAAATGGATGCGTCAGAACGGAATTGAGGCAAGCGTAAAGAAAATGTCCGACACAACTCCCGTATTCGGAATCTGCGGCGGCTTTCAGATGCTTGGAGTGAGCATAAGCGACCCTGAAAAAATCGAAGAAGGCGGCGAGATTAAAGGCATGGGCTTAATAGCTGCCAACACCGTTTTAAAGAATGAGAAAACAAGACTTTTAAAAGACGGAACAATAAACGAAGTAGACGGTATCTTTAAGGATCTGTCGAACCTTCATTATGAAGGCTATGAAATCCATATGGGTGAAACCGTGGAAAGCACATCGGGAAATAACATTAACGATGCAGTGACCAAAGCTTCCGATAAGAACGTTTACGGCACATATGTACACGGACTATTCGACGATAAAATGACAGCTGAAACCATTCTTAAGGCCTTAAGCGATAAGAAAGGATTCGAATACCGCGAAGGCGAAATAATGGATTACAAAGCTTTTAAGGAAAAAGAATACGACCGAATGGCTGATATATTACGAGAGCATCTTAACATGGAGGAAGTATATGGAATGCTTCGCGAAGCAAAAATTTGACATCGCATCTTCGCTGTTTCATAAGAAGATTAATATCAGGAAACCTGACGGGATTATCAAAAAAGTCATAAAAAATAATTTCGATTCTATTGCAAAACCCTTAGACGGTATGGGTGAATTCGAGGATATAATCGCAAGAATAGGTTCCATTCAGGAAAGCACGGACATCGATATCGATAAAAAAGCACTTCTTGTTATGTGTTCGGATAACGGAATAGTTGCCGAGGGTGTTACCCAGAGCCCCTCTGATGTTACCCTTAAAGTTGCCAAGAACATTTTAAGGGGCAGATCAAGCGTAGCCGTAATGGCAAAGAAGAACAATATCGACTGTTTTGTGTATGACCTGGGAATTGATTCACCCGAAGAGCCTGACGGAGTGATCAATCGTAAGATAAGAAATGGCAGCAGGGATTTCCTTAAAGACAGTGCGATGAAACAAGAGGAGACACTAAAGGCCGTAAATACCGGAATCGAAGCCGTAAAAGAAATGTCCGAAAAAGGATATAAGATGATCGCACTCGGTGAAATGGGTATCGGAAACACGACGACTTCTTCCGCAATATGCGCTTCGCTTTTTGACGTTAACGTTAAGGATGTTACGGGAAGAGGAGCAGGCCTCGATGATGAGAAACTAAAAAGAAAGACAGAAGTCATTGAAGAAGCGATAGAAAAATATGATTTAAAACATGCGGAAGTTTTTGAAGTTCTTAAGTCTGTCGGAGGGTATGATATCGCAGCACTTGTCGGGGTATGTTTAGGCGGAGCGATCTATGAAATGCCGATCGTTTTGGACGGAGTCATAACGCAGACGGCGGGATATGTTGCAACGAGATTCTGCCCCGAAGTAAGAGAATATCTTTTTGCATCCCATAAAGGCAAGGAACCTGCAAGTGAACTTTTATTAAATGCACTTAAGTTAAATGCCGTGATCGGGGCAGACATGGCTTTGGGAGAAGGAACGGGAGCGGTCATGTTTTTATCCCTTCTTGACAATGCTTTGTGTGTATATAAAAATGCGGCAAAATTTGACGAACTGGAAATGAAAGAATACGAAAGATTCGAAAAATGATCATTACTGTAATCGGCGGAAGTGCCAGCGGAAAATCGAAGATAGCCGAAGATCTTATATGCTCATTGTCGGGCAGCGGGAAAAAATATTATATTGCGACAATGAAAGTAGGCGAAGACGAAGAAAATATCGAGAGAGTGAAGAAACACCGTTTCTTAAGACAGGATAAAGGGTTTGAGACCATAGAAGCTCCCGTCGGTATAGATAAGACACTGGATGTGATCAGATCAGACAGGGAGAAAAATGTTCTGATCGAATGCATGTCCAATCTTGTTGCCAATGAGATGTTTTTTGATTCTTTAGTCGTAACGAAGGAAGAAACGGTAGAGAAAGTCATCGATCAGGTATCCGTTCTTTCAAAGAATACTGATAATATGGTCATAGTGACAAATAATATTTTTGAGGACGGCAGAGAATACGACAAATACACTACGGATTATCTTGATGCTCTGTCTTTGATCAATCAAAAGCTTATCGAAATGTCTGACGAGGCTTATGAGGTCGTGGTGGGCATTCCCGTTAAGATAAAAAAGGTGAACGGATGATGAGAATAATCAAATCATTCATAATTGCATTTTCGATGTATTCAAAGATCCCCATGCCGAGAGTCGAGTGGAAGGAAGAAGACATGAAATATGTTTTTTGCTTTTTTCCTTTTGTCGGCGCACTGACAGGAGGTCTTATCTTCGGCTGGAATTATCTTTGCTTAAGATTTGAACTTCCCGAGATCTGCAGGATCTTCATCACTGCTGCGATCCCGGTGATCGTAACGGGCGGAATACATGTCGACGGCTTTATGGATGTCTGCGATGCTCTTTGTTCGTATAAGGACAAAGAGGAAAAACTGAAGATATTAAAAGATCCGCATATAGGAGCGTTCTCGGTCATAATGCTCGCTCTTTACGGACTGATCTTTGTAAGTGCGCTTTCTTTTATAAGCGATTTAAAAGCGGTGATAGCACTGGCACTTTCATTTGTTTTATCCAGAACATTAAGTTCGCTTGCGGCAGTAAATCTTAAAAAAGCCAAAGAAGGAACGCTAAATACTTTTTCAAAAAGCAGTGCGAAAGTTGTTGTAAATATTTTTGTGATCGTTGAAATGCTTGCCGTGTTTGCAGGGCTGTTTCTTGTAGATCCTGTCGTATGCCTTGTTCAGTTTTTATGTGCGGCATTGTCTTTCTTGTTTTATTATTTTAAAACCAAAAAAGAATTCGGCGGTGTTACGGGAGATACGGCCGGGTATTTCGTTCTTATTACCGAGATCATTTGTCTCGTCGGTCTTGCTGTTTGTTCGTTTTTTAATATTTGGGGGTAAGTATGATACTTGTAGTCGGCGGTTATTCGCAGGGGAAACTTGATTTTGTTAAAGAACAGTTTCATGTAAGTGATGAGTGCGTTTTTGATTCTGCTCTTCCTACCAAAGAGGAAAGAGAAAAACTCATTTCAGAGAAAAAGAAACCCGTTATCCATAATCTTCATAAATGGATCAGAAAAAGAAGCAAAGAAGGCGGAAAGGTTGAAGAGGAACTGGCATCTTTTATAAAGAACTGTCCCGACAGTGTGATAATCTGCGATGAGATCGGAAACGGAATAGTTCCAATGGATCCTTTCGAGAGGGTTTACAGGGAAAGAACGGGAAGAATACTGACAGATGCTGCCAAAGAAGCAGAAGAAGTATGGAGGGTAATATGCGCGATAGGTCAGAGAATAAAGTAAAGATCGTATTTATACGTCACGGTGCCACGAAATCAAATCTCGAAAAGAGATATGTCGGAAGAAACAATGACGAAAGTCTTTCGGATGAAGGAAAAGCAGAACTTCTTGAGAAGAAAGAAAAGAATGCATACCCGAAGGGAGACATTTATTTTTCAAGCACGAAGAAAAGATGCATTGAGAGCATCGAGACAATTTATCCCGACGTAAAATACGAAACCGTTGAAGGAATGGAAGAGATCGATTTCGGAGAATTTGAAGGAAAGAACTATCTTGAACTCGAGATCGACGAAAGATATATCAAGTGGATCGAAAGTAACGGAGAGATCGCATTCCCGGGCGGTGAGTCAAGAGAGGAATTTATCGAAAGAAGCGTAGCCGCATTTGAAAAAACTTTTGACAAAGTTAATGCATATATAAATTCCAAT
>JAEEGL010302335.1_pt1 | contig 12967 bp, 10 predicted proteins | sample 9134231 | NCBI WGS metagenome assembly JAEEGL01 (sample SAMN16246548, study PRJNA631951) | gut metagenome | biome: gut microbiome; feature: rumen; material: fiber-attached | host: Bos | place: Iran: Karaj | collected 2018-10 | reverse complement strand
GCGCACCGGGGGGAGGCCGATCACGCGGGCAACGCCCTCAACGATGTCGTCCACGTAGGTAAAATCGCGCGCGCAGTCGCCGTAGTTGAAGATCTGCACGGTCTCGCCGCGTAAAAGCTTGTTCGTGAAGCTGAAATACGCCATATCTGGGCGTCCCGCCGGGCCGTACACCGTAAAAAAGCGCAGCCCCGTTGCGGGAATATCGTAGAGCTTCGCATAGGCATGGGCCAGAAGCTCGTCGCACTTTTTCGTTGCCGCGTACAGCGAAACGGGCGCGTCCGTCTTATCGTCCGTAGAAAACGGGACCTTCGCGTTCTCGCCGTACACCGAGGAGGAGGACGCGTAAACAAGGTGCTCCACGCCCGGCTTGCCGCCGTCGCGGGAGTGACGGCAGGCTTCCAGAATATTGTAAAAACCGATCACGTTTCCGGTGATGTAAACGTCGGGCATCGTGATCGAGGCGCGCACGCCCGCCTGCGCCGCAAGGTTGATCACCGCGCCGAAGGCGTATTCCGCAAACAGCCGCTCCACCAGCGCTTTATCGGCAATGTCCCCCCGCACAAAGCGCCAGCTTACCTGCGGGTGCGCCGCTGCGAGCTCCTCGATGCGTGATAGGCGGTACTCCTTCAGCGAAACGTCGTAGTAGCCGTTCATATTGTCAAGGCCCACCAGCGTCATCGGCGTGCCGCCGGAAATCAGTCGCATCGCCAGATTCGCGCCGATAAACCCGGCGGCGCCCGTCAGCAAAACGGTTTTGTTGTTCAAAAATCGTTCGTCCATAGGTTTCTCCCGGTAATATTCTGCGCACGGCAAAAGCGCGTGCGCCCGGCCGCGCCGGTCCTGTTTACGGCAGCCGCCTTGCCGATGCCCGCGGGGACGTTTCTTCCCGCGCGCTCCTCCGAAGAAAGGCGGCAAACCGTTATATCAGGTTTATTGTATTAAATTCAGCATATAAAGTCAATAAAAAGTATTGGCGCTGCATGGGGTAAAAAAAGATAAAAGCTTTTCCGGTAAGGTGCAGATAAGCCGGAACGGCATATGCTGCGGATGTAAAAATATAAAACATATGGAAAACCCTCTGCGGCATATACGGCAAAAAGCCCCGGAACAGATTCCGGGGGGCTTAACAGATTACAGCTCGTTTTCCATTGAATATACCGATCAGAACGCCCGCCGGTTTGCCCTGCGGGCCGCTGTGTTTCCGGCTTAAAAACCGAGCAGCTGTTTCTTTTTTGCGTCGAATTCCTCCTGGGTGATCGCGCCCATATCCAGCAGCTCCTTAAACTTTTTCAGTTCGTCCGCGGGGGAGTACTGCTGCACCGTTACGGGCTGCCGCTGCGCCTGCTTGTAGGCGGCCACTCTTCCGCGCACGTAATCCGCCACCTCGCGCATCTGCTCGTTGCTGATCACGCTGGTATCAAACGTAAAGCTGTTTTCGTTAAAGAAATTGTTCTGCGCGTTGTTCATCAGGCCGCTGGCGGTCTCCAGCTGCAAATAGCCGATCTGCATGCCGCTCTCCTTGAACTGCACGCCCACGCAGTCCGCGAAATAAATCGTTTTTTCGCCGTCGGAAACGTTTCCGGTAATAAAAGAGCCGAGGGAGGCCTGCACCTTGATCACGGCGCGGTCCTCGTATATTCTTATGCTGCGTCCGCGTACGCCCCGCAGGTGATAGATCAGCCCCTCGTTTTCCTGCGCCTGCCGGGCTTCTATCGCCGCGCGCTGCTCGCCGGTGCCGTAGCTGCTCAGCAATACCTGATAGGCGGTTTCAGCCAGCTGTTTCTGCTTGTACGGAAACGCCAGCGCGTAGCGTCTGCCGCGGGCGACCATCACGATCACCCCGTTCAGCAGACGGGTGTTGGTTGTGTTCTGCAGGTTGACGGATGAAATCTCCTGAAACAAAAACTGCTCGTTGCCGTATTGGATCCCCCAATCGGTGATCGACCACGAGGTGAGCCCTATCGCGCTGAAGGTCGCGTACATACCGGTCGCTCCTGTTCTTTTGAATGTTTTTTTGTTCGCGGCGCATATCGCACTGCCGCCGCTGAATATCAGTATACACGCGGGACGCTGAAAATGCAATACGCAATCCGCTTTTTTCTTCCGGGGGCGCGCGGCGGAAAAAACAAAAAAACTTATTGACTTTTTATTATTCTGCGGTATGATGAAATTGAAAAATATTCATTACAACAGTATCGGGAGGCCGCCATGGAACAGTTCGTTCAATCTGTAAAGTCGGTAAACGATGCGGTCAACGCTTTTGCATGGGGGCCGGTGATGCTGGCGCTGCTGGTGGGCACCGGCGTGTATTTAAGCATCCGTACCCGGTTCGTGCAGGTGCGTAAATTCGGTTTTATCATGAAAAACACGTTCGGCGCGCTGTTCCGCAAACGGCAGCATGGCGACGGCAAAAACCTGAGCCCGTTTCAGGCGGTAAGCACGGCGCTGGCGGGTACGGTGGGCACCGGCAATATCGCGGGCGTTACGGGCGCGCTGTTCGCGGGCGGCCCCGGCGCGGTGTTCTGGATGTGGATATCCGCATTTTTCGGCATGTGCACCAAATACGCCGAGATCGCGCTCGCGGTAAAATACCGGCAAACAGATGCAAAGGGCGAGTACCACGGCGGCCCCATGTATTATATCACCGGAGGGCTCGGTAAACGCTTCAAGTGGCTTGCCGTGCTGTTCGCGCTGCTGGGCGGCCTTGCGAGCTTCGGCATAGGCAACATTGCGCAAAGCAGCGAGATCGCCGGCGCGGCGGAGGGGCTGTTCGGCATGCCGCGGCTTACTACGGGTATCATCCTCGCCGCGCTTGTGGCGGCGGTGGTGCTGGGCGGCGTAAAACGCATCGGCGCAGTTACCTCTTACCTTGTGCCGTTTATGGGCGTGTTTTATATTCTGGCCGGGCTGGCGCTCATCTGTATCAGGCTTCCCGCGGTGCCCGGCGTGTTCGGCCTCATTTTCAGGCAGGCGTTTTCGCTGCGCGCCGCGGGCGGCGGCATTTTCGGCTACGCCATGCTGCAGGCCATGCGGCAGGGCGTTTCACGCGGGGTGTTCTCCAACGAGGCGGGCCTCGGCTCCGCGCCGATCGCGCACGCGGCCTCCAGCGTAAAGGAGCCCGCGCAGCAGGCCATGTGGGGCGTGTTCGAGGTGTTTGTGGATACCGTCGTTATCTGCACGATCACCGCGCTTGCGGTGCTGCTTTCCGGCGTGCTGCAAACGCCCGCGGGGCTGGAGGGCTTCGCCTCCAAGGGCGCCGCGGCGGTGTACGCGTTCAACGCCATTCTGCCCGGGCAGCTCGGCGGCGTCCTCATCGAGATCAGCCTTGTGTTCTTTGCGCTTTCCACAATACTCGGCTGGTGCTATTACGGCGAAGCATGCTTCGGGTATCTCAGCAAAAACAACGCCGCCGTGCGGCTGATCTACAAAATCGTGTTCAGCGCGGTGTGCGTGGTGGGCGCCTCCGGCAGCGGCACGCTGATGTGGGACATTGCCGATACGCTCAACGGCCTTATGGCGCTGCCCAACCTGATCGCGCTCATCCCGATGGCGGGAACTGTGGCGAAGCTTACGGACGCGTATTTCAAACCCGCAAAACCGAAAAGCGCCCCGCGAACCGCGGCGCAGCCATAGAACGGCATAAGCATGAGCTCCCGGGCAAAATGCCCGGGAGCTCCGGTTTTTTTAATAATGCGCTGCCGCGCGTTCCCAGCGGCGGCCCGAACGGGTTTATTCGCCTGCGGGCAGCCACACGGCGATGGGCGCTTGGGTCTCGGCCCATTTTTTACCGCAGGAGGCGTAGTCGGTGAGCAGCACGGGGCCGTCCGCGGTCTCCAGAAACAGCCGCACGCTTTCGCCCGGCGCGCATTCCGCCGGGGCGTACCGAGGCGCGCCGTTTTCGTAAACGGGGCGAAGGGGTTTTGAAAGGTCCGCGGGCTCCTTGGCGGCGTCGCGGGCAAGCACGTAAGGCCCGTAGGTAAAGGCGAGCTTGCCGTTCAGCCGCTGCTCGCGCAGCGTAAACGGGGCGCATTCGCCCGTGCGCAGCGCCTGTATCAGCGGGTACACCGCCAGCCCCGCCGCGCCGATGCAGGCGCAGCAGCCGTAATAAAAGCCGTCCGCATAAAATTTAAGGCCGCCCACGGCCCGGCCGCGGGTCCCGCCGCACAGCGGGCTGTAGCTGTCGAACGGCAGATTCAGCGGCACGTCGCTGTATCTGTCCCGCGTGGGCTGCCGGTACAGGTTCACGCTGCCGTACAGCGCGTTCAGCGCGCTGCGCTCCACGTCCGCGGCCCATGCGTCGTCCCCGGTAAGCAAAAACAGACGGGCGCAAAGCCGCATCCACGTTACGGTAACGCAGGTCTCCTGCATCAGCCCGCCGGTTTCCTCGGTCTGCGTAACGGCGGCGCGGTCAAACTGCTCGTGTTCGCAGCCCGCGCACCCGATGATCGTGATCTCGTTCCGTTTTACCTGCGCGGCAAAGCGCAGTACGGCCTCCAGGTACCGCGGCACGTCCGTGAGCTCGTACAGCGCCAGCACGCCCTCAAAAAACGACATCGTCTCGTAGGCCTTGTTCTCCGGGTAATCGCACGGCGAAAGCGTATCCTCCAGCGCCAGCGCTAAGAGGTCGCCGCCGCTGCACCCGCCGGTGGAAACGATGTATTCCGCGTATTCCAGAAAGCGCCGTTCGCCCGTGTGTTTATACAGATCTGCAAACGGCTCCAGTATGCTGCACGAGTTCACGCCCAGCCAGAAATCGGAGGTCTCTGTGATCGGGATCTGCCCGTCGCCGCCGCCCACGCGCTTTATAATGCAGTCCGCGTGGCGCTCCATCGCGCGCAGGATGCGCTCCCGCAGCGCAGTATCCGGGCAGATATCGTAAAAGTGCAGCATGCCCGTAAGCACGTACTTGCGGCACCAGATATCCCAGCCTGAGAACTCGTTTTTCCTGTCGTAGGTGGAAATGCGTCCGTCCGCCGGGTCCGCAGCGGCCAGCAGCGCCTCCACAGCCTCCCGCAGCACGGCGTACAGGGCCGCGTCGCCCGTACAGCGGTAGGTGAGGCACGCGCCGCGCATCATTTTGCCCCAGTATTCGCCGCGCCAGCCGCGGTCCGCAACGTCCGCGTGCGTAATATAGGGCTCAACAAAGCGCGTCCACAGATCGCGGCGCATCAGTTGTTCCCGTGTGATAAAATCAAGGTACGTCCGCGCGCGCCCCGTTACGTCGATCTCGCCGGGCGCGGGGAGCTTGTGTTTATATTTCACGGCGTTTTCCCCCTCTCAGCCGGCGGTGTAGAAGATCACGGCGGCCTTCGGCGCCTCAGAGAGCGTCAGCGGCGTTCCGGTCTCCATCAGTTCCCGGCCCGTCAGCGTCACGCGGAAGGCGGGGTCGTCGACGTCGGTCAGGGTATAAATGCGGTCCGGCTCCAGCCCGTTCAGCCGCAGCGTGTACGCGCCCGGGGCCTCCGCGCGTCGGTAAAGCAGCGCCGCCCCGGCGGCTTCATCCCCGAACTGCATGGCGAGAACGCGCTTTTCGTCCGTGCCGCCGTAGGTGAGCGGAAAATAATTCTTCGTCATATATACGCGCACGCGTTCGCATTCGGCGAGCGCCGCGGGGTCCGCGGGACTGTAGGAGGCGTGCGTAAGCATCGCGCTGCGCACCGCGTACTGCGAGTGGAAGTACTGGTTGGTGCCGCTGTACGGCAGCCAGCACGAAAGGCCGTAGGTCATGCTCTGCGTGGCCTCAAGCACGTCCGGCTTCAGCGAACCGTCGGGGGCGCCGCAGTTGTAATCGCTGCGCCACAGGGGTACGCTGCGCCGCATCATTTCAATATCCAGCCGCTTGCCGCCGCTGGCGCAGTTGTCGATCAGCAAACCGTCCACGCGTTCGCACAGCGCGTCCAGATAGCGGTACAGGTTTGTTACGTAGCGGTTTTCGCATATGCCCCGTCGCCCGCCGTACAGCGTCTTATCCGCCTGCTGCCAGTATTTGAGCGGCGTAAAGTTGAAGTCCTGCCGGTAAACGCCCACGCCGTTTGCGATCAGCGAGGCGGAAATATAATCGGTAAGGTACGCGCACGCGCCGTCGTCCGCAAGGTTCCACATCAGGTTGTCGCCGTCTTTGATGATCCATCCCTCGTGACGCGTCGCCTCGTTGTACAGCGCGGTGCCCTCGCGCACGCGCTCGGGCTCGTACCACAGCAAAAACCGCTTGCCCTGCTCCTTCATCACGTCCGAAAGCGGCTTCAGCGTCTCCGGGAACCGGTTTTTATCCGGGATCCAGTTGCCGACGCCGTCGTACCAGTCCTTGGTGTATTCGTACCAGCCCGCGTCCATCCAGTAATAGTCGGTGGCGTCCCGCACCTCCGCCGGAATGCTCCGCACCAGGTCGATCAGTTCATCGCAGGTGAGGGTGGAGAACTCGTTTGCCACAACGTAGCCGCGCATCGGCCGCTGCTGCGCCGGGCACACGCAGGCAAGCTGCATCTGCCGGAAGGTCTCAAAGCCCTTCAGCGCGTTGCCGCCGGTATAAAACGTAAGCGATACAAGCGGCGACCGCACGGATTCGCCGGGGGTCAGGTACGCGTTGAAATATTCCTGCTTCGCCTGCACCTTTACGCCGCGCAGCGTCTGCCGCAGCGAGGTATACCATTGGCCCGTCCAGCCCACGGCAAGCACCGCGCCAAGGTTTTTGCCGCAGACGTTAAAGTAGGGCAGCACGGAGGAGCTGCGCCCGCCGTTGGCGTTGAACACCATCGGCGTAAGCGAAACCGTCGTTTGCAGCAGCTCAAAGTCGTCCGCCGCCGGGTCGCTGCCCTTGCTCATATACAGCTCGGCGTCGCCCGTTTCCAGCGTGCAGTCCGCGCCGTAAAAACGGCTGATCACGGGGGAGTTCGTATCGCCCGTGTTTTTGATGTGTACGGTCCATTCGCAGGCGGCGTATTCCTCGTAGATCGTGGCCTCCACCTGCGCGGTCAGGCCGCTCTTTTTATGCTTCAGCGTGATATACGTGGTTTTGCCGCCGCGGCGCACCGCGCCGGGGGCGCTCTCCGGGCCCACCGTAATATCCCAGTCCGCAAGGTTCTTGCGCAGAGAGCGGCCTCCCACGGTAAAATCGTAGGCGGGGTCGTTGTAGGTGCGTACGTGCGCGTTGAACCAGTCGCGGCAGCGCTGCTTTTCCTCCGCGCTCACCTTCAGCGCCGCCGCGGTCACCGGGGCGAACGTAAAATCGCGCAGCGCGGTCAGGTCCATCGCCGCGCGGTCCGTTTTCAGCTTAAAGGCGGAATCGTACACCGAAAAGTGCGAGATCAGCATTAAAAACGCCTGCAGAAGGCTCAGCAGGGATTTGAGTTTCAGCAGCATGTTACCACCCTCTGTTTAAAAAATCCGTTTTCAGTATAGCACGGGCGAGGCGGTTTGTAAAGCGGTTATCGCCGTGCGGAAGAAACAGATAATAACTGACCGTTTGCGCCGCAAAAACGTATACAGGGTGAAAACAGAAGCGGAAGGAGACGCTTTTATGAAAAAGATCCTTGTTTTCGGGCTGATCGCCTGTATGTTCCTCACCGGCTGCGCCGCGCGCGGCGGCGAAAAGCCGGGGGAAACACAACCGCCCGCGGCGCAGGGGCAGGCGGCCGCGCCCGCCGAAACGCCTACCGGCCGCACGGACGGCAAACGGGAGGAGACGTTTGTGTTCCTAAACGGCGCGCTGTATATCCGCGATTACGAAAGGTTTACCGGCGACGAGGAGAAATACGTGCATTTTGCGGACTTTGCCAAGCTGCATACGCTGACCCCGGCGGGGGAGGTGCGGCGCGCGGATAATAACGCGCTGCCCGCGGAGGAGCTGTGCGCATATATGGCGGAGGTCGGGGACCGGCTGTATACGGACGAGACAGGTACGCTGTACCTGCGCCGCAGCGACGACGTCCTGTACGCCATGAAGCCCGCGCAAGAGTAAACCGCGCGTAATTCTGCACGGGAGCGTAATCGCTGCAGGAACGGCAAAAGGACTTCTTTTGCATCTTTCCCGGCCGCCATACCGGAAACGGGACGAAAACGCTTGCGTTTTTTTCGTAAATATGCTACGATTGCAAAAAAGGGTCCGTCGGCTGTGAACACATCCGGGCGGATGCGGAAGGCGGGACGGTTATGAAAGCGATCCAGTGCGAAATGTGCGGCAGCAGCAACATAATTAAGCAGGACGGCGTTTACGTATGCCAATACTGCGGTACGAAGTATTCCGTAGAAGAAGCGAGAAAGTTGCTTGCGGACGGTCCCGTGGAGGTATTCGGAACGGTAAAGGTAGATACCTCCGGAGAGCTGGACCGGCTGCTGCAGGCTGCCAGAAACGCGCGGGAGATCTCCGACGATGAAAGCGCGATCAGGCATTACGAGCGGGTAAGCGCCCTGCAGCCGGATAACTGGGAAGCGATGTTTTACCTCGTGCTGCTGCGTATCAACCGGATTACGAACGCCGAGATCGCTTCCGCTGCGGTGAATCTGATGCTGTGCTTGCCGAAGGTGTTTGCGCTCATCAAAGAAACCCAATCTGCGGTTCCCCTGCAGGAGATCGCCGTAACCGAAGTCACAGCGCAATGCGCACAGGCGGCGCAGTGGCTTACGGAAGCCTCGCACAGGTTTTACGGAAGCGTTACAAAGGGCAACGGTATGATCGCTCTTACGGGCGTGACCGGCGCCGTCTCGAGCCTGAATGCCACCGGAAGCGCGCTGGCGGAGGATAAGGCCCGCTGCGCAACGATCGCGCAGATGATGCGCGTATGCGGAGATAAGATTACCAAGACGTTCGATATGAATTCCCCCGGCTTCGGCAGCGCCGCGGCGATCGCGTGGAAAACGTATATCAGGCTGTGCGATGAATTCCTCGCCGTCCATTCCGTTTATAACACCGCGCTGTTTCCCAAAGAGGAAACGGATGCGGTATTAAACAGACTTGCGGAATTCGACGGCGCATACGTACATCAGCGGAGAACGCAGGAGGCGCAGCAGATCGAAAAACAAAAAGTCTCCGATGCGAAGGGCAAGCGCACGTTCAGGATCCTGTCGATCGTTATCCTGGTGCTCGGTATGATATCGGTGTTCGCCTTTATGCTCTCGGGGGCGGATACGGAGCAGATGGTGATCAGCGGCGTATTTATATTCGCTATGGGGCTTATTATGTTCGGCGTATCGTTTATCATCGGAAACAATAAAAAGTAACGCAAAAGGCAAGGGGACCGGAGCTCCGTAAGGATGCTCCGGCCCCTTTTTTTGCAAGGAGATGTTCCCGCAATTTATCGGGCGCAGATATCTGCCGTCAGCGTGATCGTGGGCGTCGCCTCCCGGCGGCGGCCCGTCGAAACAGTCACCCGGTAATCGCCGGGCGTTTTTGTCCTGCATACAAAGTATACAAGCTTTATGCCGCCCACAAAGCCCGGCAGCCCGGGGTCCATGCGCACGGTCTCTACGGTGAGCGCGTCCGTTTCCGGCGCCGTGCAGTATACTTCATAGCCGGAATCCGTCATCTCGGTAAACGGCCCGAGAACTGCCATGCCGGAGGTCTGCAGCGGGAGCCCCACGTTCTCCGCAAGCGGCTCCAGCTTTACGGCGGCGCGCAGCAGAAAACGCGCGTCCTCCGCAGTAACAGCTCCGTCGCCGTTTTGGTCCGCCGTGAGGTCGGTCGGCTCCAGCCCCACCGCCATGCGCAGCGCGGCGCGCGCGTCCGCGGCGGTCAGCCGGGCGTCGCAGTCGGGATCGCCGGTAAAGGCGTACCGGGGGCCTATCAGCCTGTTTTCCGCATCCATTTCAGTGCTCAGTTCCCACGTGCTGATCACCGAGCCCGCGTCGATCAGGTTTGCCGCAAGCAGGCGCGTCAGCAGGCCGCAGGCAAAATCATAGTCGGCCTCCTTCGGCCATACCGCGCAGGTGCGTGCCCACGCGGGGCCAAGCTGCAGCGCATTCACGGCGTCCGGTTCCGCAAACAGCGACTGCGGTTTTTTGTCTGCAGGCAGGCGCACCTTCAGCATAAAGGTCTCCAGCGCGTAAATATCGGCGCCCTCGTAGTATACCGTGTACGCCGTCGGGCACATTTCTGTAAAGCGGCGTTCCTGCGCGGTCATATCCCCGGTAACCGGTTTTCCGCCGCCGAAGCCGTTCAGATAGGCCGCCGCGGCCTCCGCGTTTCCTTTGGACGGGTCGTTTAATATCAGCATATAATGTCCCGTCGGAGCGTCTTTTACGTCCTCGATCGGCGCGTATACGAACGGCGAAACGTCCTCCCCGCCGTTCAGCACGCTGCTGCTTATCAGTGTCTGCGCGCGGCGCACGGGGATCGCCCTTGCAACGTCAAGCGGCAGAAAATCCGCGGCGGTATAACCCAGCCGCTGCTCCTCCAGCGCCGCCTCGTCCTTGCCCGCGGCGTTTTCAAGGGTAAACCAAACCTCTATTGCCCAATGCGGCGTCGTATCCTTCGGCGCAGCCCAGCCGCGCAGCGGCAGCGCCGCCAGCAGGCAGAGCGCTAGTATTACGGACAGCGCTTTTTTCATATATATCCCTCCCGTAAAGAATGATATCTTTTATCAGCTCACGTGCATCTCCCGTTCCAGGCCCACGGCCACACGCAGCGCGTAACGCGCGTCCGCCGCGTCTATCCTGCGGCTGAAATCCGTATCCGCCACCCATGCGGCATAGGCGTACCGCGGGGTTTCCAAAAGCACGGCAAAGCGCAATATCAGGCGCGCGTCGGCGGCGGTCACGTACCCGTCCATATCGGCGTCGCCGATCAGATAATCATCCAAAAATACGGCGCCGTTATACTCCACGTAATGAACGTGCGGCTGTCCGCGCAGCGCGTGCGCCGTCTTCGCCGCCGTTTCCGGGCCCGGGTCCTTTAAGTATAAGTGTATCCAGCAGCGCTGCGCTTCCTTTTCGGGGTAGAGTTCTTCGGCATAGGCCGCCGCGTCGCCGCCGAGCTGCCCCAGATCTGTTTGACTGAGCCAGAACGCGGTATCCACGTTCACCATCAGCATATAGCCCTCGGCCAACGCGATTTCAGCGTCCGCGTACGGCACGACCTTTGCGCCGTCCACCGGTTCCGCCGCCGCGGCCGATTTTTGTACCGCCTGCGCCGCGGCAAGAGACGTGTCGTTCAAAAAGACGTAATACAGCGTATGGAACCGCGAGGAATCCTGCGCGTACGCGGGCACGATACGCTTCACCGCGCCCTCCGGCAGCCCCAGATCCGCTTCGGTATACGCGAACAGGTCGTACGCGGGTTTGCGGACTATCATCTGCAGCGCGTATTCCCCGGCGTGCAGCGGCTCCTCCGGCGCAAACGACACAACGTTTACGTATTCCGGGATCAGGCCGGGCAGCATATCTCCGTAGGAAAGCGACGCGCCTTCGGGTGCGCCCCCGTCCGAGTATACCACGGCTCCCGCCGCAGCCAGGCGCGCCTGCGATACCTTCCGCAGCCGTTCGCAGAGCGCCTCCGCGGCCTCCCTGCCGCCGTCGCCCTTCGGCTGTATTATCCATTCGTCTGCGTAGCCGCTTTCCAGCACGTGCAGCAGCGCCTCGTTCCTTTCGGCGGCCTGCGGGTCCGGCGCGTCCACCGGGGGCAGCGTGCCCGCCCGCGCCTTTTCAAGCCACGTCTGCAGTAAATAGATATCGTCCGCGCGCGTCACCGTGGAGGGCGCAAGCGAAACGGCGCGTTCCACGTCCGCGCCGAAGTCCTCCGGCCCGTGAACAGCGCGCAGCGTTTCGGGCAATGAGTGTTCGGCAATATAAAGCTTTACCGCCCAGTGCCGCTCTCCGAGCAGGCGCTTTTCCTCCGTACCGGCGGTTTTTGCCGCGCCGGAGGGCAGCATTACCGCCAGCAGGCACAGCGCAAGGATAAATGAGAATGCTTTTTTCATGGCGTTTCGCCTCCTTCGGTTCCATCATAGCACAGAAAATCCGGTTTGTCAACAATATATTTGCAGCAAAAGTATTTACAACAAAAGTATGTTGTGCTAAAATCAAGACGAAGGCCGCCCGCGAGGGGCGGAAAATCAAGCATCCGCGCGAAAAGCGGGGAACGGAAGCAAATGAGCCAGAACATAGATAATTTCAAAAGAGGCACCGCGGAGCTTCTGGTGCTGCATCTTTTGCGCAACGAGGATCTTTACGGCTACCAGATCACCCACGCCTTCGAGGAAAAAAGCGGCGGGGCGTATACGGTGCTGGAGGGGTCCCTGTATCCGATATTATATAAGCTGACCGAGGCCGGCTATATTTCGGATTACGTGGTCCCGGCGGGCAAAAAACGCACCCGCCGGTATTATCATCTGGAAGAAAGCGGCCTCGCGTACTACCGGGAGATCCTCGGGGAGTACCTTACGGTTGCCGAAGCCATCAACAAAATACTGGACAGGTGAGAGTATGACCGATTACGAGAAGGCGCTGCGGCGCTATAAAAAACAGATCCGCCGTCTGCTTTTGGTGCGCACGCCCGCGGCGAAGCGCTTTTTAGAGGATCTGGACGGCAGCATCGCCGATTTTACCGAGGCGGAAAACGTTGCCGATATAAAGCGCGTGGAGGCGCATTTCGGCACGCCCGAAGAGGTCGCCCGCTCGTTTTTCGCGGGGACGGATATTTCCGCCGTCCGCAGGAGGCTTGCGCTGCGGCGGGCGCTGGTCTGCATTCTGCTGGCGGCGCTGCTGATCTGGGGCGCCGCCGTGGGCGCGCTGTATTTTGAGGCGCGGCGCGATCTGCACGGCACGTTTACCGAAAGCACTTCGCTTGTTGCGGCGGGGGAGGTGAGCCTCCCGTGAAGAAAATAACGGCGCTGCTTACGGCGTTCCTGCTTATTTGGCTGCCTGCGTTTTCCGCCGCCGCGGCGGAAACGGAAGAAGGCTTCCGCACGGAGGAATTGACCGCCGAATACGTGAGCTACGTTGAGCTTCTGGGGCTGGACGAACCCGGCATGACCGT
>JAEEGL016028413.1_pt1 | contig 12968 bp, 15 predicted proteins | sample 9134231 | NCBI WGS metagenome assembly JAEEGL01 (sample SAMN16246548, study PRJNA631951) | gut metagenome | biome: gut microbiome; feature: rumen; material: fiber-attached | host: Bos | place: Iran: Karaj | collected 2018-10 | reverse complement strand
TTTCCGCGGCGACGCATTCCTGGATTACGCGGCGGAAGGTGACGGCTTCAGCCGCAGTCCCTATGCGCTCCCTCTGGCCTCTACGGCCTCTGCCCCGGCCTTGGCACCCCCGGTGCTGACCGGAAACCCCTGTGATAATCTGAACGCGCTCTTTGCCGCACTCCGCCCCGATAGCGCTTCGGTGTTCACACCGCTCCCGGCGCAGTCCGGTCAAGCCGGCGAGACGACGATCACGCTGCGCTTTACACCTATCTCCGCCGATCCCGTCTACCTGTATGTCTGGAACGACTGCATCGAGCGGGTGGCGCTCCCCGACGGAACAGAGCTGACACAGCTATACGCTCCCGCCGCGCTCTGTCTGGGCTGTTTCGAGTCCGGCTGCGAGCTCATCTTGACCCTCAGCGGGTCCAAGCCGCTCACTCCGCCTGTCTCCCCACTTCTCTACCAGGAAAGCAGTACGGCGCTTGCCGCCCTGCATACCGCTTTGAGCGCCTCCCCCTGTGAAACGGTACTGCCGCGCGAGTCACACATCCTCTGTGATGCGGAGATCGACGGGCCCGATACCGTGCTGGTGTTCAATCTTCCCTATGAGGAAGGCTGGTCCGTGCACGTGGACGGAAAGCCGGTCGAAGCCCGGGAGGCACTTGGCCTCTTCCTTGCTCTGGAGCTTCCCGCCGGCGCGCACCATATCGAGCTGCGCTTTGTGCCGCCCGGGCTGCTGCCTGGCGCCATCCTGAGCGGCTCGGCCCTTCTGCTCTCTCTTTTCTGGGCCCTGCGCCGAAAGAGAGCACAATAAACGGCAAAGCTGCCGCAGTCGTTGAGACTGCGGCAGCTTTGCCGTTACAGAGTACCTATTTCTTTTTTCCGGGTTCGGCCGCTTTAAAGTCCGCTTCGGTCCCTTCCGCCAGACGCTTGATGTTGCTGCGATGCTGGAAGATCGCAACACACATCGAGAAGATCGCAAGGATCAGTTTCGGTGTCGACACACGAAAGACCAAGGCGAACACCGTGATCGCAATCGCAGCCGCGAGTGATCCGGCCGAGACTTTCTTGGTGATGAAGGCGACGATCAGGAACACGACAACGATACCGACGAACACGCGCCAGTCGATGGCAAGACCAATCATCGCGCCGACCGAGATCCCCTTACCCCCGCGAAAATCATGAAAGACGGGGAAACAGTGTCCCAGCATACAGGCACCGCCGCCGGCTGCAATACCGGGATCGCCCAGCAGCCGGTTGCCCAGCCATATGGCCAGCGCCGCCTTAAGCATGTCTCCCCCCAACGTGGCAAAGCCCGCGCCGAGTCCGAAAACCCGCGCCATATTCGTAGCTCCGGCGTTCCCGCTTCCGTGCTTTCGCACATCCTTCCCCCAGCCGAGTTTGCTGAGAATCAGTGACGCGCTCATCGAACCGAGGAGATAGCCCACTACAATAACAATCAGATATTTGACAAGGCTCACAAAAGACACCTCTTTGAGCACATGATTGCCTTATTATACGATGCTCCCCCGTTTATTTCAATAGATTGTTCCGAGTGTTTTCAGATTATTAAAACTTGTCCACGGTTCTGAATCCGGCGGTATTTGTTCAAAATTTAACGTTTCTCCGCTTCTGGGGTGCAGGAAGCGCAAGCGGCAGGACCAAAGTGCGAGCGGCCAGGGATCTCCCCGCATACTGTACTTGCGTTCACCTGCGAGTTCCCAGCCGTGGGCAGCGAACTGGCAGCGGATCTGGTGCGTGCGCCCCGTCTGCAGGCGGATGCGAACCAGGGTCAGCTCCTCCGTTCGGTCGAGTCGACGGTAGTCCAGGATCGCCTCCTGCACATCTTTGCCCGGCGTATCCGTTACAAAGGACATCTTCCGCGCCTTGTCCCGGATCATCAGGTCGTGCAGAGTCCCGCTCTCTCCAGGGTCTCCGTGCACGACGGCGAGGTATTCCTTCTCAAAGAGGTTCTCCCGGATCTGCCGGGAGAGTTCCGAAGCTGCCTCCGCCGAACGGGCAAGCACCATCAGACCGCCCACAACGCGGTCGAGCCGGTGCACCGTGCGGATCTCCGCCCGCTCGTCTCCGAGATCCCGGCGCAGGAGTTCCGGAACACCGCCCGGCTCGTCCGTCGACAGTACGCCTGCGGGCTTCAGGCAGACCAGGATATCCGAATCGAGGTAGCGTATTTCCATCGTCTCACTCCCCTCCTGATTACTATAACACAGGCATGCTGTCCTTTGCAATTTGATTTGTTTATGCTACAATAACATGAGGTGTTTTTCATGTCTTACCTTTATTCCGACCCGTGTCCCCACGCCCGCAAGTGCGGCGGCTGCCAGCTGCAGCACATGAGCTATGCGCAGCAGCTCCGGCGCAAGCAGCGGCATGTCGAGGACCTTCTTGCTTCCTTTGGTCCAGTCTCCCCCATTCTGGGGATGGACGAGCCCTATCACTATCGCAACAAAGTCCATGCCGCCTTCGCGCTCGATGCGCGGCGGCAGATCGTCTGCGGCGTCTATCAGCCGGGCAGCCACGCTGTCGTTCCGGTGGAGCACTGCCGCATTGAGGACGAGTCGGCGGATGCGATCATACAGGATATCCGCGCGATGCTCCGGCCCTATAAGATTCCCGTCTTTGACGAGCGCAGCGGGACCGGCTGGCTCCGCCATGTGCTGGTACGGCGCGGCTTTGCCACCGGAGAGGTCATGGTCGTGCTTGTAGCGGTGAATCCGATCTTCAAGCTGCAGAAACCTTTTTTGAAAGAACTGCTCGAAAAGCACCCGGAGATCACCACCGTCGTTCTGAACATCAACGACCGCTTTGGCCCTGTGGTGCTGGGCACGCGGGAGAAGGTGCTCTTCGGCAGCGGCGCGATCGAGGACGTGCTCTGCGGCTACCGCTTCCGCATCTCCCCGCGCTCTTTCTATCAGATCAACCCGGTCCAGACCGAGAAGCTCTACGGAACCGCCGTGGACTTCGCAGGACTCAGCGGAAAGGAGACCGTGCTCGACGCCTACTGTGGCATCGGCACCATCGGCATCACGGCCAGCGGCAGCGCCAAGCAGGTCATCGGCGTGGAGCTCAATCGGGATGCGGTGCGGGACGCGATCGCAAACGCCCGCCTGAACGGGCTGAAGAACTGCTGGTTCACCGCCGGTGATGCCGGAGAGTACATGGCTCAGATGGTCGCAGACGGCGTACGGCCGGACGTGGCTTTTCTCGATCCGCCCCGCGCCGGCAGCGACGAGCGCTTTCTGCGTTCCCTCCTGCGCTGCGCTCCAAAGCGCGTGGTCTATGTCTCCTGCAATCCCGAGACCCTGGCCCGGGACCTGGGGATCCTCACCCAGGGCGGCTACCGCGTCCAGCGCATACAGCCCGTGGATATGTTCCCCTTTACAAACCACATCGAGACGGTCGTACTGATGTCTCGTCAAAGTAACTGACAGAAGTGAACTCGAGGAAGGAGGGCCCGGACATGGAGCACATCCCGCTCATATCCATTCTTGTCCCGGTCTATCATGTGGAGAAGACGCTGCGGCGCTGCCTGGACAGTCTGCTCCGGCAAAGTCTCGGAGACTTCGAGATCCTGCTGATCAACGACGGCGGCAATGCAGCAGAAACCGCGATCTGCGAAGAATACGCCGCGCAGGATACTCGTATCGTGTACCGGTATCAGGAGAACCGGGGCATCAGCGCCGCCCGCAACACCGGCCTCTCTCTGGCCCGCGGACGCTGGCTGATGTTTGTGGACAGTGACGACTGGGTAGACGAAGACTTCTGCCGCAAAGCCTGGGAGGCCGCCGAACAGAGCGGCGCTCAGATCGCGATCTTCGATCTGATGTATACGCTGGGCGACAGCCGCGAGGGCACGCCCCATCGCTCCGCGCCGGAGGCCGGTGTATACCCCGCAGCTGAGATCCTTCGTGAGCGGCTCACCGGCCGCATCGCGGGCTATGTATGGAACAAGCTGTATGTGCGCTCCCTCTGGGAAGGAATTGAGTTCCCGGTGGGCGAGCTCTGGGAAGACGACGCCGTTATGCACGAGATCCTCGACCGGGCCGAACATATCGTGATCCTGCACGACATCCTCTACTACAAGCCTGGGCGGGAGGACAGTCTCACCGCAGTCGCCTCTCGCTCGAACGAGAGCAGCCGCTGGCTCTATCGGCAGCGCTGTCGCCGCTTCGACTATCTGCGCCGTACCCACCCCGAGTTCATGGAAATCGAGAGCGGTGTTATGACGGGCGTCGCACTGCACTACGCCGCCTGCCTTGCCAAAGAACGTCGGGACAAGGACGTGCAGATCGTCTCGGCCTGGCTGCGGGAACGCGGGCTGCTGCACATGAAAGGAAGCCGTTCTCAACGTATCGCCTATTCGCTGCTGGTGCAGTCCCCGGCGCTGTTCGCCGCCGCGATTCGGACCCGCAGCCGTCTGAAGCATATGTCGCCCGAAGCTCTGGCCGATAGCAGATAATGCGTTCCGCGCCTGTGTCATTCCGGCTGAGCCGAAGAAACCGGAAACGGCACGACACGATCGTCATGCGGTTTCCGGTCAAACAGAATAGAGTCTATATGCAGTCCGCCCTGTTTCCAGGGCGGATTTATTATACGAGCTTGATGACCGCGTAGGTACCGGCGGACATGATCGCTGCCGCGATGCATACACCGACGAAGATTGCCGGGGCAGCCTGCTTGACACGCAGGTTCAAAAGCGCCGCGATCAGCGCGCCGGTCCAGGCGCCGGTTCCGGGCAGTGGGATCGCCACAAACAGCAGAAGGCCCCAGGGGCCGATGCGCTGCACGACTTCCCCTTTCACATTCGCCTTGTTCTCCTGCCGCGTAATGAAGGCGTCCAGCTTGGTCCAGCGTCCGCGCAGCCAGGCGAACACACGTTTGATATAGATGATGATGAACGGCACCGGCAGCATATTGCCGAGCAGCGCCGCTGTGAGTGCCAGTGAATACGGCAATCCCTTTGCGATCCCGTAGGGCAGGCCGAAACGCAGCTCGATGATCGGCACCATGGAAATCAGAAAGGTCGATATGAACTTACCGACGGTCGTACCCGTAATCCAGGCTAACATAGCATAACTCCAAGATTTGTTATTCGTGTCATTATAGCATAGCATTCCCCTGCGCGCAAGGAAGGATGTGCTTTTTTTATTGCTTCTTAATACTTGACGGGTATCGGGCGAGGGGTGTAGAATTACATCAAATATTGAAAGCTTTTAAGGAGAACGCGCCATGAAGAAAATCGCTATTGTCACCGGCGGCAGCGGCGGCATCGGCCGCTGCACTGCAGCTGCATTGCAGCGCGCGGGCTGCACCGTCTATGAATTCAGTCGTCGTGAGAAGCCCGCCGAGGGCATCACCCATCTGACGGCCGACGTGACCGATGAAGCGCAGGTGCGTGCCGCGGTCGACGAGGTGCTGCGCCGTGAAGGGCGGATCGACATTCTGGTCAACAACGCCGGTTTCGGGATTTCCGGCGCTGCGGAGCTCACCACCAGCGCTGACGCTCACGCACAGTTGGAACTCAACCTGTACGGGATGGACAACGCCACGAAGGCTGTGCTGCCCGCCATGCGCAAGCAGGGTTCGGGCCGCATCGTGTGCATGAGTTCCATTGCCGGCATCCTGCCCATTCCCTTTCAACTCTGGTATTCGGTCAGCAAAGCCGCGATCAACGCCTACGTCCTCGCCCTGCAAAACGAGGTGCGCCCCTTCGGGATCACGGTCTGTGCCGTCATGCCCGGGGATATCGCCTCCGGCTTCACCGACGCACGGAAGAAATCCGGCGCCGGAGATGACATTTATGCCGGACGTATTGAGCGCTCCGTCGCTGTCATGGAGAAGGACGAGCGCGGCGGTATGAGTCCGGAATACGCCGGCAGCTATGTGGCGAAGATGGCGCTCAAGGAGCACAGCAAGCCCCTCGTCGCCCTGGGAACCTCCTACAAAGGCGCAGCCGTACTGGCCAAGCTTCTGCCTCGCCGTCTCTCCAATTGGATCGTCGGACTTATCTATGCCAAATAAGCTCTCCCCTGTACGAAAGCCGGGAACCTCACGGTTCCCGGCTTTCGTATTCTTTACTCGGCGTAGACTTCCTCTTCGCGGACACATTCGTTCTTGATCGTTCCGACCAGACTCTGCAGAGCATCCACGACACGGGGACGGATATCCCCGCCGATGAGCACAAGCATGATATCGTCGCCGAGCTTCAGCGTTCCCTCGTTGAGCCAGACGCGCACGTATCCGATCCCGGGCAGCTGCCGGGCTGCGGCGACCGCCGCCTCGACCTTCTCCGCGTCGAAGGAAAATCGCATGCCCGTGACGGGTGCGGTATTCTCCGCATCCTCTCGCACCTTGGCGCGCGCCGTCTCCCTCACGGTACCGTTGTGCACAAGATACATTCCACAGCCTGCGGCTCCCGGCGCGGCCTTCGCTTCCCGCAGCCATTCATCGACCGAAGGGATCTGCTTCGCCATAGCCACTCTCCCCTCAATGTCCGCCGCCGAGCATCATCTGGATCGCATGCTCCAGGCTCGGCAGGACGAAGCTCAGATTCTCCCGCACAGCCTTTGGGCTGCCGGGCAGATTCACGATCAGCGTATTGCCGCGGATGCCCGCCGCCGCACGCGAGAGCATGGCCCGCGGCGTGATCTGCAGGGAGTACCAGCGCATCGCCTCGGGGATGCCGGGCACGGCGCGCTCGCAGATATCCAGCGTCGCTTCGGGCATGCAGTCGCGGGCCGAGAAGCCCGTGCCGCCCGTGGTGATGATCAAGTCCGCCTCGCCGCTGTCGCAGATTTCGCGCATCTTGTCCGCAAGCAGCAGCCGCTCGTCCGGCAGCAGCGCATAACCCGCAAGCTCGAAGCCCGCTTCCTTCAGCATCTCGCTGGCCACCGGGCCGGAGATATCCTCCCGCTCACCGGCATAGCCGGAATCGCTGGACGTGATGATATAAGCACGATAGCTCATGGTGTCCTCTCCTTTTCTCAGCCGCCGATCTGGCTCATGATCCTCTGCTCCGTCATATCTTCGCGGTGGTCAAAGCAGTGGGCGCGGGGCTTGGAATAGATCGCGCCGCGCAGCGCTTCCGTCAGCTCCTCCTCCGAACAGCCCGAGCGCAGCAGCGCGCGCAGATCTGCCGTACTGTCAAAGCTCAGACAGGGCTTGAGCTGACCCGTGCTCGTCAGACGCACACGGTTGCAGTCAGCGCAGAAGGCATGGCTCACCGCGTCGATAAAGCCAATCCGTCCCTGCAGAGCATCGCTCCGGTAATAGTGTGCCGGACCGTTGCCGCGCTTTTCCTCTGTCGGCTGCAAATCCGGCCAGCGTCTGTTCAGGATCTCGAGCACCTCGTCCGGGCTGACCCGGCCGAGCGTACTGCCATAGCCGATAGGCATAAGCTCAATAAAACGCAGATCCACCGGGTAGTCCGCGGCAAGCGCCGCCAGCGGGACGACCTCGTCCCGATTCTCCTCAAGCAGGACGGTGTTGAGCTTGGTGCGCAGACCGCGCGCGACACAGTTGGAAAGCAGCGCGCGCAACTCCTTCTCTGAGAAGCGGTCATAGCCTGTGATGCGCCGAAACTTTTCCGTGTCGAGCGTGTCCAGGCTGATGTTTACCGCGTCCAGTCCAGCTGCGCAGAGCGCGTCAAGCTCCTGCCGCAAAAGCAGCCCGTTCGTGGTAAGCGTCACCTGCTCCACCCCGGGCGTGGCTTTGAGCTGCTCGATCAGCCCTGGACAGCCCTTTCGAACCAGCGGCTCACCGCCGGTGACCTTGAAGCGTGAGATACCGAGCGCTGTCGCCGCACGGGCGATACGCAAGATTTCCTCATAGCGCAGGATGTCGTCATGGCTCTCACAGACAACGCCCTCCGGCATGCAGTAGCGGCAGCGGAGATTGCAGCGGTCCGTGATGGAGATTCGCATATATTCGATTTTTCGTCCGTATTGGTCGAGCATAGTCGCTCTCCTTTGGCGTGGGATATTCGTATTGTACTCCGGGCTCTGCCGCGCGTCAATTCCCAGTCGTTTCCACGAAGCGCCTCAGTTCCTCCGGCAGGGAAGATTCCAGGCAAAGCTTCTCCCCGGTCACGGGATGGCGCAGTTCCAGCCGCGCCGCATGCAGCGCCGGCCTGCCGAGCTCAAGCCCTCGGGATGCTCCGTAGAAAGCATCGCCCAACAGCGGGTGGCCGAGCGCAGCGAGGTGCACGCGGATCTGATGCGTGCGTCCGGTCTCGAGCCGCAAGCGCAGCAGACTCCCCTCCGGGAAAGTGCCGAGCGTCTCATAGTGTGTCAGCGCCGGCTTGCCGTCGGAGCGGACGCACTGGCGAAACCGCTCATCTTTGGCTGGGCCGAGCGGCAGCGCGATCTCTCCGTTTTCCGGGCTCAGGTGTCCCTCGGCAAGAGCGAGATATTCACGGATGAAGCTCTCCGTATGCAGCTTGCGCCGCAGCAACTCGCTGACATATCGGCTGCGCGCGACAAGCAGGAGCCCGGAGGTGCCGCGGTCAAGCCGATGAACGGGATGAAAACTCTGCTCCCGTCCCCAGCGTGCCGCAAGCGCGTTGGCGACAGTAGGCGCGCCGTCAGGGTCTGCCCCGTGCACGACCATACCCGCCGGCTTTTCGATCACGGCGAGATCCGCGTCCTCGTAGGGCACGAAGAGCGGCACCGGGATCGGCGCGGCAGGATTCTCCTCCCCTTCGTCATCCACGCGAACAGTCAGGATCTGGCCGGCCCAGGCGCGCACATTCGTATGTACGCGCTCCCCGTCCAGCCGTATGCCGTCCGGGCGAAGCTTCAGCGCCGCGATGTAGCCCTCCGCCATGTGAAATTCGGATTTCAGCAGACTCTTGACTGTGCGTCCGGACCGGTCTTCCGGGACTGCGGCGCTCAGCAGGCGCGGCTCGGCGCTCATTCGAAGTGCGCCGCCACGTCCTCCAAATACCGGCGGATCGGCAGGTGCTGCGGGCACATCGCCTCGCACTGGCCGCAGCGGATACAGTCGCTCGCCTTGCCGAAATCCTCGGTCAGGTTCTGATAATAGGTGCCCTGCGGCGTCCAGCCTTTCTCCGGTGCCTCCTGCTTGTCGGCATTGTAGAGCGCAAAGTACTTCGGGATCGCAATGTTGCGCGGACAGTTGACCGTGCAATAGGAACAGCCGGTGCAGGGGATGACGATGTTGTGGTTGATAACATCCGCGGCGATGGCCATGAGACCCTGCTCTTCCTCGTTGAGGGGCTTGAACTCACGCATATAGCCGGTGTTGTCCAGCAGCTGCTCCATGTTGCTCATGCCGCTGAGTACGACCATCACGTTCTCCAGACTTGCCGCAAAGCGGATTGCCCAGGAGGGCACGGACATGTCCGGCTCCCGGTCGCGGAACATGCGCTCCAGCTCGGCCGGCACTTTGGCAAGGGTGCCGCCCTTGACCGGCTCCATCACGATCACGGGCTTACCGTGGCGGGTCGCCACCTCATAGCATTTGCGGCTCTGTACGCCTTCGCTCTCCCAGTCGAGATAGTTCAGCTGCAGCTGGACGTACTCGATCTCCGGATGGGCAGAAAGAATCTTATCCAGCAAATCCGGTCCGTCGTGATAGCTGAAGCCGATGTGGCGCACGAGTCCGGCTTCCTTTTTCTCCCGGATGAAATCCCAGCAGCGCAGCGCGTCAAAGGTCTTGACGCTCTTGGCGTTCACATCGTGCAGCCAGTAATAGTCAAAGTAGCCCGCGCCGGTACGCCGCAGCTGTTCGTTGAACAGCCACTCGCGGTCAGCTTCTTTTTTGAGCATATAGGCCGGGAGCTTTGTGGTCAAAGTGAAGCTCTCGCGCGGATGGCGCTCGATCAGCGCCTCGCGTGCGGCCTCCTCGCTCTTGCCGCCGCAGTACATCCAGGCGGTATCGAAGTAGGTGAAGCCCTGCTCGAGGAAACTGTCCACCATCTGCTTCATCTGTTCCATGTCGATGCTGCCCGGATCGTTGGCATCCAGCAGCGGTAGGCGCATCAGGCCGAAACCCAGTTTTTTGATACTCATGTTGAAGTCCCCTTCCGTTTTTCCGATTTTTTTCTATGATAACACGCGGCGCGCCGCTCGGCAAGTGGGCTTTTGGACGCGAAAAGACCGGGCCGCTGCCTTTCGCAGCGACCCGGCCCGTCTGTCTGAACCGTTCAGCCGAAGAGTCCCCGTTTTTCATACGGCGTCGATTCCGCCGACACATACACGTAGCCGGTCTTATCCACGGCTTCGCGCAGTGCGTCGAGATTGACCTCCGTTTCGCTCAGAAATCTCGCCTCTCCTCTTTTATGGGAGGCGCTGACTTTCCTTGCATCGGGGACGGTTTTAAGGATGACTTCGCTGATGTGTGCCTCGCACATCCCGCAGGCCATGCCGTCGATCTTGACCGTGACCTTGTTCATCGTTCTTACACAAGAGCCGCGCCCAACGCCTTACAGGCTTCGACAGCCTCGTCATCCGGCGCATCGTTGCAGATGACGCTGTCCGCCGCAAGCGTGATGCCGGCCGCGGCGCAGGACTCTTCCCAACTGCGCATCCACTCGCCGTCGCCCCAGCCGTAGGAGCCGAAGAGCGCGACGCGCTTGCCGGCGAGACGGCTCTTGACCTCCTCAAACACCGGCTCGAACTCGCCGTCCTCCAGCGCCTCGCTGCCCATCGCCGGGCAGCCGAAGGCGAAGGCGTCAAAGAGCGCGACCTTTGCCGCGTCAAAATCGGACACGGAGAACAGCTCCGCGCTCGCGCCGGCACCCTGCGCGCCTTTGACGACCGCACGGGCCATGGCCTCGGTATTCCCCGTGCCGCTCCAATAGACAACCGCTACTTTACTCATGGTTTTACTTCCTTTCGTATTCGTTCTTATATCGCCACCGCCAGCTGCCGCAGGCTGAAGCCTGCGTGCAGGAACCGGCAGTAGGAATCGGTACATTTCTGATACTTCTCAAAAGTCCGACGTGCTAGTGCGGTATCGCCGTACACCTTCCAGGGTCCGGCCAGTTTGTAGTTGCGCGCGTGGTTTGCGATGAAACCGCGTACGTCCTCGGGCGGATAGCTGAGGAAGAGTCCGATCTCGTGCGGAAACTCCCCGCCGCTCTGCAGCCGCCGGATCAAATACCTCATGCAGCGCCCGAGGCCCCGGTCCTCGTAACCCGCTTCGTTCAGGATCTCCCGGGCGCAGCGCCCGCTCAGATCCCGCTCAAGCTCAGCGGGGCGGAAGAGATACAGCAGGGCACGCCCCTCGCCGCAGCGCAGCGGCAGGATGCGCAGCCCGCAGGGCGAGAGCTCGCGGTTCAGACGGCGCAGCTCGCGCATCAGTTCCTCCCGGCTCTCGAACGGGCAGGAGAAGAGACTGCCGGTCTTCAGCCCAGCCAAGGTCGGTGCACAGCAGCGCACCAGCAGTTCATTGCTCATCGTGTCTCACCTCTCAGGGGGCTTTCTGTTCTCAGTTTCCGCAGGCGGCGGCGCTTTTATTCCTCATGCCGTGTGTTTCTCCAGAACGCTTTTCAGGGCGGAGAGAGACGCGCTGCGGCAGTACTCGACGATCGTGTTCTGTCCGCGGATCTCGCATAAAGCGCCGTGCAGCATCTTGTGGGACATAGTGCCCGTAAACAGGATCATGAGATCGGGACATCCCAGCTTGCTCTTTAATCCGCCCCGCGGTTTGGTGAAAACATTGGCTTCACAGCGGTACGCCTTGCAGAGTTCCCTGTAACGGCGCTCCATACATTCGTTTCCCCCGACAATGACAACACTCATATCCTCGCCTCCTTAGTTAGATGTCTTTAACCGTTGCCTATAGTTTAACATGTCTAACTCCTATTGTCAAGAGAGGAATTTGCAGCGTCTCCGTGCGCTGTGCAGCAGACAGGGCATCATCGGGACCGACCTTGTTGCAGCCCGTTCGATCTGCGCTGTCTCGGACATGGAAAAGCTCCGGGTCAGAACATCTAACCCGGAGCTTGATCCCAGCTTTCGGCTTCATCAAGCCGGTCTCACCGCAGCGCTGCAAGCGGGATTGTCAGCAGGATCGGCGTGCCTTCATCCACCTGCAGTTCACACGAGACCGTCTCGGTGTGATCGGCGCCGGTCGGCAGCTCGATCTGCAGGTAGTGGAAGCTCACCGCGTCCGCCGGTACTTTCAAGTCCGTGTTGTGCATCCAACTGTTGTTTTCGATCTCCTTCCCGTCGTTGGAGAAGGTATCGAACACCAGGCGGTGCGTCTCGGCGCTCTCATTGTCCACGCGCAGGCAGAGGCTCAGCGCATCCATGTCGTGACGCTCATCGTGGAACAGCAGACCCTGCTCCAGACTCACAGTGAGTCCGTCCGCCTCCGCGAGCGTGAAGCCTGCGCCGTCCGTCGGTTCCCCGAGGTCCCAGGTCAGCGGCTCCGTCAGGCGGAAGCCGACCTCCCGCGGAATGCTCGGGTAACTGCTTGCATCCCGGTAAAGCACGCGCAGCGAAGCGATGCTTTCAATTCCGAGCCGTCCCGGCAGATCCCGCAGGGTGTTGATCACATGGTAGGAATCGTCGATATCCGAGATGTGCAGCGGAGCGTAGATCTTTCCGATCACGCGCTCTCCCGGAGCGAGCTTATAGTTGGCGGACATCCCGTCCACATACCGCTCCGCTATCAGATTCTCCAGCCAGACCACAGCCGGATCCGGTCCAGGGTTCGTCAGGTCGAAGTTGACGATCAGGCGCTCGTTGTCTTTCGCCTCGACTGCGCGGATGTTCCACACCAGGCCCTCCTCCGAGACCGCCGATGCCAATGGCGGGGTATCCCCGTTGTTCGTTTGGATCGGCTCGGTAAGTTCCACACGCACAGTCTCCTCGCCCCAGGTGCTGAAATCTTCCCGCGTCATGGTCAGCGTTACCTGCAGACTGCGCACTTCGTCCACACTGAGCAGCTGCTCGCGTGTGAGCGTCAGCATAAGCACGTTGTGATAGGAGAACAGG
>JAEEGL015135618.1_pt1 | contig 12968 bp, 10 predicted proteins | sample 9134231 | NCBI WGS metagenome assembly JAEEGL01 (sample SAMN16246548, study PRJNA631951) | gut metagenome | biome: gut microbiome; feature: rumen; material: fiber-attached | host: Bos | place: Iran: Karaj | collected 2018-10 | reverse complement strand
TTCGGAATAACACTTTTTTATTTTTCCTGTTACAATATGATGATCAATTGAAAGAATGATGTTTCCCTTTTCCTTCTTGAAGGATTGATCGGGATCATTATGATCTACTAAAACAAAATACTTGTCTATGATTTCTTCTTTTTTTAATCGAATAGGATCTTCTTTTTTAAAATCTTCTATCTCTTTTTTATCTTCTTCTAATAATTGATAATCTTCTAGAATACATTGTTTTGCAGGTATTCCAAAAGATTGTAGTATCACGGATAATAAATAACTGGAAAAGAAAGAATCAGAATCCATATTATTATGACCTAATACATAGATTTCCGGATATTCTTTCAATTCTTTTATTATTTTTAAAGCAGACTCTTTCATTCTCATCTCTTCTAAGAAGCATTTTCTAGGATTAAGATAATTAGAAATGATACATAAAGAAACACACAGATAGATACTCCGACAATTCCTACAATCATTCCAGCTAATCCTAGCTTCTCTCCATGTTTTTTATAAGACCTTGCTCCTAAGACAATTGCTGTAATTCCTGTAGGAAGAGAAAGATACCAGAATAGTGTTGATACTGTTGAGAGTATTCCTAATACTAAGGATAAGATATGAGATATTCTTCTTTCTTGTCTTTTTTCCATATTATTGATCTCCTTTTATTTTTAAATTACTTATTTCTTCTAAATCACTTAAGGTATGTACTTTAATCCAATCTTCTGAAATCGTATAAAGATTGTCTTCGATATATAATCCCCTCAATAGTTTGGAACTGTAATAGTAATCCTCTTGTTCTTCTTTCTCATGAGTAATCGTTCCTTTTAATTGGAATCCTTCTAAATCAATATGATAGACAAAGTATCCTTCTGATACATAATCTTTCGTATGATCTGTGAATTCTTCAATTTCCACATCAAGCATTTCACTATCTTCTAAGATAAAGTCTTCTTGATAATGATTTACTGGTATCGCTAATAAATGTTTCTTTTTAGAGAATAATAAAGCTTTTGGATTTGTTAAAATCGCAGATACTGTTTGAGAATCTCCAATCGTTGTTTTATCAATTTCTCTTGGATTTTCAATATCAGAGACATCAAATAAACTCATTTTCATACCGGTGACATTGACCCAAGAAGAAATAACTTCTCCATTGATATCACGATTGATGGTTTCTTTAGTATCCATTCCGATTCCGATAAGATGATTTTCATCATACGGATGAAGATAGGTACTATATCCAGGGATATGTAATTCTCCCATAATCGTTGGATTTTTAGGATCAGATAAATCAATTACAAATAATGGATCCGTATTTCGATATGTTACAAAGTATGCTCGATCTCCTAAAAATCTTGCGGCATACATGTTTTCCTCTTCTTCTACTGGTTCGGTTTCTCCAATCAATCTTAGTTTTTTGTTAAAGACGGATATTTTAGAGCCATCCTCCGTTTTTAATGCTACTCTTAGATTTCCTTCTTTTTCATCTAAAGAATACTGATTAATTGTATGTCCATCTACTTTAGTATTTGTTTGATAAGTAACTCCTTTTTTAGAATCCATATGGAATTTATAGATTGTTGTTTTTTCATAATAGGAAGTATCTAAATCTTCTATGAAACCAATAATTCCTTTCCAAGTAAATAAGGAACTAATTTTTATCTTCCCATCTTCATAACTACTATCTAATAGATAAATATTGTCTTTAGAAATATAAGCATTCGAAATATCAATTAGATAAGAAGATAATTGGATATCATTCATTTTATTTAAATCTAATTCGGCGATTAAAGTTTGGATATTATCCATATGATCTTTGATATATTTAATATTTTGAAATTCAATTTGTTTCTTATGATTATCTTCTTTATAGTTTCTTTCTATCTTATCATTTTTTTCTCTTAAATATCCTTTTGAGAAGATATATAGTTTTCCATCAATACATCTTGTTGTATAGTATGGTTCTTCTAATTCAAAATTCTTTACTCGTTTTGGAAGATTTTTCTCTGTAATATCATAAATATCAACTACGGTATTATTTCTATTATAGTATCGATAATAATGAAACTCTTGATTCTCTGATACTTTCGTTGAAATAACAACTAAATAGTTTTCATAAAGTAATAATTCTTCTGGAACAATATTTCCTCTAGATATCGTTGCTTCTACTTTGATATTTTCTGGGTCTTTTACATTGGTGATGACGACAGATGATTCAGATAAAGAATAAATATAATTTCCATCTGTTTTGATAATATCTGCTTCATCTACTCCCTCGACTTGAATATTTGTTTCGGAATAATCAATTTCTTTCGTTTGGGAATCAAAATTTGATGTTTCCTCTACCATATCTACCATATTAGTATTTTTTCTAACTCCATAGGTTTCAAAGTCATTACTATCATAGAATAAAGAGAATGGTATCGTAAGCATTCTTTCAAAGAAAGAAATAGATCTTCTTCCCTCTTGTTGATAAAGACGATAAAAATCTCGATCATTTTTGATAGAGCGTATTTCTTGCTTCGTATGAAGGGAATTATAGGTAACTCCTAGTAACAAAATTATAATGACAATTCCTATAATAATATTATTTTCTTTTTTCATATTGCCTCCCATATTACTTTTCTTCATTATACCATATATTTTTCTTTTCTTAAAATTGTGCTACAATTTTTTTATGAAAGATTGTGTTGAAATAATATTAAATTGGTATCATGAAAATAAGAGAGATCTTCCTTGGAGAAAAAGTTTGGATCCTTATGCTGTTTGGATTAGTGAGATTATGCTCCAACAGACGAGAATTGAGGCAGTAATCCCCTATTATGAACGTTTTATGAAGAGATTACCTACGATTCAAGATTTAAGTGAAGTTCCTGATGATGAATTGTTAAAACTATGGGAAGGATTAGGTTATTATACTAGAGCGAGAAACTTAAAGAAGGCAGCGATTCATATTATGGAGAAATATCATGGAGTCTTTCCTTCTACCTATGAAGAGATTCTTTCTCTTCCAGGAATTGGAGAATACACTGCGGGAGCGATTTCTTCGATTTGTTTTCAACTACCTGAAGTTGCGATTGATGGAAATGTTATGAGAGTCTACTGTAGATTACGAAACCTTGATCTCGAAATTCGTGATGATAAAGTGAAGCGAGAGATTGGTTCTGAAATAAAGAAAATACTTCCAAAACAATCCGGAGATTTTAATCAAGGAATGATGGAATTAGGAGAAGTATACTGTCTTCCAAATGGACTTCCTAAGTGTGATTCCTGTCCTCTACAATATCATTGTATGGCTCATATCAATCATCGAGAAACATTAATTCCAAGAAAGAATGCGGGAAAAGAGCGATTAGAAGAAGAGTATACAGTTTTTATCATTCGATATCAAAATTATTATGCTCTTCATAAAAGAGAAGAAGGATTATTAAAGAATCTATGGGAATTTCCTAATCATGAACACTTTTTAACGATAGAAGAAGTCAGAGAAATCATTCCACATATTACATCAATTCAATTAGGAATTACAAGTACTCATATATTTACGCATAAGAAATGGTTTTTAAATAGTTATTTGATTGAAGTTAATCAAATGGATCCCAATTATACTTGGGTAACTATTGAGGATATTCAAAAGAATTATCCTATTCCTAGTGCTTTTGCTCCTTTCTTTGAATGGATTCAAAAATAAAATATCCACAGTTTTTGTGGATATTTTTAATTACATAATTCTTTTAAATAATTTGTGATAAACTCTTGCCAAGTCTTTGGAAATTCTTTTTTCTCTTTCTTTTGGATTTGTTTCACAATATAGGAGATATGATTCTCTTGATTTTGTTTTACTCCTCCTAATAGAGAAAGAGATAAGATTCCTATGATTACGATTTTTTTCATATTCTCTCCTTTTGGGGATTATTATAACACAATTATGTATCTAGAGAAATATGATACCAATCTTCTTCTTCAGAGAATAACCATTCTAAGGCTCTTCTTCTTTCAATTACAACGGATGAATCTAGATTTCCAATCTTTGTTTCTGGATTAATTTGTTTTTCAACAACAGCCCAGTGATAACGATAGTATAAATCTAACATATCTAGAATATCAGAGACATCTCGAAGGTTGCAACTTCTTTTAAATTCTTCTAAGTTCTTACAGCTTAAGGCAAGATGAACGGCTTGATCACAATCACAAATATCGGTAGCATCCGTGATATCGTCAATTAATCCTAACGCCCATACTAATGCCCAATAATCTTCATATTCCCAATCGAGATCAATTAAATCTTGATTCGAGTATTTTCCTTCAATGACTCTTTTTTCCTTTTCATTGATATCATCTTTTACTCCATATTTCTTAAGTAAAATCGTACAAAAATCATGAGATTCATCTTTTCCTTCTTTTATCTCACATGCTAATTGAATCACAATGATACTCGCAAGAGCTCTTCTACAAATAGTATCTAAGTCTTTTAATTGTACTTCAGAACTTTCTTCAATGAAAGGTAAATTTTCAAAACAAGTAATTCCTTTGGATTGAATAATTTGATTTGACTTTTCTCTTCTAAGAGAACCTTCTGAAATTGGTTGTCTCTTCGTTTCTTTCTTTTTTGCTTTTTGATTACTAATGACACTACAAACCATCACTGCCGCAAAGGAAGCAAGAAAAGCATATGCATAACCTCTTACATTTGTAATTAAGTATACAAAGATTAATACCATACATAAGATTAAGAAGAAAATCATAGAGATTCCTAAAAAGTCTGGATCACTTTTTATCTTTTTTTCCACATCTTTGGTGGAAATAATATCTTCTACTTTTAATTTAATTCTATTTCCTTCTTCTTGATTATATACATGTTTTCCAATGATTTCTGTTAGTTCTTTGATTTTTTTCTCATCATAACTCGCAAATTCTAAGTAACAAGTTTCTTCTTGATTTAATTCTTCATAGAAATCACTAATATGACAATGATACGTATCTAAAATATCTTCTAAAGGATATTGGGAAATATCTTTCGCATTTTTTCCTTCTCCCTTTTCTGGTTCTTGGATAAAAGATAATGATAAGACATAAAGATCTTTTCCCTCTTTATCTTTAGTTTGATAGATTCCATCTCCTATAGGATGATATTCTTTTTCTTGATAATTAGGATTATTATAAAGTTTAATATTTTTCATAAGTCCCTCCTAGATATCTAATATTGCTAATAAGATGATTCCTATTAGAACAAAGGATATAAAGATATATTCTTTTTTTGTTAATTTTTCTTTTAAAAAGATTCTGGATAATAACAGTGATAAGACACAATAACTTCCTACGATAGGAGCTGATATTGTGGCATTACCACTCATCGCATAGACATAAAAGAATTGCCCAGCTGTTTCAAATAGTGCAGCAAATAACTTTGGTTTTTCTTTGAACCATTCTAGTCGAATCTTTTTTCTCATCAGATAGAAATATGTAATGATTCCATAGATGAGAAAGGTTATTTCATAGGAAATTAAGGCTGCATCTTCTGAGATTAAATGACATTTATCGAGATAGATTCCATCTAAGAATGTTCCTGCACCATCGAGTATACAATAGATTAAAGGAAATAAAATGGTAAGTGATAACACTTTTTTGAATGTATTATTTTTTTGAAATTGTTTTCTATCTTCTTTTTTCTCTTTTATTTCAAGGAAAGATAAGGATATGATTCCTATAAAAATAAAACCTACTGCGATATAAAATGGGTAAGAAAAATGTTCCTGGAAGATTAAAAGTAAGAGAAATGCTGTGATCACTCCACTCGTGTTTTGAATGGGACTGGAGATGGATAATTCTAAGTATTTTAATCCCCGATAACCAATGACCATACTTGAGATATATAAAATCGAAACTGGTAAATATTTGATGATATCCATCAGTTCTATACTCGTTTTTTTGATGAATAAATAGAGAATAGCATGGACTCCCATCACAAGTCCAACCATGATTCCTGTTAGTAGATGATTGTATTCTCCCTCATCTCGATTGCCTATTTTATAGAATAAATCAGCAATTCCCCAGCAAAAGAAAGTTACTAAAGTACATATCATCCACATATCTCTCACCTTATTCATTATAACCGAAAAATAAAATATCCACAAGGTGGATATCTTATTTATTCACAATTAATCTTCTATTTTCTTTCACATTACTATCGAGATGTTGATGAGAAGACATATATTCTTCTAAGACATCACGGCAAGAAGTCGCAACAATTCTAGATTTTGCATTTTCTTCTAATTCTTTTAAAGTAATATGCAAACAATCTTCAATATTAATAAAATGATATTTTTGAAGACCAATTTTAATAAGATCATCATTCTTTACTGGTCTTCCATCAAGATTGAATTTTTCAAATTTCTTTGTTTTTCTAGAATATTCTACTTCTAAACCATTAGAGAATTGATAAAACTCAGTATGATCTCCTTCAAAAGCTTCTTCTCTTAGCATATAATGAATCATATCTTTGAATTGTTTTCCTGTTGCGGTTACTAAATGGATAGAATCATCATATGGGAAGATTTCCATTAAATCTTGTAGTGTGACTATTGGACCTAATTGTTCTTTTCGAATGGATCCAGAACCCAATAACATGACATCAAGACCTAAACTATCTTTTAAAATATCAGCGAATAAATCTCCTAATTCTGTTTCTCGATAACGATCTGGATGAGTAAGTTCTCTCTTCATTCTAGTAATGATTCTGCCATATTTAGTATCGGTTTGATTCTTATATGTTTTAATAATTTCTTCTAGTTTTTCATCTTTTGGACAAGTCTTATCATTGATTGGAATACATTGCCATTTCCATTTATGAGTACAGTTCTTCTCTATATCAATTTCTAAATCAAATCTTCCAATTTGATCGGTTCCTGTACCAGCTTGAACGATTAAGATATTATTAACAATAGCAGGCTCTTCAATAAAGGTATGAGAATGCCCTCCAATGATAACATCTACTCCCCAAGCAGGATCTAATAATTCTGCTAATTTCTTATCTTCTTCAAATCCAATATGAGTTAATAAGACGGTATAGTCGATATCAATGGCATTATAGGTATTACAAATATGTCCTACTTCTTGAGCTGCTTCAGAGATATCTACGAAAGTACCGATAAGACCTTCATTTTTCGTATTCGCTAAAACATCTTCTGTGACAATTCCAATAAATAGGATTTTCATTCCATCGATTTCAATGATTTTAAATGGTTGAAATAATCTAGAACGATTTGTTTTAATGAATAGATTGGCATTGATAATTGGGAATTTGGCACATTTTTCTAGGAATAATAAATGAGCTAATCCATAATCTGTTTCATGATTTCCGATGGTAACTACATCAGGAGAAATCATATTCATAATTTCAATGGTAGAAATTCCACGAAATTCGGAATCTATGATATTTCCACGAAACATATCACCCGCAATACAGTATAGAACGTTCTTCTCTTCCGCACGAACTTTACTAACATATCCTGATAGACGAGATGCTCCTCCAATGAGTTCTCCTTGACCTCTTTCACTAAAGAAATCTCCATGTAAGTCATTGGAATGCAAAAGAGTTAATTTTTTATATTTTTTCATAAGTCCTCCTTAATGGTTTTAGTATACCATAAACAAAAAAAATATCCACTATTTGTGGATATTTCTAAGCATCTGTTTTTACTTTCTCGTATTCTCCTTCCAGTTTATTGTTGTTTGCTCCAGTCATCGTAGAATTGGATAATTTTGTACGATGAGAAAGTAATTTATCATTTTCTTTGACATTTGTTAATTGATGTTTGGTTTCTTTTTCATAGGTGTGTCTTGCCCCTTTATTTCGATACTTCGAACTCTTTACTCCAAAGAAGATTGGCCCAGTAATTAATCCAATATAACATAAAACAGATAATCCTCCGGTCTTTTCTCCTTGTCCGAATAAGATTGCTAACGCTAGAATAATGATTTCAATAACTAAAGTAATTAAGAATAATTTAGTTTTATTCATTGGAACAGAACCCATGGTCTCTCCGGTTCTTCCATTGACCGCAACATAGTGAAGAGTCTTTCCAGGGTCTTGATAAGAATATAACCAAACAGGTAGATAAGCTGATACCCATTGTTTTCCTTTAATATCAAATTCTTCTTTTTTCCAATAAACCCCTCTATCATAGAATTTTATTTCTTTATTCAAAGCATGTCTTGTGATATCTTTTAATTCTTTATCTACTTTTGATTCAATATTTGATACATTAATATCTCTTTTTTCAGAAGAGAATCCTGCTAAATAATTGGCTTTATATTTCACACACTCTTGTGTATCAAATGGCATAATAGCATTGATTACATTATTGGTTCTTTGACTATTCTTTTTATTTAATCGATCTTCATTAGACTCTATCGTTAAATCATCAATCGAAATATCAAATTCTCTTTCTACTTGATAAAGATCGGCATCATAATAAGTTTCTTCTTTATCGTTTTTCTCTACGGTATATTTTCTTACTTCATGTTCTCCTTCTCCTGAGAATTTTCCATGAGCATTCGCATCTACTAATAGATAAGGGAAATAAACTCCCATTACATTACTAGATTTGAATTCTTTTCGAAAAGTAGGATTCGCAAAAAACTTTCTTTTTTCTACAAATGCTTCAATCTTCTTTTCTGCTTCTTTCTTTTCTAGTGAGAATGGTAATACAACATCTGGAATTGCTCCATTCTCAATTTGAGAATTTACGGATAAAATACTTCGACACCAGTGACATCTTGCATTCGTAGCTTCTGCTGTATTAATTACGACTTCTGCTCCACATCCACTACATTTTAAGGTAATCATATCACTCGCATTTTTATCGATATCTTTGGTTCCACTTCCTCTAGTTTCTCCCGTTAGATTCTTTGCTTCTTTTTCAAAACCTTCTACTTCTTCTGCATCAAATTCCGTATAACAATAGTTACAAATTAGTTTTTTCTTTTGGGTATTATAAGTAACATCACTTGCTCCACATTGTGGACAACGATTCGTACCGTGTTCTTTTTCTTCTGAGGTATTTACTACTTTTATTTCTTTTTCTTCCATAGGATTCTCCTTATTCTCATTTGATTTTATTATAGCACAAAAAAAAAGATTATCTTATGATAATCTTATTTTAATTTTTCTACTTTCATAGATTTGAAGAAATCTTGTAGTTTTTTCTCTAATACTTCTGACATAATGACTTCTTCATTCACATCTATTCTAGAAATAGAGGTGAAGATAATTACAACATCATCATCTACAGTATCGATCACAGTATTTAGATAAATTCCACTATCATATTCTCCATAGGCATAAGAATTAAAATCTCCAAACTTATACTCTTTATAGTATTTTTGAGAAGATCTAGTACTCTTAGAATTCTCATATGTTGTTTTTCTCATTTTTACATAATACATTTCAATTTCAGCATCTGCTTCTTCATTTTCAAAAGAAATTTTTACAGACTTTCCACTCGTATCTGTTTCTGGTTCTGTATACTTTTCTTTCTCATTAAAGGAGAAAACAGTAGAGTATCCAAATTCTTCATCTTTTAATTCGATTGTTTTTAGATTTTTTGCCTCTTTGCCACATCCTACTAATAGAAATACTACTGGTACTAAGAATAGAAAATAAATAACTTTTTTCATAGGTCCTTCCTTTCTATTTCATTATTATACCATATTTTATTGTTTTTCAAAATGCATTCCTGTCCATACTGTTACATTTTCATTAGAATGATAGATTTTATGTTCCGAAGTACTATACCAATCTCCTTCTGGAAGAGTAATTTCTTCTCCTTCTTTGATATATTGTTTTTCTGAAGAATTACTGAAGGAAACCGTCCAGTATCTAGAACCATCTTTCATGATTGGATTCTTTAACATAAAATCACTGGTAATCCAGAAAGAAATATATTTCTTAAATTCCTCTAAGTCTGCTTGACCAGATTTTAATAGAATAGATAATTCTCCCGCTCTAAATCCTTTAAACATATAATATGGTAATACATCTTTTAATACTTCATAATCTAATACTTCTTCTGGTTTTTCTTGCCATTTCATATTTTCGTCAAATGGATATAGATTCGTAATATCTGTATAAGCATCCGTTGTGATAAAATCATTTGAAATAATATTATAGTAACGAGTAGAAGCAACAAAGTAATAGGTTACTTCTTCTGAGATTGTTTCAATATTTGTTACCTGTACTGTTTTTAAATGATTCTTCTCTACTTTTAAGACTTTTGTTCCTACATGGAAGTCTTCTCTATTGTTTGCTTTTACAAACTTCTTTTGATCTAAACTAAAGAAGGCATGTCCTCCTACAATCTTGATTTCAGAGTGATCAGAGAATGTTATTTTTGTATATTCTGAGGATTGCTTTTCTTTTTCAATCCAAATTGGATACTCTTTTGTTGGAGTTCCTGTATCATAACTCCATACCATTAATAGATCATCATATTGAATATCTTCAATATTCTTCGTCGTATTGTCTCCTAAAAGGACTTTTGTTCCTTCTACTAAACAAACATTATTTGCCGCCGTCGTTTCTCCTCTTATTACTAAGTTTCCAGTTACATTTGGAATATTTAAACGACCATTGTTTTGATTATATGTATAACCATTCGTTAAAGGTTGTCCACCCATTGTAATATTTAAACTAGCTGGTAGATTTCGATTGTTATTCGCAGTAATTGTTGTCGTATAAGTCTGTCCATAATCTACTGTGTAATTTCCATTTGGACCACCTTGCGTAATCGTAATTTGAACTGTCATAGTCCAAATATATTCTTGAGTACCACTTTGTGCCGTAGCGGATTGACCACTAGTATCATAAGCTGTTACCTTGAAGTAATAACTTCCTTCTGCTAAACCTGTTACAGTATATTCTTCTTCATCAGAAACTGTTTCATTCGTTGAGACTAAAGTAGCATTATTGTTTTCTACTCGATATGTCTCAATCTTATAATGATCAATTCCCACATTATCATTTCCATTATAAGTAACTTTGATAGATCCTCTGGTTGCTTGGAAAACGCCTTCCACATTGGAGATTGTTGGTGGCTCTACATCCACTAATGTTGGATCTTGATTTACATTTGCCACTACTACTCCCATACTGCTTCTTGGGTAATCATTTGGTTCAAAGTAGATATTCATACTTTGATGTTCTGTTGCGAAACGAGCACTTGGTTGTACTTTTAAATAAATAGGATACGTATCTGTGGTATTTCCACTAATGGTAAAATCTCCTAAATTATTGTTATTGGCATCCACTAAATAAAAATTACTATTACTTACACTAAAATGAAAGGTTTTATTTGCTTCATAAGTGTTCATTACTGATACATTGATTAAAATTCTATCATTTTGATTTTTTAAATCTCCTGTAATATTCTTTGGCATAGAACCTAATAATCTTCCTGTTTCTGTATCTTGCTCTAACTCAAATTCTGTATCACCGGATACATTGAAATCTCCTACATTATTAGGAACCATAATAATTCTTAAGGTAAATGTAACATCCGATAAAGTAGGAATGGAATCCCCTAATTCAATCCCATCTAACGAGTAACTTACTTCAATATTTTCATTATTAATAGTTGCGAGAGTGGGATTAAAATCCGTTGTTTCAAAAATATAATCATAGAATGTATTATTACTAATCGTAATCGTATACTCTGCATAATAATCATCTTGTAGAGCTTCTTCTGTACGTGGAACATTAAAATTACAATCAAAATGAATCGATGTTCCATCGACTAAAGGGTTTTCTTGGTTTATTAAATTTTTAAAATCCGTTAAAGTCGCACTTGAAATCGTAATCGTACCATTTTTATGAAAAGTAGATTGTCCTTCTATTCTCGTTTGTACGCCATAGACAGCATAACCAACTGTCATAGATGCAAAAAGAAGAAGTGCGATTAAAGTAACGATGACTCTTTCCTTACTTTTCATTTTCTAGCACTCCTTCTCTTTTGTTTCTTTGATAAGATATATTTCCAAGCCGTATTCTCATTAAACAAAACGAAGACACTGGAATCTCCAGTTTGATAATAATTGATTGGCATTCGAATTTCACTGTGAGCATCAATTAATTCTTCAAAGCTTTCCACTTTAATAACATTATAATCTTCTAAATTAGGTTCTTCTTCTACATTTACAATAATACTGTCATACGTAGACTGAATCTTCTTTAATTCTAATTCATATTCATGATTCATTCGATATATTTTTTGATTTCTTAAGAATAACCAAGCGAAGAATCCACCTAAGATAACAAGAAGAACTCCCCCTACTACCCATAAAACATATACTACACTGTGTTCTTTTATTGTCTTGGTAATTAGTTTTCCATTACTAGGAGCATCCCATTCAGGAGTAGCTTCGATAGCCATTTGAGAAAGTGGTAACTTTAACATTAAATCACTATCAATCTTCGTATCTAATGCTTCTTCACTCTCTACTTTACTAGTAACTTTTAAATAAACTTTTAATACTCCATCAGAATTTACTAATCCTAATGTTTTCTTAAAGTCATTTAACATTTCATTATATTGGTTATAATCAATTTTTACATTTTGATGAATAGAATAATTATCTAAATTAGAAATATTCTCTGTCTTTGGTTTTGTTACTTCATATTCTTTTGTCCAGTAATTTCCCATATTATCTGCTTTATTTGCTTCTAATTTAGCATATACTTGATATTCAATTTCTCCGTTTACTTTTTTATCAAAAGAGATACTATATCGATAATTAGCATCAATATAATCAATTAAACTTGTGATATAGGTTTTTCCTTTTTCAATATATTCTTCTTCAAAAAAAGAATTCTCTTTTAAATACACTTTATAATCAATATCGTTATCTTCTTTGTATCTAAGAGATAATATCTTTGTATTATGGAATCCATTCATTAGGAATACTACTGATAAAGC
>JAEEGL013086726.1_pt1 | contig 12968 bp, 8 predicted proteins | sample 9134231 | NCBI WGS metagenome assembly JAEEGL01 (sample SAMN16246548, study PRJNA631951) | gut metagenome | biome: gut microbiome; feature: rumen; material: fiber-attached | host: Bos | place: Iran: Karaj | collected 2018-10 | reverse complement strand
TGGCACGATATGCCCGCTTTTGGGATCCTATGCTCCCGCAGAGATCATTGAAAAAAGCTCTTTGCCGGAAGAAGAGGAAGAGACGGAAGAAGGTGAACAGCAGCAGGAGGAGGATACGGTTTCTTTTCCCGAAAGACATAAGCTTAAGCCCTTTACCCTTTTTGCGGGAAAGAACAACATCGCAAGAAGCGTTCTGGTTATCCATCACGAAACCATATTTGATACCGAAAATGAGCCCATCCTTTTGCGTATTTCGGGAAACAGGGATCTTTTTAAGCAGATAGAAGAAGGAAAGCTGAAATTCAAATATTACACTGAAAAGGGATTTCTCGAATTTGACAGTGTGCAGGCTCTTGAAAATTCGGATACCTTTGTCCTGGTAAAGAGCAGGGTCAATAAGAAGATCAATTATAACGGAAGAGAGGTTGCGGTAGTCATCCTTGAAGCCGAAAAACCTTTCACCGAAAACCAGGATATAGAGGAATTAAAGCTTGCTTCAAGGGGAGGTCCGCTTGCACCGGAGTTTGTCAGTGACGGTACACAGGATCTTGAGGTTGAGGAATTCAATCCCTTCAGCGATACCCTTTCGGTTTACAATGAATGCTACATAGGACATGACAGGTTTTTCCTTAAAGCAGGCTCCCATATAAAGATCACCTTCAAGGCTGAGTATTTAGAGCACGGAACCTATCTTACAAGACAGGAGGAGCTTGATGAGCTCAAGATAATCAAGAGAAAACCGAAGGTTGAAAGAGCCGATATTCCTGCAAATGCCTTTGCGGACGAGATTGCTCTGGAATATTTCAACGGAACCGGATGGAAAAAGCTTCCGCTTGATGAAGATGTATCAAGGATGTTTGGAAGTGAAAAGGCAGGTGAATACAACTTCAGCTTTATCTGTCCTTCAGACTGGGAACCTACCGAAAGCGGACCTTATAACGGAAGAAGCATACGCTTAAGGCTTGTAAGGTCGGATAACTGTTATTTAAGACCCTGCATACATCACTATCCGCACATCTCACATTTCAGGATCGAATATTCCTATGAGGAAAATTATACCGATCCCGCAAGACTCTTTGCCATCACCGGCACAAAGAAGAGAGATGTGACAAAATACATCAAAAGAGAAGGAACCATACCTGTCTTCTATTCCGGGACATACGCTGAAGATGCGTTGTATCTGGGATTTGACAAGAAGATGGAGGACGGTCCGGTAAGCCTGTATTTCGGAATAATGGACATAATCAACCAGAATGCCCTTCAGTGCAGGTTTGAATACAGCACGATCCGTGGATTCAGGCAGATGAAGGTTGCCGACTACACAGGGGATTTCTCAAGATCCGGATCCGTCATGTTCGTTCCTCCTTCGGATTTTCACAGGATGGAGCTTGAGGGAAAGAAGAGATACTGGATAAGGATAAGCAGGGCCAGAATTCAAAGCGACACTGAAAGCGAGCTGTTTCTTCCGAAGATAAGCAGTATAGGGGTAAATATTGTTTCCGTTTCGAATATAATCACAGGGCTTGAGCAGAACTTCTATATCGACGAGCCCGAACCTAACATGCATTTTGCTTTAAATACCCAGAATATCCTTGATGCGGAAGTTTGGGTAAACGAGGTCGGAAGCATTTCAAAGGATGAAATGGAAAGTCTCCTTAACGACAGACCGGATGATGTAAGGGCAGAATATAATATGCTGGGTGAGGTTTCCGCTTTCTATGTTAAGTGGAAGGAGGCCGACAGTTTCTTAAACATACCTGACAGACGCAGATATACGCTTGACCGTCTTACGAATGAGCTGATCTTTTCGGACAGTGTCAAGGCCGATATACCCAGGGTTACGGATGACATTTCCTTTAAGGTAAGAACCAGGGTAAGTGACGGGCAGCTGGGAAATGTTGGAGTTGAAACCATAAACGAAACCGTTGCACCGGGTCTGTACATAGACCGTGTGACAAATCCCGTGAGGGCTTACGGCGGAAGCAATATGGAAACCGTAAATGAGGCTCTCAAGCGCGGAGCAAACATTCTTCACGGAAGAAACAGGCTGGTTTCGGTGGATGATTATATATGGACCATACTCAATTTTTCGGACAGTATAGACAAGGCTGCCTGTGTAGTGGGTGAGACTATAGACGGAAATAAGGATTCGGGATATCTGTCCTTTGTTCTGCTTATGAAGGACTTTAAGGAAGGATCTTTTTCTTTCCACAGGATAGCCTCTTCCCTTAAGCAGGAGCTGCTTGCAGGATCCGAAATGACTCTCTCGCCTGATATGATATTTATCACCGAGCCGGTGTTTGTCACCGTATCGGTCAGTGTATGGGCTGAGATAAACGAGATGGATGACAGCTTTGAGACCCAGAATATGATGGTGGATATATTAAACTCCTATTTCGATCCCATAACGGATCAGGGACATTCAGGCTGGGATATAGGACTTATTCCAAAGAGAACACAGATTTTAATGCGTCTCGGGACCTTAAAGAGCAGGGCGGTTATCAGAAAGACGGTTATGGTTGCAAGCTATTCGGACAGCACCGGTGAACATGAGATGGATCTGGCGGATCTTAAAGTAACGCCGTTTATGGTGGTAAGATCCGGTGAACACAAGGTTCATATGCTTTATAAAGAGTGAGGAAGGAAAGTCATAAAAAGAGACACCTCATCAAGGGGAAGGCTTGGGAGATAGGATTAGAAAGGTAGTATAAAAGTTGCTGAGAGTTAAGGAAAACATAAGCAGAACCTACGAAGAAAGGATGAATGACAATCTGACGGCGATCCCTCTGATTTCATCGGAGTGGACGAATTTCAACCCATCGGATCCGGGCATTACCATTCTGGAAAACCTCACGGCGTTTGAGGCTTTGCAGGGTTCTTATATTAGCAATCCCAACTACAGGGCAAAGTTAAAGCTTTTGGCTCTTGCAGGCTTTAAGCCTGTTAAGGGAAAATGCGCCAGACTGCTTTTAAGCGCGGAAGGCTTAAACAGGACGGTTGAGATTGAGGCCGGACAGAGGTTTCAGATCGGCGAGCTGACCTTTGAAACAAACCGCAGGACAAGAATTGGAGACTGTCACCTGACCGGAGTTTTTTCCAGATACGATGATAAGCTTCACGATATCAGCTATCTTTCAGACAGGGAATATACGGCCGGGATCAACATATTCGGGAAAAATCCCAAAGAAGGCGACTCTGTGCTGTTTTTCTGCGACGGTCTTCCGGATTCCGACAGGGAGACAAGCTTTTATTTTACGGCAGATCCCCAGTTAAACCGCAACCCGGTGGAAGACAGGACGGAGAATCTTTTTGCTTCACTCAAATGGGAGTGCTATACCGATAAGGGTTTTGAGGAGATAAAATTCAGAGACTATACAGGCGCATTCCTTACGGGAGGAGAGGTTAAGCTTCGTATCCCGGGTGAAAAGGCGGTGATCTACGAGGAGGAGGGGATAAAGGGTTACTGTATAAAAGTGACTCTTACCCATGCTCTTTATGATGTGCCTCCGAGGATAGTGTCCGTGCATGCGTTTTTGTTTGAGGTATGGCAGAGAAAGACAAGGGCAGCGGTGCTTACCTACGGCAAAAACCGCAATTTCAAGATAAAAAGTTCGATAGAGGATGAAGGCTATGTCCTGGTTTTCGGCAGGGAGGAAAAGGGCGCATCCTACAGAAGATATGAATTGACGGTTGAAAATGACATAAAGGGCCGTTACTGCCGGTTTGAAAGGGAAGAAGACGGAACCTTCAGGATACTGTTTGATAAGGAACGCTTTGGCTATGAACCGATAAGAGAAAGGGATGCCATACACATAGTCATCTACAGCGAAGAGATAATGAGACAGTACAGGGTCGGAACTGTCTTTGGTTACGATGATGAGGAGATAGAGCTTCCGCTTAAGCATGTGGTTCCGGAAACCTTCTGCCTGCTTGCCAAAAGAAAGGATAAGGACGGTGAATGGTATGATTTCGTTCGTCCGGAAAAAACCGGAGAAGGGGCTTTATGCTATCATCTGCTTGAAAACGAAGGAAAGATTCTGATAGAGGATGCCGGCGATTTTATCGGAGCAGAGCTTTTTATGGCGGGTATTTCCGTGACTGAAGGTCCGAAGGGAAATATCAGGGCCGGAAGCATTCTTGATGCTCCCGGAGCAGCAGAGGGAGTGCATTTTTACAACCCGGGCGAAGGAACGGGCGGTGCTTTCAGGGAGACTCTCGATGATGTGAAGGAGCGCTTCAGGACGGATGTATATACTCCGTATACCTGTGTAACTGCCGGGGATTATGAGAAATGCGTTCTTACGACACCGGGTCTTTGCATAAAGAAAGCAAAGGCGGTGATGGACTTAAGGGAAAATTCGGTTCATATTGCCGTTATGCCCGATCTTTTCAAGGAACATCCGAAGCTTCCGCCCGGCTATGTGAAAATGATAGAGCAGCGACTTGAAGAAAGAAGACTCATAACCACCCACTGCAGGATACTTCAGCCGGTTTATGCAGGTGTTTCGGTAAGAAGCACGGTATATGTCAAGAGTCATTTCGGAGACTGCAGGGAGACCATAACACAGCGGTTTAAGCAGGCTCTCGATTATGAGAATTCGGAAAAGAATTTCGGGGATCCTCTTTTGTTTGAAGAGGTATTCCATATAATAGAGGATCTTGACTGCGTGGATTATGTATATGAGCTTTCCATGAGACCTGAAAATATCAAGCTGGCAGCGTTGAGGGAATCGGATATATATCCGGCGGAGAACTGCCTGCTTCATATGGGTGAGCTTGATCTGGAGATAATAACCAACGGAGGATGATGGGTTTTGCCTAAATATTCGATCAGGAAAAACAGAATAAACAGCGCCTTTAAAACAGGCTTTAAGGTGTCTGAAAAAAACGCTCTCATATTTGATGAAAATGAGATGTTCCACGGGATAATATTCCGTGCCTTTGACAGCGGCCAGGATGACTCCGAATGGGGAAGACTTTTCTTTAAGCTTCAGCGCACCAGTGACATAGTTTTAAGTATCTATGTAACAGCCTCGAATGATATGGACATGACGGACGGAGTTTTTAACGGAACAGTCGACGATTATATGCAAAGGGACGATGTGGATCTGGCCAAAAAAATCGGTCTGTTAAAGCTTATGGGCGCAAAGCGGTTCATGGAAATGGATGATATACTGCTCTATGACTTAAGCGGAAGATATCTGTTTCTTGCAATCGAGCTTTTGGGAGAAGGAAGCGCTGAGATATCGGATATCGTGATAGATGATGTCGGGGATAATTTTATGGCGGCCTTTCCCGAAATATATCAGGAAAGAAACAGCTTTTTCCACAGGTATATGTCGGTATTTTCAAGCATTTACAATGATTTCCAAAAGGAGATAGATGAGTTTCCGGATATACTTGATCTGGACACCTGTCCACCCGAGATGCTCATAACCTACGGCGGCTGGATGGGAATAAATCTTGAAGGAGGATTCCTTCCGGAAGATATCTTAAGAAAGCTGGTTAAGGAAGCCTACAGCTTAAACCGCATGAAGGGAACCAGAAAAGCAATCGAGAGGATACTGGAGATCATCCTGGATGAAAAGGCCGTTATAATCGAGCATAATATGCTGCGATCCATTAAAAAGGACGATACCGTGGAAATGCCTCCGGGCTTTGAGGCAAAGGGCCCATTTGATATAACGGTTCTTGCAAAGAAAAAGCTTAATGAGGAGACAAAATCCAGATTGACATTTATTCTGAACCAGTTCAAACCGGTGAGGTGTAATATTAGTATTGCACAAATGGATGAAAATGTTATAATTGATTCCAGAAGTTTTCTGGATGTCAATGCCAAAATTCCCGAAGAGCGCGGAGCAATCCTCGATTCTGACGATAATCTGGGTGGAATGATAACACTTCAGTAGGCTTTATCAATGTGAGAATTTCAGTCGGAACGAATCAAATATATTGTGATATGGGCTGAAAATGTTATAATAAATTTTAAGGTAGTGTATTTTTATGACTATAGAAGAAGTAAAAACCGAAAGCGGTATACAACTGAACGTGGAGGGAAAGATAGACTCCAATACATATGCGGAGTTCCAGAGTGATATTCTCAAGGCCTTCCAGAAGACCAACAATGTGGTTATCAATCTGGAAAAGACCATGTATATTTCGAGCGCCGGTTTAAGAGCTCTCTTTCTGGGGCAGAAGACCGCTTCTTCAAAGGGCGGTGCCATGAAGATCATTAATGTTAATGACTCTGTCATGGATGTGTTCAGGGTCACGGGCTTTGACAAAGCTCTGGATATCAGGTGATTTTTTCGTAAAGATGATAAAAATAAATGGATTAAAGAAACAATACCGGGACAGTGAGCTCCCGGTATTTGACGGTTTTAACGAAGAAATAAAGGACGGTGAGATGATCTTTCTTACCGGGGAAAGCGGCAGCGGGAAAACAACGCTGATCCGCATTCTTCTTAAGGAGATTGAACCCGACGAGGGCGAAATCTTAGTCGGAAGATACAGGCTTTCTGATATATCCCGTTCAAAAATTCCATATTACCGCAGGGAGATAGGAGTGGTTTTTCAGGATTTCAGGCTGTTTGAAGATAAGACGGTTTATGGAAATCTGGAGCTGGTTCTGTCCATGACCGGCGGGGTGAGAGGGAAAGATGCCGAGAAAAAGATCACAGGCGTGCTTACGATGCTCGGGATAGACAGGCTCCATAAAAGGTATCCCCGCGAGCTTTCAGGAGGGGAAAAACAGAAGGTGTGCATGGCAAGGGCGATCATCAATAATCCAATTGTTCTTCTTGCCGATGAGCCCACAGCCAATCTTGATCCCGATTCCTCGGAAGATATCATGAAGCTTCTCAGTATTATACACAGACAGGGGATAACCGTGATACTTGCAACCCATGATTATTTAAACGCAGAACACATAATCAGGGGAGGCAGAAGAATAAATCTTGACATTCAAGGCAACGGTTCAAACAGCGGGAGCGTTGTCTGAAACGGAATCGCCTGTTTCTGTGCCGGCAGCATTCTGATCCGTACCGGCATCCGCAGCGGTATCTGTTGTTTCCGGCGTATCCGGACTTTCCGTCTCTGCTCCGGTGGTGCCGGTTATGAAGGCTTCATCGGCCTTTACCGCTTCTTCGGGAATTTCATCTTTTGATATCTCCGTCAGGGAAAGGAATTCATTTGAACAGTAGCCGATCTTGTCATCGGCCCATACCCTTGACCAGTCATCACCAAGTTCCATGACATAGCCCTTTGTGCCCGGAGTAAGTTTTGCAATTACACGGGAATCAATAGAGGGTTCTTTTCTCATGTGGAGGATGGTTGTTGAATTTATGCTTGTGAATGAATAAAACTGGGGTTCGGGAATAGCCTCCTCAACGGGAGTGTTATCAGGTTCTACGGTTTCCTCTTCGGGAACCTCGTCAGTTTCGGGCTTGAGAGGCTCCTCCTCGGGAACTTCGGGTTCATCAAAATCGTAGTTTACACTGTTTAAGGAGGTTACACTGCCTACTATCTGCTGGGTGGTAGCCGGCGCACTGTCCAACGAATTGGATTTTCCCATATTAAAGAGAGGAGGGATGCGGTTTCCGATGAAGATGCCGAATGAACTGAATACACCTATGCCCAAAGCTGCGATCAGAACATAGTATATAAGCGCAAATATGAAGATCAATTTGTCGGATTTTACAGATTTTTTCATTTATTTCGCAGGCAGCTGGATATAAATACCCATGCCCTTGCCCTCCGTACTTCTGGCATAGATGGTGCCGCCGTAATAATCGACGATCGCCTTTGCCTGTGCAAGACCCAGACCGTTTCCGCTTATACGGTTCGATCCCTGGAAGTTTAACTCAAAGATATGCTTTGTCTCGTCCTCGTTCAAACCGTCACCCGTATCCTTTAAGACGATGAAGATATCATCCGCAATGGTGGAAAGGGTTATGACAAGTGAGCCCGGACGGTTCATATATTTGATGGAATTGTCTATTATGTTTCTGAACATGATCAGAAGTCTGTTTTTGTCGGCCTTTACGGTAAGCTTATCGGTTGCGCAGGAAACCGTAACCACCAGGTTGGCTTTTTTGGAGTCTTCGAGCAGTTCATTTTTGGCTTCTTCTGCAAGGGCTACAAGATCCACCTCCGTGGGCTGTGAATTTTCGTTCTCCAACGGGGGAAGAAGTCCCGCCGAGGAAAAATCCATTTCAGTGACTGCGGGAGTCTCCTTTGAAAGAGCTGCTTCAGCAGCGTTCTTTAAATCTTCCCTGAGGGAATCGACGGTTTCCTTAAGTTCTCCTATAATTGATTTATGTTCCTCGTTTTCACGCTGCAAAAGCTCCATGTCAGTCTCTTTTTCCGTAAGAGTGGCCTGCATTTCCTTGAGCATGGTTTCCTTTTCCTCGATCTCAGCGATCTTCATCCCCATTTCCTGAGGGAAAAGCGAAGAGCTGTCTTCCGAAGAATTTTCATGAACGGCTCTGTAGGCAAACAGTATAAGGCAAAGACTGTGAAACAGGATCAGAAGGATAACTGCAATATAATTGAACTTGAACAGACCGTAGATTGTGAGTAAAAACAGAATGCAGGAAACTGCAAGCAGCGCTTTTTGTAACCGGGACATTTTTAATAAACCTTTCTCTTCTTGAGGTAATAAAACGAAAAAACAATTACCTGATTGTTTAGTATACTACTTCACTGTGGAAAAAAAAAGAAAAAAAACAAAAAATGTGACAACTGTGACCCTGTTGTGTCCGTTTATAGTGTAAAATAATCGAAAATGGTTTATAATCATGTGATAAAAGATCCCTCACTTCGTTCGGGATGACATTCGGGATGACATTCGAGATGACATTCGGGATGACATTCGGGGTGACACAGCAAAGCGAAGGATCTTAATTAATGAGGTGGGATTATGGATTCTGATTCAAACCGTATGATCGGCGGAATGCAGCTTAAAAAAAGCGACGTTAAGACCTTTGAGTTTAAGACTGAGGATTCTAAGGAAAAGAAGAAAAAGAAGGCGCTTGAAGAGCAGATAATGTCTGTGGATCAGGGCGCGAGGTTCGTGTATCAGGATCAGGGGTCCGAGGATACACCTTCGCCGGAAATGAAGAATTTCGGGATGAGCATGAGAGAACTTATGTCTTTTCTTGCCACGAAAACTCCCTCTGTTGTGGATACCCAGTCTTTAGAACAGGGGTGTGACAAGGCAGACGAAATCTACAGATCAGCCATAGAAAAGGCTGAGCTTTGTCTCAAGAATCCCGAAAGCTACGGACATGATCCCCAGATCAAAAGCCAGATTGAACAGACACTGGAAAGTCTTAAGAGAGAAGCGGCACTTTTTGAAAAGAAAATTGATGAATACCGGACAATGATGACTCCGACAGATGAAGGAACCGTGATTCCTGACGGAACCTGGTCGGATGTCTTAAGATATGACAGGGCACTCAGGTTTGAGACGGGCAATACGGACGGCACCACGATCAAAAAGACCGGAAGCGGTTCTTTATACTACAGGATCGAAAGACAGGGAAAGGATTCAAAGGATATCTATCTTTTCAGAAAACAGGAGGATGCGCCTGTTGAAAAGTCAAAGGAGCTTATCAGACAGTATTACAGATCCCTTCCGAAGGACACAAAGACAAGAAGGGAAAGAAGGGAAATATTCGAAGCGCTTCTTGTTGACCAGAGGGACGGAAAGATCGGGGATGTGCCCTTTGACAAGTTTTATGCATCCCTAAGACGCGAAACAGCCCGCAACATATACAGGAAGATAACCGCCACCAATACGGAAACCGCGGAATTTTTAAGGGTTCATCCGGTGGATATCTCGCTTCAGTTCTGCGATATGATAAAGGGACTTTCGAACACGCTGTTTCTAAGGGAGCTTACGGATTCGAGCGGAATTAAGGGCGGGAATGTGCTTTCAGACAGGGGCGATGCGGCAAGCCGCATGGCGGATATGCTTGGGATCGGGGACCTTGTCCAGAAGTCACAGACTGCCACGGTGATAAATAAGGGAAAATATGTAAAGGGCAGCGTGCTTGAGGAGGATAAGGGGCAGAAGGGAAATGAGCTTGCAGCAGAGGGTGCGAAGTATTCCCAAAGTGCATTGAGCAAGGTTTTTGCCCTGCAGATGTTTGATTTTATCTGCGGAAACTGCACCAGAAAAACCGACGGTATCGGCCTTAAGACAGAGGGCAGGGCTTCGATCAAGGGAGTAAAGGCCGTCAATAACGAGCTCTCCTTTGGAACCTTGCGCTACAGTGAGGTGAAAAACGGCTATGGTAACTTAAGACCGGATGATGATATAAATATAAAGGGAATGCCTTCAAAGATGTTAAACAAGCTTTTGAGGCTTGAAGAAAATTCCGTCAGATACGCCCTTTGTGATATACTTGACAAAAAAGAGCTCGATGCGCTTATAGACAGGATATCCGGCATAAAAAGAAAGATTATGTCATTCCCGGGACTTAAGAAGGACCAGGGCGGCCAGTATTATTTTGAAACGGCAAAAGAGGATGATGACCTGAGAGCCTTTGATCAGGTTCAAAGAAGGAAGGAAGGGCTCCCGGACGGGAAGAAGATGAGTGATGTTTCTCATTTTTATGATCCGCTTCTTTCGGATGATTTTAATGAACCGTCGGATGTTGACGAATAACAGTGCTCAAAATTATACGAAATTGTCATCCCGAACAAAGTGAGGGATCTTTAATGAAACGGAGGGAAGATTCCTCACTTCGTTCGGAATGACATGGTAAGAGTGGTTCGGAATGACATGGTAAGAGTGGTTCGGAATGACATGGTAAGAGTGGCTTGGAATGACATGATAAGAGTGGCTTGGAATGACATGGTGAAAGGATTTGGGATCAGACAATGTATCTTGATGATAAGCTTTCGCGCAATAACGAAAAGGAATTAAAAAAACTGAGAGACCGGCGTCTTTATGCGGACGGTGATGATGAAGAATCGACCGAGGAATGGTTCATGTATGCCGAAAGGGAAAAGCAGCCCTATTTCAATAAGGACAGGGGTGTATTTCAGGAAACGGACAAAAAAGCGTTAAACAGCGCTTTAAGCGTTTTTGATTCTACTGCTGTTTTCCGGACAAAGCAGGAAGACAATAATGGAGGAGTAAGATGACCAAGTACGACGAGTCAACCAGGGAGAAACCGTTTAAAAGCTACGAAGAATATATGGAATATGTCTTTGACTGCGTAAATACCAGCATGGACAAATATATCGAGCACATGAAACAGGTTTTTGCCTCGGGTGACGGTGGTTATAAGAATGTGCTATATCCCGACATAGAGGTGGCCGGAGATGTGTGCCGCTCAAAGATCGAGCTCTTCTACTCCGAGAAGGAGGAGGAAGAAGAGGAAAAGAGCAGTTCATCCGGCGACGGTGATGATGACGATGATGATTATGATCTTGCCGGCTTTTTAGACGGCGGAGACGATGGAGATTCCTCTTCCCTTGATGATGACGATTTTTTGACGGATGATGAAAAAGAAGATGATGAGGATGACGAGGATGATGACGATACCGCGGATCTCCTCGGACTTTTAAATGAGTTTGCAAGCTATTCGGGCGGAAGCTCCGATTCTTCGGAGGATGAAGGCAACCCTGTGGAAGGCAGCATGGAGGAATCCATCAGAAACGATTCTGCCATCGCGGTTGCAAAAAAGATGGCTTTGGTTCACGACAGGGCGAAGGTCACTGTTGAAAACGGGATAAATCTTCCGTTTTATGAGCTTTGCAGAAAGCTTGAATTTGAACCCTTTACCGTATTCTGCTTTGCCTGCGGTATCCTTTCTTCAACCCAGACCGATTATGCCGGAGTTTTCCATATCGTTAACGAAAACGCAAATCTTTCCGCACCTACCATTGAGTCTGCGGCAAAGGTTTATTACGGAAGCGAGTTTTCAATAACCAGGGCTTATGGTGATATGTCAGCCTGTCTCGAACAGCTCCTTCCGGTACTTTCCTTAAATGTTATGGGCAGCATGCCCTTTTCAACGGTCGTATCCCCGGATAAGAGGGTTATCGACTGTCTCTTCGGACGAAATCCCGACAAGCTGGATGAAAACTACACAAGATTCATAAGTATGCTGACAAAGGATGAGGAATTAAATCCGATCATGACAAACCAGGGGATTCTGGATGCCATGAAGATATCCTATGACGAGGGAGTCAGGATCTTCTACTATTTCGGAGATGAGGGCAGCGGAAGAAGATTTTTCGTTAAGCAGTTCTGCAAGGAGAACGGTATAAAGGCCATCGCCATAAACTGCAAGAAGCTTTTCTCCTACGATTACCAGTTCGTGGAAAGGGCACTCTGGGCCGTGGCAAGGGAAAGCATACTGACCAATTCCTGCTGCTGTCTTACGGATCTGTCCTTCAGGGAAGAGGAAAAAGAGAAATTTTTCGGCTACATGGACATGGCATTTCAGAAGCTTACCGAACAGGGACTTCTGGTATTTGCCATGAGCAAGGAGCATATAGATTTCAGGGAGATCACAAAGAACGAATATACGGAGCTTGAGCTTCCCACTCCCGATACCGGTGAAAGGCAGGCCTGCTGGGAGTATTTTTCAAAGGACTACCAGCTTGAGGAAGGGATAGACATGCTGGAGATGTCGACCAAATTCCTGTTCACCCCCGGAAAGATACACGATGCCTTAAAGCATGCCAGAAGTCTTGCAACCATGGCCAAAAATGTCCTGATCGACAGAAATACGCTCTTCCAGGGCTGCTACAACCAGATGAGTTCCGAGCTTACGCAGAAGGCCACAAAGATAAAGGCAAACTTCGGTTTCGAGGATATCGTTATGAATGCCAGTCAGAGAGAGACCTTAGAGCATGCCATAGACCAGATGAACTTCAGGAAACAGGTCTACGAGAACTGGCACTATACCAAGAAGTATCCGTACGGAAGAGGCGTCTCCATACTGCTC
>JAEEGL011914815.1_pt1 | contig 12968 bp, 11 predicted proteins | sample 9134231 | NCBI WGS metagenome assembly JAEEGL01 (sample SAMN16246548, study PRJNA631951) | gut metagenome | biome: gut microbiome; feature: rumen; material: fiber-attached | host: Bos | place: Iran: Karaj | collected 2018-10 | reverse complement strand
GGGTACATCCGGGGTAATAACTGTATTTCATGAATAGCCTCCCATATAGATGTTCATCTGCGAGGCTTATGACAAATACGCCGCCTGACCGCGACGCATTACCGCACTTCATCGGATAGCTACCCGGATGAAGACGCAATTTCTCAACATAAGCCAATTTCTAATGTACCACAGAACCTCTCTCAAATGTTGTAAAAAAAACATGAGCCGCCTGATAAGAGGCGGCTCAATGATCGAAAATTATCGATATTTAAATAATAAAAGTCTATATGATTTTCAGATTATCTGTAGGAGCCTCTCAAACGCTTCTTGGCGGTCTTCTCCACATAGAGCTTCTCATCCGCCTGGTCGAGCAGAGCGAAGACGTCGACCGAATCGCTGCAGACGAACTCGCATATACCGACGCTCATCTCGATGGGGTACTCCTTGCCCGCCTGATCGTTATGTTTCTTCGTGATATTCTCTATCCTCTCCTTGATGGCCCTGTCGTAATCCTCGAGGCCGCCTACGAGGGCAAATGCCACGAACTCGTCTCCTCCGATCCTTCCTAAGATATCCGTGTTCCTGAATGTATCGGTAAGGATAGACGCAGTCTCTCTTAAGGCAAAGTCGCCGTCGTCGTGACCGAACTTATCGTTGATCATCTTGAGGTTATCCATGTCCGCATAGCAGATGATGGCATTCTTGCCGCGGTTTAACGGGTCGGCTATTGCCTTTCGAGCTTCTTCAAGGAATCCTCGCCTGTTGTAAAGACTCGTAAGCTCATCCTGTCTTGCTTCCTTGGTAAGAAGGCTGTTGTCGCGCATTGCCTGTTCGAGCGGTGTCTGAAGGTCTCTCTTAACGCGGTTCTGCTCATCGATCATGAGAAGCGACTTTATGGATACGGACAGCTGGTAGGCAACGAGGGATACGTTCACAAGATCCGAGGCATCCACCTCATTTACTATGAATCCGTAGAGGTCCTCGCCCACGAACAGAGGGAATACGGTCATCGTACGCCTCTTGTCCTCGTTTATGAACTCGTTGGTAAAGACGAGATCAGTACGAAGGAGCATCATCTCCTGAAGGGGAGTATGCACGCCGTGATCATCCGCGAAAGCCATAAGGAGAACGGACTTGGGGCATCTCCACTCCTCGTCCGGATTGTGCTTGAGATTGCCCTGGAACATATAGAGATAGGAAGAATCGAATCCTACTCCGTCGAGGCCTTCAAGGAGATGGTCGTAGGGAATGTCGTCCCTTCCCGACATGGTGAATATCTCGCCTGTCTGACGGTTTACCAGGCGGGATACCTTGTCCCTCCTGCTCATATGCGTTCCCACGATGCTCAGGCCCTTAAGGGATAAGAGCCTGTAGAATTCGGAGAACAGCGCGTCAACGGTTACCGTTCCGATATCACCCGGGAGCCTCTCGCTTCCCGCACTCTGCAAGGTCTGCAGTACATTGAAGAGCTTCTCCGTACCTGCGAAGGTCAGGATATCGGAATCGACTACTCTCCTGAAGGAGGCATCCACGGCTTCCCTGCTGCCGCTGCCCTTCAGGAAGGCTATGTACGAATCGCAGAAATCGTCAAAGCACTTCTTGACCCTTAAGGCCTGCTCGTCGTCGTTGAATACTCCGAACATATACTTCTTCAGGGAATCAAGGCACGCCTTCTTCTCCGAATCCATATCGGATATATTGAACCTTTCCTTAAGGCCGTCGACATCAAGCCCCCTGCATCCGCAGGAATTGCGCTGGACGAGGTATGTATCGACTGAGATATTGCCCGTAGCATTGCCGCTTATATAGTCGGGAGCATCCAGCATCGCCTTATATGTAAGATCCGCCGAGCTGGCCTCCACCGTCGTTAAGGGAGGGGTCAGGGACGAGGAGAATATATCGTCGTCAAAACCCGCTACCAGGATATCCTTGCCGACCTCGATCCCTCTCTTCTCGAATACCTTGTATGCACCGAGGGCCATAAGGTCATTGGCGAACATTATGGCATCGAGATCGGGGTTCCTGTCCAGGAGCTGCTCCGTCACCTTTACGCTGTCCTCGGTAAAGTCACCGAAGACTATAAGGTCCCCGCTGACCTCCAGGTCATGGGCAGCCATGATATCCGTGAAGGTATCGAGCCTCTCCCTGGCATCCTTGTTGGTCTTGGGGCCCGATACGAGGCCGATCTTCTTCGCGCCGTGCTTCTCGATAAGGTGAATAAGAGCCCTTCCGAATCCGTTCTTGTTATCGAAGGTCACGGAAGGATAGCCTTCCACTTCCGCGAATAAGGTTACCTTTGGAACGTCGGGAAGCTTATCAAGGAACGCCTTCTGGAGCTCCAGCTCAGCCCTCGAACCGATGGTACCCAGGAGGATATAGAGGATATCGACATTATTCTCGTTGGGAAGTGAGAATACGGAATTGTACTGGTATTCAAACTCGATATCCTCGCTTCGTCCGTCGGGCTTGCCTATGTAGTGTCCGGGGTAGATGAACAGGTTCGCATCAAGTGCCTTGGCAGCCAGCTGCGCACCCTTACATGCCTGATTGGTGAAGTAATTGTTCAGGTCATCTACCAGAAAACCGATATTGAGCCTCTTGCCCATCTCCTCTTATCCTCGCTTGTCTTTATTCCTTGTTGCCTGACTTATAGGTAGTATACATGCCGTCAGCGACGTGACGTCCGCTGTCGTCCCTTACCTCTATAAGGAAAGTACATATGGTATGTCCCTTCTTCCTCTCATATACGGTAGCCGTCAGCGTGGAGCCGTCAAGACCGGGCTTGAAGAAATGAAGCTCGGAGCTTAGAGCCACTGCTTCCTCTCCCCTGGATGCGTGGTAGCATCCGATGGCTATGTCGCAGAGAGCGGAGATAGTACCGCCGTGCACCATGCCCCTGGGATTCAAGTGATCCTTCGTTATCTTCATGTCTACGGCTACGCTTCCGTCGTTGCCTACGCGCACCTCATGTACTCCGAGGTAATTTGCAAGACCTGCTTCGCCTTCTCTGATACCGAGTAACTGTTCGATCGTCATAAGATCACCGCCTTTGCCGTATATTTAGATGAGAGTTTCCCAATAAAACAAAAAGACGCATAGCCATGCGTCCGAACAAAACCGCTCTGCATATAAGTATCGGCCTTTCTCAAGGTCAGATCGGCATTGGTGCTTCTGCGATACTTATCCATAAGCGTTTCTCCTTTTGGGATCTACTATGATTATACTATCAATATTCCTTTATGTGTAGGACACATGTTACCGTAATGTAAATGTATTATTTATATAGACGGCGATATATTAAAATGTGAATTGATGGGAAGGTATGACGATAAGAAGAAGGCTATATCCGCATTCCTCACGCTGCTCATGGCGGCAGGGATGTCAGTCGGGTGCGCTTCGTGGCGCACGGGTGATACGTCGCCCTCAAATACCGTATTCGCCACCGCTCCGTCCGTGACTGAGACGGCCGTTACGACACAGGAGACCGAGTCTTCGGAAGAGACGCTGTCTCAGGAAGAGTCCGTATCCATACTCCTCTCCGAGGTATGCTCGGACCTTACGGGAGAGACGATAGATCCCATATCAAGATCCGATGACGCAGCCTTCGTCGCAGGCGGGACCGTCAGCATCAACGACAGCATCTGCTCCTTCATATCATCATCTTACTTCGAGACACTGGGACTTACGGACGACGAGTTCATAAGAAGATGCCACCTTACGTTCAAGGGGGAGACCGCGGGAGAATACACGGTGAGATTCCTGACGGGACTCATGACCGACGGCCGGACAAGGAGCGACATAGCATCTCTTCTCATGGATGATCCTTACTTCGCAGAACGCTGCTCCGCATACGGCATCCTCCCCTCCTTCGAGATCGAGAGCATATCGGAGATCTCCGACTGGTACGACGTGATAAACAACATAGGGGATACGACGGAAATGCTGACCTTAGGACGCATGATCCCTCTCGAAAGCGACCTGGAACTCCTCTACACCGCCATGGACGAACTTACGGAGAACAGGCGCGACTTCGGCTTCATGCTCCTTGATATAGATTCGGGAGAAGGTCTCGTATATAACATAGACCAGGTCTTCTACACGGCAAGTGCAATAAAGGGGCCTTTCGCCGCCAGCTTTGCCTGCAACGACCCCGAAGGGGCACAGAACTGGGAAGCGACCATAACCAACATGCTCGTCAACTCCGACAACGACGCCTACACTGCCCTTAACAACACCTACAGGAGAGTCTATATACAGCAGTGGTGCGAAGAGATCGGCATAGATCCCGATCCTTTCAGGTATAAGTATCCCCACATCTCCACAAGGCAGCTCACCGCACTGTGGGTAAGGAGCTATCAGTTCTTTGAGGAGGATGAGTTCGGTCCCACCGCAGGTGCATGGTTCGAGGAGCCTGTCTATTCGCTGATCCACAGTGAACTGGGCGAGCTCTATGTCACAAGATCCAAGGCGGGCTGGCTCATAGACGACGATCCTTCCCACACCACGACAGTGGACGGCGGCGTCGTGTATGCGACCAACGGTACCTATGTAATAGTCATTATGAGCAAGGTGCCCCGCGATATCGAGCCTCTCCGCCCTCTTATGCAGGCACTGGAGTCATACCACTGTTCACTCTGATAACGGCTTATACCAGACGAACCTGCCGTACTCGGCCACAGGCTCGCAATGCTCCGTTACATACTCGTATACACCTTGGGGGTTCTCCCAGTTCTCCGTATCATAATCGGACGGTATCAGGATGATCGTATCAACGCCTCTTACATCCGCTTCCACATAAGAGAGCGGGTCCCTCGTACCGAGATTGCCGTTAAGGAAAAGATCGTAAGGCGGGTTGAACTCTCCTTCGATGATACTGATGATGCATGCCGAACTCGAATATACGGCAACCCTGGCTCCCTTCTCCTTGCAGGCGGCATTAACAGCCGCCATATCGCCGTAGGAGTCCAGGAATCCGCCGGAAGAGGGTATAAGTACGAATTCCTCATATCCGTTATCGAGAGACGTGCCCAATGCCCAGTAGCCGCTAAGGAGCATTACGGTCACTGCTATAAGACCGGTGATCAGCTTTATCACAGAAGGCTTGATCTCATCTTTCAGTCTTGACCCGTATAGGGTCTTCAGCAGAGGCAGGATGAACCAGACTGCGCTATAGCAGAGATGCATCATATCGACGATGGGGATACCGACGGTGATCACCATGATACCGAATACCAGATGCAGGATATCCTTTCTCTCCCTGTTCTTCTTCCAGAGCTTTACATCGAATACCATACCCGTCGCGCTGATGAGCAATGCGGGAACAGCATCGGCATAAAATGTCGTGTTCTTCTCTCCCGGCATAAGGAGCGCAAAAAGGCAGCAGTCCCAGAACTGACTCCAGGAACCCGTTACGAGAAGGTACACCAGGAACAGCAGCATGACAGAGGCTCCTCCTCCGATCAGCATCGGCAGGAACTTACGAAGAGGCTTAGCGATGATCATGACCGCTATGACCGCCACCGTAAGGAATACTCCCGTAGTCTGCCTCGAAAGGATCGCAAGAGCGCACAACACGCCCGACAGGAATGCGCTTCTTCCCGTCATATCCCTGCAGAAGATCCTGAAGAGGATGATGATCAGAAGGAATACCAGTGCATTATAAGTAGCTATATCCATGAAAGCGACATAGAGTAATGAGGCGATGAGTCCCCACGATCGATCAGTCATTTCCGCAGCGGTCTTATAGACGAGGAGCGCCACGACAAGAAGGAAGACAGCCGACGTCAGACGGTAGACTATGAGCTTTCTTACTATCATGAGCGGCAACGAGAAGATGACAGTAAACAGCGGCATCATTACCATGGTGAAATCCCTGTAAGGGACATAGCCCATGGATACTCCCCTGCAGAGGTTGTAATTCCACAGTTCATCAAGACCGCCCAAAGGGCTCAGCAGTATCTTGGCAAATACCAGTACCGCCAGGACGATAAATGCCGCTCTTGAACTTTCCGTCTTCTTTACATTTCCGGGCATGATCATCATTCTCCTTAAGGTCTTATCTTCTGATAGTAAAAGCAGGCGAGCTGCGTCCTGTCCCTTAAGTCCAGCTTGGAAAGGACCGAACTCATCATGTTCCTGACGGTGCCTTCACCCAGGAACATCTTCTCGGATATCTCCTTATTGGACAGGCCTTCAGCCACCATCTCGATCAGTTCCTTCTCCTTGTCGGTTATGCCGTACTGACCGTAATCGAACTTCTCCTTCCTGTTCATAAGGTCGGGGAGCTTCTCTACGATCTTGCCTCCGAAGACGATCTGGCCTCCGAATACCGCCCTTACCGAAGAAGCGAGAGTCGCACATTCCTGCTTTAATATGTAGCCTGAAGCACCGAGGCTCAGGGCCTTGTTGATATATTCGTCATCAAGGAAGGTCGTAAGGAATAAGATCCTGATATCCTTGTTATCAGCCAGGATCTTCTCTGCGGCCTCTATGCCGTTCATGCCGTCCATCCTTATATCCATAACGACTACGTCGGGAGCGCTGTCCCTGCATATACCGACAGCTTCCGCTCCGCCGGATGCGACGCCCGCGACATCCATATCGCTCTCCGATTCCAGGATCACCTTGAGTGCTCCCGATACGAGAGGATCATCATCTACTATAAGAACTCTCATCTTTATTCCTTTCCCTTAGGCAGAGTCGCCAGTATGGTGAAGCCGTTCTCATCGCTCATGACGGACGCACGTCCTCCGAGTCCCGATGCCCTGGCTCCGATATTCTTAAGTCCGATGCCCGTGCCTTCGGACAGGCAGTCATCATTAAGATCGAATTCTCTCTTTATATTGCTTCCGTTATCAAACACCTTGATACGCCAGAAGGTATTGTTCTCCGTAACTTCGATGAGCACCTTATCTCCGCTCGAATACTTGGAGATATTGGTCACCGCCTCCTTTATTATGCCAAGGATGGCGCTCTTTGTCCTGTTGTCCGCGGGAGATTCTATGGAAGTCTTCACTTCTGTCTCGAAGTTCTCCGACAGCGACCTCGTTATGTCATTGATACCGATGGATAAGTCGATGGAATCGTCGTGGAGCTCGTGTACGCTCTTCCTTATGCCCGTCATGGCAAGATCAAGGGTATCGCCTACCGAGTCCAGCTGCGCACCCACGTTCGGGTCCTTGTTGATTATCTTAACCGCCTGGAGCTGCACTATGACCCTGGTTATCATGTGACCTACGTTATCGTGGATCTCACGGGCTATCCTGTTGCGCTCCTTGAGCCTTGCCACATAGATCTCGTTGTCGGCATTCTTCATTATCTCCTCGCCGAGCCTCCTGGCATTGGATGAAGCGATCCTGGCTTCATCGTACTTGTCGGTGAGGATCTTCTCGGTGACTTCGAACCTTACGGTCTTAAATGCCATGTATACCCCTACCGCGGATATTACGGCTGCTGCAAAAGCCGTTAAGAGGTTCCTTTCGAAGAAAAATACCGTTCCCGTGAGAAGAGCTGCCGCAATGAGCTTAAGATAACGCCTGCCTGAGCTCGAAGAGACGACGCCGTATACCATCAGCGGCATTGTGACGATGAGCCTCGGATAGAATATCAGTGAAATGATAAGAGCCGCGGACATGACGTATGCCCACGAGCTCTCTGTCCTGATCTCGGTCACCGCGAATATTATGAGCGCCAGGAGTATGGCCGCGACATCAGCGCCGACAACGGCCCCGCTTAGAGACAGGACCGTTATCAGGACTGTTGATATCAGTAATATGGTTTTATCAGCAAGGCGCCAGTTCATGGACACATTATAGCATTAAGATCCGACTCTGCTGAGCCTCGAAGACTTGATCATCATGGCGAGAACGGACATCGCTACGGCGAAGAGGAGTTCTATACCAAGGCACAGGATGAGCTTATCGGCATCGTAGGAGATACCTGTTCCCGAGATCGTCATATTGTCGGCGTATGCCATCCAGTACAGGGGCATGAACTTAGCAACGTTGAGAAGTGCCGGGCTTAATACGCTCATGGGAACGAAGACGCCGCATATAAAGCTCATGGCAAGGGACAGGATATTCGTGACCATCGTAAGCGTATTCTGCTGGATATTGAAGGATGTGATAAGGGATGTGATGGAACATCCTACCAGCATGGCGATAAAGCTGTTTGCAAGGTAGAGCCACCAGTAGTCCTTATAGACTGATGTATCGTGTCCGACTGCCCATGCTATCACGGAGAAGATCGTCCAGATCACTACACCGGATGTCATAAGACCCAACGTATTCGTAAGGCTTATGTTCTTTCTCTTTATGGGAGATGTGGATACGCGGTCCCTGATGACCTTAGTGTCACTTACGATGATGACATGACCGATACCGAGGGACAGGCAGCCGATGATCAGATATCCGAAGAACTGGTGAAGGTAGAATACAACGTTATCCATTCCTCCGACTATGTTCTCGTCCTCAGAAGTAAGGACATATGCATGTGTCTGCTCAGAAAGGAGCTCTTTTGCCTTACCGGCAGCCTCGGATTCGGAATAACCCATCTCGCGGTAATCGCGATATGCGTCGATATAGTCGTTTACCGTCTTGTTGACCGCATATGTGAGTCCGCCTGACTCAGAGCCGGTCGTATATGTGAGCTTCACCTCGCCGTCATTCTCCACGGACTCCTCAAAGCCTTTCTCTATATCCATGTGATATTCGGTCACCTGGAAGAAGACAAGATCCAGTACCCTGCTCTCTTCCTTACCGCTATAATCCTCGACCTCGTTCTCCTGTGAGAGATAATCGATGAGACCGCGGCTCAGCTCAGAACCGTCATTATCCGTATAGCTGATCTTATAGCTCCTCTTGAACTCGTAGTCGGAAGATCCCATGGAGGATGCGGACGCTACAAGTCCGAATATCATGGCAATGAATATCACTACATATATGACAACGCCTATGCAGTTGCTCTTCAGCAGGCGGAAGAAATTCTTATAGAGATGCATACTTTTCCCTCCTTAAGATGATGGTGCCGATGATGATGAATACGATCGATGCACCGATGATCTTGGCCATGTTGGTATAGAAATCAAGCGGCTGATCGAAGAGCGCCATTCTGTAGAACGCCAGGTTCATGACAGTTGCCGGATTGATATCGTTGATGATCGGGCATACCTTCTCGATGGTGCCGGGGAGAGTATTGATCATCTCACCGCTCAGGAATACCGAGAGCATCAGTACCGCAGTAGTCTTATTAGCCCTGTTCTCGAGAGTGCCCTTGAAGATAAGTCCGCAGATGATGCCGAAGCTTATCGAGAAGATATTGGCAGCTACGGTGAACAGGATGAGCTTGAGGGGATCAGATCCCATATCCACATTGAATATGGTACTCATCACCGTTAAGTGTATACCGCAGATGGCGAGCGCCGGGATGAGCCTTGCAAGGAATGAACATACCAGCATCTTGCTCTTCTTCTCGGGAGAAGCCGAGAACCTCATAGCCTCGCAGGATACATCTGCCTTAAGATCGCTGACGATAGCAGCTCCGCCCGTGGCATTGAAGAATATACCCATGACGAACGAGCTGTAGAAATACCAGCTGTATACATTAGGATCACCGGCGAAAGCATCTTCCCTGCTCTTCGTATATTCCTTCATCTCGCCCGAATCCTCCAGGATCCTCATGGCGGCCTGAGGATCCTTCTCCATGGCATCCATGATGACTTCGAACTTATTCCTGTAGGTGTTGGCGACCGACTGGGCAACGACAGCTGCCGTAGCCGAATGGTCGTTGCTCAGGAAGACTTCGATACTGTCGTCGCTTACGACGAACATGGTCTCGATCTCATTTGCCTTGATCTTCTCTTCGGCTTCTTCTCTCGTAAGGCCTTCCTGAAGGTCAAAGTAATGCTCTTCGCTCGACTCGTCGGCCATGCTCCTGATGACCTCTTCGAACCCAGCAGTAAACTCGCTGTCGTCCTCGGCTACGATCGCCGTCTTATGGGGATCGATGCTGTTGATCATGTCATAGACGCTTCCGAAAGTGACATACATCGCAGTCATGAGCGCTAACGGGAACACCAGGCTCCAGAACAGGAACATGACGTTCCTCAGATTCTTTATAAGATAATACTTGAACATCTTCCTATCCCCTTTACTCGTCGCGAAGTTCCTTGCCCGTGAGCTCAAGGAATACATCATTGAGCGTAGGCTGCTCGGAGAATATCTTCTTCATGGAATAACCGTTGTCCTGAAGGATATTAACTATATCTATAACGTTGTGCTTGCCGGATCCCGCTTCCACCTTGAGGACATTATCCTTATATGTTGTATTGAATACTCTGGGAAGTTCATTGATCTTCGACAATATGCTCTCATCGAGTCCGGCTGTCTCGATGGTTATGATCTCGCTCTTCTTGATCATTCCCTTGAGCTCATCGATGGTACCTTCTGCTATCACATGACCCTTGTCGATGATCGACACTCTGTCGCAGAGCTGCTCGACTTCCTCCATGTAGTGAGATGTATATACTACCGTCGCGCCGTTCTTTCTAAGCTGCTCGATACCTTCCAGGATCTTATTGCGGCTCTGAGGATCTACAGCCACCGTGGGCTCGTCGAAGAAGATGAGCTTGGGCTTATGCGCTATGCCGCAGGCAATATTAAGTCTTCTCTTCAATCCTCCGGAGAGCTTCTTTGGGCGGAACTTCGTGAAGTCATTGAGTGCTACGAAGTCGATCGCTTCCTGCACGTACTGCTTTCTCTTAGCCTTATCCTTGATGTACAGGCCGCAGAAGAAATCGATATTCTCGTATACGTTCAAGGTGTCATATACTGCGACTTCCTGAGGTACTACGCCGATATCCTTCTTGATATCGTATGACTTGGGCGTCATCTTCTTACCGAATACCGAGATCTCGCCTTTGTCATATTCAAGAAGCGAAAGGATACAGTTGATCGTCGTAGACTTACCCGAACCGTTAGGTCCCAAAAGTCCGAAGATCTCCCCTTCCTTTACGCTGAGGCTGACATTATCAAGTGCTATAAGTTCCTTATATCTCTTAACAAGACCCGTGACTTTTAATATCTCTGACATTTTGTATGTCCTCCTTTATCCTTATGGCACTATTATCCGTTTTCCGGCTCAAGGATATAAGTGAGGTCAATCACTTCTGTCAGATGACATTTGTCATTATCACGGCATTCATCTGATTTCTGGCCGCATACACATCAAAGGGGATCTCATCCGATTCATAGGTAAAGATAACATCTCTTCCCGGAAGAAGTCCTCTGCTTAAATACGATTCTGTCTTCTTCTGCGCATCTCTTCTGTAATCCTTGTCATTCCATAACCCGAAGTGCTCCCAGATAAAGCACCTGCCTGCTTCAGGCACATAGAATACAAAATCAGGATACGTCTTATTCGTCCCAAGGAAGATCTGCGGCTCATAGAGAAACTCGAAGCCGGCATCATCTATCAGTTGCGCGATATTAAGCTCGGTCTTCGAACGGTACTTTATCCCCTTGAACTCCGGCGCATACTTAGGCTTCTCGTAAGGATTAGAATCAGCAAAAGCGCTCAGACCTTCATAGAACTCACGGTCCATTACCGACTTACGAAGCTTATAGCTTTTCTCTGCCTCCAGAAAGCTGTCAATAACGGGGATCTCACGTTCAAGTTCCTGCCTTTCGCTTATCTGCGCCATTATTATCCTCGCGGCTTTCTTTCTCAGGGATAGTCTTTTCCTCTTAAGGCCCGGCTTTCCCGGGTATTCGCTGATATATACGGATCTGCAGCCGTTATGGATCACTTCTTTCCCGCGAGGCAGCCTTGCTATCCTCTTTCTGATATAAGCCGATCTTATCCTTGCATGATCATCGGACAAATACATTCCGACACACCTCCTTGTCGGAAAGCATACACGGATCCATACACAAATCGCCTGTTTTTGTATTACTTTGTGTATAAGTTGACAGAAAACAGAGCAAATGGCAGTCAGAAGAATTTTATATACACAGATTCATACACAAACGGTCTGCTTTTGTATGGATTTGTGTATAGAATGCAGTGGTGCACACAAAAACAAGCGACCCGAAGGCCGCTTATTCGAATGATATCGGTAATATATAAGATCAGGCTGTAACGATCTTGCTGGCATCGCCGAGGTTATGGCGATCGGTAGCCTCCTGGCGCATCTTGTACTTTAAGATCTTACCTGCGGCATTCATGGGGAAACCGTCAACGAAGTCTACGTATCTGGGGATCTTGTGCTTAGCCATATGAGTCCTTACGTAGTCCTTGATCTCCTCCTCGGAAGATTCCTCTCCGTCCTTGAGTACTACAGCTGCGAGGATCTCCTCACCGTAGTCCGCATCGGGAACACCGATTACCTGAACATCCTTGATCTTGGGATGTGTATAGAGGAAGTCCTCGATCTCCTTGGGGTAGATATTCTCACCGCCTCTGATGATCATGTCCTTGATACGGCCCGTGATCTTGTAGTAGCCGTCCTCAGGGCGACGGAGAGCAAGGTCACCGGAATGGAGCCAGCCGTCCTCGTCGATAGCTGCGGCCGTAGCCTCAGGCATCTTGTAATAACCCTTCATGATGTTATATCCGCGGGCACAGAACTCGCCTGCAACACCGTCGGGAAGCTCCTCGCCGGTCTCGGGATCGACGATCTTGGTCTCAACGCCGAAGAGAGAAGGACCTACCGTATTTACTCTCTGCTCGATGGTATCTGTCGTCTTGCTCATGGTAGTAGCGGGAGATGCCTCAGTCTGACCGTATGTGATAACGATCTCGGGCATATGCATCTTCTCGATGACCTCTTCCATGGTCTTGATAGGACAGGGAGATCCTGCCATGATACCCGTTCTCATGTGAGAGAAGTCTGTCTTGGGGAAGTTCTCATGACCGAGCATGGCGATGAACATCGTGGGAACGCCGTGGAAGCATGTGATCTTCTCCTGGTTGATGCAGTGAAGTCCCTT
>JAEEGL016813359.1_pt1 | contig 12969 bp, 6 predicted proteins | sample 9134231 | NCBI WGS metagenome assembly JAEEGL01 (sample SAMN16246548, study PRJNA631951) | gut metagenome | biome: gut microbiome; feature: rumen; material: fiber-attached | host: Bos | place: Iran: Karaj | collected 2018-10 | reverse complement strand
TTCGAAGACGCGAACGAAGGACCGGCACGTGGAGGCGTATTATGTGTTCCAGGACATCGATGCGGTGATCTGCTACGACCTGGACGACAAGAAGAACAAGGAATACAAGATCAGCCGCATCGGGAAGGTGGAGGTCACCGAACAGCCCTGGAAATACCAGCAGAAGCACCGTTCGGAGCCAAAGGTGGACATCTTCAAGTTCCTGGAACAGGAGAAGTCGGAGCCCTTCCACATCGTGCTGCGCCTCACACCGTATGCCAAGATGCTCCTGGTGGAGGAGTTCCCCCGTTCGCGTTCCCTGCTGGATTCTTCACGCAGGGGCACCAAAAACCGCCTGACGGAATCGGAGGACAAACAGTATTGGACCCTCGAAACCGACGTCTATCGATTGGAGAGTGTCGGCCGCTTCTGCCTCGGCCTGATGAACCAGATCCGCGTCGAAGAATGCGACGCGCTGAAGGACTATATCAAGGGCGAGATTGAGAAGTTCTTATAAAAGCACCCTGCTCAACATCGGTCGGGCAGGGTGTTTACGCCTTATTGATATATATTGTGTTATTCCTCTTCAATTATCTCCGTTAATTCTTTTAAGGAGGTTATATTGTAGGTGGGTATTTCAAGCATCTACTCTCATCACGCCCCAAACTCTTTCTTGATGCGAGACAAACAGTCTGGTGTACTGAAGTGGTCTTTTAGGTAGGGAAGTATTTCCTTGGGCGATTCTAGCGAAAACTTGTCCATTAACTCTTTCCCTTCGATACTGAAGGACTCAACATCGTGAAAATCTTCAGTCTCCGAATTGTAGCCTTCCTGATAGAAATCTATTCTGGTCCCATGAAAGTTCAATAAACAATGAAAAGAATCTGTACCGAGATCAGCATAGATTTCGTTTTCGTAATCAGGTACAATCTGGTGTCTTAAGGCGAAATTGGCAAAATCCTTATTGTCGGAATTAAAGAGTTGAAGAACGTCTTTGAAAGGATTCAATATTTGGTCACAAATATCCTTTAATTCTGACATATCAGCGATATAAGGATTCCAGTTTTCAAACTGATTATCCAGGCTCGCGTAAGTCAAGTGCCTAATAATCATTTGACATAGTTCTGGCTTACGATACACAAGCATGTTCATCGAATAACGATTTTCGTTGAGAAGAAGTTCGACGAGAATCTCCTTGAACTCGTCATCAGTCAAGGGTGCGCCAATATATCTCTTAAGTCCTAAATTTCCATCCTCATCCAATGATTGAAAGCTGAACTTTGTGTATTTTAGAGGATTATTCAGATCGATTGAATCTATAATATCCAAGGCCATTGGAGTGTCATGATAACCTAGCTTCAAAACTAGATCGTCATGGCCTTCTTCGTCAAGTATTTCATCCAAGGCGCATTCCTCTTCAGTGGCAATTTGAGAACATTTCCGTAAGATTTCTAATTCTTCTTCTGATAGTTTGTGATAGAGTGTCATTTCACTATCATCGTCTGAAGAAACCAGTTTCACACCAAAAGACTGCTCACGTGGGAATCTTTCCAAATACAGATCTGCAATCTTTTGTGCAATTTCCAAATTCTTTTGCAGATAATCCTTTATGCTGTCTTTAGTATCTTTTTGGGACTTGTTGTCGCTGACTTCTTCAACTGTTGAAGCTTGGGTATTCTTATTTGTTTCCATGATTGAGTTGTATTTTTTGTTTGACGTGGCAAAGTTATGCTTTTATTCTGAGAAAAGCAAGTCTTTTCGTCTAATATTTCCCAAAGGCCATTATTTTTGGCTGCTATTTTATTTTTTTTGATGAAAATTGCCATTTATATCGGTACTATAAAATGGACAGCCGGATCAATGATTGCTCATTATTTTATGTAGTGACAGGCTACTAATTCGACCTTGTTGCCATAATCTTGTATGGTCTTCACATAGGACAAATGGTGGTCGAATCTTATTTTTTGGAATCATCTAGCCGAGATTGATGTCTCCACATCTGGGGAAACGGTTGAGGAACAACTGTGCGTTGGCAGGCCTGTCATTCGCATACATGAACATTCCCTCGGTAATAGCCAGCTTCATCTCTTTAGAACAATTCATTTCTACAAATACAAATTCTCTTTCATCTAATTTTTCAATAGGATGAGGCCATCGTCTTGATACAAGAGAGTACAAAGTAGTTGCAGTACCAAAGATGTCAGCCTGCGGTCCGAAATATCTCATGTTGCCTTTTCTATTCTCTGGCGCAGAGTAAGGACTTTTTGAGCAAGTATCTCGAAGACTGATCAACCTTCCATTCTCATCATATTGCTGAGCAACACCGAAGTCTATCAGAACAGCCTCTCCATTCTCGTCGATAACCACGTTCTCGGGTTTGATATCAAGGTGTAGAATATGATGAGAATGCATCGCATACAGCGCTTTACATAATGGTATTACTATTTTCTCTATGATAAGTTTTTCAGATGACGGGACTTGATTATTTGTAATCATATCTTTAAGAGTCTCTCCTGCGTAGTATTTCATCACATAGTACATTGTACCTGTAATATCGCATTCAAATATAGATTTTACTTCTGTCACATGGTTGTCCGGAGTGTCTGACATGCTGAGAATAAAGTCGGGCTCACTGCGGAACATCCTCTTGTAATTGTTGAATTCTTCTTCACAACAAGGATCGCAGACAATGCGATTATTTTCTCTTTTACAACTTCTTAATACTCCTGTTGGATAGAATTCCTTGATTGCAACAACCTCCTTTGTACCATTCGAGCAGTTCAGCATTTCTGCACGATAGGTATAACCGAAAGAACCATTAGAAATAAAGTTCAGGATAGTATATTTCTTGTTGCCGTCTTTCAATTCGAATCCTATCGGGAGCGCATCGGGCTTGCCTTTCTGTTTCTTTTCTGTTGAGCTGCTTTCGTCTAGCTCAAAATCCTCTTGATAAAGAATAAGGTTCATATATTCTTCTTCAGTCAGAGGTTCAGGAACCATCCGGTTCAGACCATACGGATGGAGCTGCCTGTGCACATAACTCTCGTTGAGTTCGTGGATGAGCCATGCATACTCGCTATTGTTCAATCCTTTCAAAGAGAAAGCATAGCCATCCTCGAAAAATGCCGACCCATAGTTTGCGTCGAAAATGCGAGGTTCGGGAGCTCCTGAAGAATTCACAATCAGACAATCCTTATCCAAGAAGTAGGCTGGATTAAACAGATTGTGTATAGGTTTTCTCTCAATATTCTCATTCGGACGAGGCTGTCCATAATACGCTTCGTTGCGATTGATATAAGCCAAAACACGCTGGTCTTCATCAAATGTGTCGAGAGCGTGTGCCACGCGAGGTATCTGCGAAACTATATCTCCGAGACGAATTTTCTTGAATCCTTCTTGCTCGGGCAATTCTGATACAACAAGAGATTTAAGATATCCTTTTTTCTTGGCATCACTTACCTTGATAAACAGTGAAAACTTTTCGTCTTCAATCAGATCTTCTATGGTTTCGTTTTGCGACAAAGGATTTGTACCATCGATAAAGCGAATGATGCCCTTTTGCTCATTTGTCTTTTCTGCATTAATGAGTACGGCCGCTTCCCCGAATGGAAGTAAAACTATGCTTTCGATCCAATCTCGATCGAGGGCCTTCCTAAAGTTGGCTGTTTTCTTGTCGAAAATCTCTTTAGGCAGTACTATACCTGCATAACGTCCCTTGAAATCAGGATTATACAAACATTCCCCTAAGCAGAAGTCAAAGGCTGATTCGTCGTGGACAAAACCTGTGTAGGTGGAAATAACGTAGTCGGGCGTCTTCCCTGCCAGCCATAGTGTAGAGTCTCGCTGCATAAAGTGTTCGTTCGATACACCCATACCATAGTTCAGCAACAACCCGGCTGCATATAGTTTGTCGTTTCTATCTCCGTCTCCATAGTAATTCTCCTTCGATTGCAACATTGCTCCGGCGATGGAGCATCCGGCAAACGGATTATATACCAATCCTTTGCCGTCATATTTTAGTAGAGCGCATAGTGTGCGAGCCACATCCAGACGTGGGCGTTTGGGCTGGAGACCTGATTTCTCAAGAATAAAGTTGAAGATAGTGAGATAATGACTTTGAAGAAATGCTACCGGAGTTTTAATCAAGACTTCGGCCAAAACGAGAGTCGCATATTGCCGATGTGCTTTTTCGCTGGCTAATTTGCTTGAGTGAGACAGTAGCATGCCGATTCTATGGTGATATTCCTGGACGACATCTATTTCGTCGTTGCGCTTAAATGTTTTGTATATTTGGAGCAAGCTCCTGCTGACCTCCATCTCGGCAGCAACTTTTGATACTCCATCTTTGAGCCATTTATTTACTCTTTGTTTAAGTGTTTCATCACATGATACCCAATCATAGTCTTTCATCCCTATGGGATACAACTCACATGCTGAGAATTCTGGACTATTGCCCCCAACTGAGATACTAAGTTTCCCATTTGCTGCCAATGCTACCATCATCAGTGGCATCAGCATGTTTGGATTGTAATGGTAATAATTCTCTATTGCATCTTGGAGCACATTAGAAATGACAGTATTATCATCATTTCTCTGTTCTAGATAATCGTATTGTCCCATAGTGTTGGATTTTGGTTGGTTATATTGTTGTTTGTGCGCAAAGATACGTCATATATCTGACACTTCCAAATTTTTGAAACAATTTCTTCGCTAATGCACAAAAAAAGCAAGTCGATACTACAACGGAAAACAAAACCAGGCTGATCCAAATGGACCAGCCTGCAGTATTGAATGGAGACTTATTGGATTCCGAAATATAGAGACAGGGATAGGTTCACGGGGTGTTGGGGCATAACTGAGCAAACACGGAGTCGCTCACGTCGTTGTTTGAGCTCAAGGCGAACTCCACGACTTCGAAGTTGTAGTTTCGGAGCTGGGTGAAGAACACGCGAGCCACGATATCTGAGGGATTCCTGAAGGCGCCACATCCCCATGCACCCAGGATAAGCACCTCATTCTTTTCCTTGGCTGCTACGTCAAGTATCTTCTTGATGCGGGACGCAATCAATTCCTCGTAGTATTTGGGCAGATGGTGATCTCCAATCTGTGGTGCTGCACAGGTGATGACATTCACTCGATACCATTCTTCCTGGGGCATCATCAAGGGCTTGATGGGATCGGTGCGCTCGTCTGTCTTGAAAACTACTACATCGGGGGTATAGATCAGGTCGTCATTCCCAAGGAAGTCAATCTGATGTGCTTCATACATTCGACGATGCCTCTCATAGAAAACCTCATCCATAGCTTCCAGACAAGGGAGAAGGGTGGAGCAACGGCATAACGATTCCTCCTGAGCTCCTGCCGAGTAGGGGGCTCCTCCAATGTGGTGATTGTTGGCAAAGTTGAGAACTGCCACCTTCTTTTCCTTGGCATAGGCCTTGGCCGCCTCGAAGCTGCGCTTGCCTGACACGATATATTTCGTGTTCGAAATCTCTGGTACAGGCTGACCGATATCTGTCCCATGGGCCACCATAAACTGGTTGTTGATGGAATGATTGATAGCGGCTCTCAGTTGGTCCAAACTCTCGTACTGACGCTTGGTGTCAGTCATGACTTCAAAGTTAATAGCTCTGTAATTATACATTTGTTTATAAGTTCTGATTTCGGTGCAAAGATACGCCTTTTCTTCGATATCTCCAATTTTTCGAGACATTTTCTTTCGGATGAACGAGATAGGTCAAGAATTTTATTTTTCTTTTCAAGAATTATAGAATTTGAGAATTTGGTTTTGCTTGACTGGAATTTTGGAGGATTCGCAGTATTTCTTATAAGGAAACACGAATGGTCATGAATTGATCACGAATTTTTCATGAATTATTTGTTTTTATTTTATTTTGGTGAAAATGGCAGCGGCACTGGCATCAATAGCCGTGCCAAGCTGCCGGAAAAATGAAACCGATTTTATTATCCAGCTAAGGCTGTCCCCATGAATGAGGCCCCTTCCCTTGATTGCTGAAAAGCATCAATCTGCGGGAGGTTTCAGAAAATATGCACTTCGTGCAGAAAATATTAGCTTGTCGGTATTCTGATATACTTGGGTCTGGATAGATTTCGCACAAAGTGCGATTTTCTGCAGGTATTGCTTCTCGGACGTGACCGAAGGGAACAACCTGCACATTTTCCGGCAACCTTCAGAATGCTGCTCAGTCAGCATTCGAAGGAGGGGCCCCATTCTTGGGGACGGCCTTAGCCGAATATAAACAATGTATTGGGCCGAGGTCTTCTGCCATTTTCGCCTAAAATGCTGAGAAATAATAATTCATGAAAAATTCGTGGATAATTTGTGGTAATTCGTGTTTAAAAGAAAACACGAATGGTCACGAATGGACAACGAACTGGTCATGAATTATTTTTTTGGCTCTTTGATTGCTTGATTGAGTTGATTATTCCGATCAGTCCTGCCTGTACCTCTGGCACATAGATTGTGACGTTGAATCTATCAATGGCCTTAAATGCCCGAGAAAAATCTACGGGATTCTGATGCTTGAGGTATATTTTCTTGAGGCTGGAGCAGCCCCAGAATGCACCTTCCTCAATCTTGGTCACGCTGTCCGGAATCACTATCGAGGTGAGGCTTTTGCTATAAGCGAAAGTTTTTCCTCTAATTTCAGTCACACCTTCTGGAATCGTTATTGAGGTGAGGCTGGTGCAGTCCCAGAATGCATGTTCCCCAATCATTGTCACACTATCCGGAATCGTTATAGATTTGAGGCTTGTGCAGCCCGAGAAGGCACTCCCCCCAATCACAGTCACGCTGTCAGGAATCGTTATCGAGGCGAGGCTGGTGCAGCCCCAGAATGCATATTTCCCAATCATTGTCACACTATCCGGAATCGTTATCGATTTGAGGCTGGTGCAGCCATCGAAGGCCAACACCCCGATCGTAGTCAGGCCAACCGGAATCTCAATCGAGGCGAGGCTGGAGCAGCCCGAGAAGGCACTTGCCCCAATCTCAGTCACACTATCCGGAATCTCGATTGAGGTGAGGCTAGTGCAGCATGAGAAGGCGTGATTCCCAATACTCGTCACACTATCAGGAATCGTTATCGAGGTGAGGCTTGTGCAGCCTGAGAAGGCACTCTCCCCAATCACAGTCACGCTATCCGGAATTACTATCGAGGCGAGGCTAGTGCAGCGTTCGAAGGTATTCCACCCAATCCAAGTCATACCGTCCGAGATCTTTATCGAGGTGAGGCTTGTGCAGCCCGAGAATGCATATTTCCCAATCATTGTCACGCTGTCCGGAATCGTTATCGAGGCGAGGCTTGTGCAGCCTGAGAAGGCACTCTCCCCAATCACAGTCACGCTGTCAGGAATCGTTATCGAGGTGAGGCTTGTGCAGCCTGAGAAGGCACTCTCCCCAATCTCAGTCACGCTGTCCGGAATCTCAATCGAGGTGAGGCTGGTGCAACCATGGAAGGCATGATCCCCAATCTTAGTCACGCTATTCGGGATCTCAATCGAGGTGAGGTTGGTGCAGCGACTGAAGGCACTCCACCCAATCTCAGTCACGCCATCCGGGATATCTATCGAGGTGAGGCTGGTGCAGCGACTGAAGGCACTCCACCCAATCTCAGTCACACTGTCAGGGATCGTTATCGAGGCGAGGCTTGTGCAGCCTGAGAAGGCACTCCACCCAATCTCAGTCACGCTATTCGGGATCTTAATCGAGGTGAGGCTTGTGCAGCCTGAGAAGGCACTCCACCCAATCTCAGTCACGCCATCCGGGATATCTATCGAGGAGAGGCCGGTGCAGCGACTGAAGGCATATTCCCCGATCACAGTCACACTGTCCGGGATCGTTATCGAGGCGAGGCTTGTGCAGCCTGAGAAGGCACATTCCCCAATCACAGTCACGCTGTCCGGAATCGTTATCGAGGCGAGGCTTGTGCAGCCTGAGAAGGCACTCTCCCCAATCTTAGTCACGCTATTCGGAATCTCAATCGAGGTGAGGCTGGTGCAGCCATCGAAGGCCAACACCCCAATCGTAGTCAGGCCAACCGGAATCGTTATCGAGGCGAGGCTGGCGCAGCCCGAGAAGGCTCTTGCCCCAATCTTGTTCTCTCTGTCCGGAATCTCTATCGATTTGAGGCTGGTGCAGCCCGAGAAGGCACTTCCCCCAATCTTGTTCTCTATGTCCGGAATCGTTATCGAGGTGAGGCTGGTGCAGCCCCAGAATGCATTATCCCCAATACTCTTCACACTATCCGGAATCGTTATCGAGGTGAGGCTGGTGCAGCCTGAGAAGGCACTCTCCCCAATCTCAGTCACGCTATCCGGAATCTCAATCGAGGTGAGGCTTGTGCAGCCTGTGAAGGCACTCTCCCCAATCTCAGTCACGCTATCCGGAATCTCAATCGAGGTGAGGCTTGTGCAGCCTGAGAAGGCACTCCTCCCAATCCAAGTCACACCGTCCGGAATCGTTATCGAGGAGAGGCTGGTGCAGCGTTCGAAGGTATTCCACCCAATCCAAGTCACACCGTCCGAGATCTTTATCGAGGTGAGGCTTGTGCAGCCTGAGAAGGCACTCTCCCCAATCTCAGTCACGCTATCCGGAATCTCAATCGAGGTGAGGCTGGTGCAGCCCTCGAAAGCACTCTCCCCAAACTCAGTCACGCTATTCGGAATCTCAATCGAGGCGAGGCTGGAGCAGCCCTCGAATGCATAATCCCCAATACTCTTCACACCGTCCGGGATCTTTATCGAGGTGAGTCTGGAGCAGCCTAAGAAGGCACTAATCTCAGTCACACTATTCGGGACCTCGATTGAGGTGAGGCTGGTGCAGCCCTCGAAGGCTCTCCTCCCAATCTCAGTCACACCGTCCGGGATCACTATTGAGGTGAGGCTGGAGCAACCATAGAAGGCTAAACCCCCAATCTTAGTCACACTGCCCGGAATCTCGATTGAGGTGAGGCTGGTGCAGCCCCAGAATGCATGATCCCCAATCTTAGTCACGCTATTCGGGATCTCAATCGAGGTGAGGCTTGTGCAGCCTGTGAAGGCACTCTCCCCAATCTCAGTCACGCTATTCGGGATCTCAATCGAGGTGAGGCTTGTGCAGCCTGTGAAAGCACTCTCCCCAATCTCAGTCACGCTATCCGGAATCTCTATAGAGTCTATGCAGCATGGAACAGCAATCAATTTTGACATATCCTTCGAGTAAAGGATACCACCCGGTGAACAATAATTGGGGTTATTCTCTTTTACATGAATCACTTTAAGGTTAGTGCAACCTTGGAAGGCATGATTTCCAATCTCAGTCACGCTATTCGGGATCTCAATCGAGGTGAGGCTTGTGCAGCCTGAGAAGGCACTCTCCCCAATCACAGTCACGCTATTCGGGATCTCAATCGAAGTGAGGCTTGTGCAGCCCTTGAAGGCACTCTCCCCAATCCAAGTCACGCTGTCAGGAATTACTATCGAGGTGAGGCTCTTGCAGCCACCGAATGCATAATTCCCAATACTCTTCACACCGTCCGGGATCGTTATCGAAGTGAGGCTGGTGCAGCCACAGAATGCATAATCCCCAATACTCTTCACACCGTCCGGGATCGTTATCGAGGTGAGGCTAGAGCAGCCATCGAAGGCTCCATCCCCAATCTCAGTCACACTATCCGGAATCTCGATTGAGGTGAGGCTAGTGCAGCGTTCGAAGGTATTCCACTCAATCCAAGTCACACCGTCCGGGATCTTTATCGAGGTGAGGCTGGTGCAATCAGCAAAGGCACGTCCCCCAATCCATGTCACACTGCCCGGAATCTCGATTGAGGTGAGGCTGGTGCAACCATGGAAGGCATAATCCCCAATACTCTTCACACCGTCCGAGATCTTTATCGAGGTGAGGCTTGTGCAGCCCTCGAAAGCACTTCCCCCAATCGTGGTCACGCTATTCGGGATCTCAATCGAGGTGAGGCTTGTGCAGCCTGTGAAGGCACATTTCCCAATCACAGTCACGCTATTCGGGATTTCAATCGAGGTGAGGCCGGAGCAATCATAGAAGGCATCAGACCCAATCTTAGTCACTCCTTCTGGAATCACCACAACTCCCTCATAATCCTTTTTACAGCTGATGACGGTCTTTCCGTTTTTACTCAATTCCAAGTAATCGTTTTGTTCCATATTGTTGCTCTTTTATTATTCAAATGTGATTTCGGCGCAAAGATAAGACATATTTCTTGCACTTCCAAATTTAATCGCACTTTTTTTCAATCTTTTTTCAATGAAAAAGAACGACTTTTATGAGCAAAAGATTACGTACTCGTCAGAGTCGTTGTTGTCATATTCGTCCTTGGGGATGAAGTGGCCGTCGTCGGCACTGAGATAGCCGGCTGCGCCGTCCTTGTAGGCGATGACTGGTTCTTCGAACTCAACTTCGATGTCGTCGTAGGTGGGTTCGATGAAGAGGCTGCATGAAATATCGAAGAGGCCCAGCTTGTCGCCCGTCTGAACCACGACAATGCTGCCATTCGAGCCATAGACCTTGTCCATCGTTTGTGGAGTGAGCTGCTTGCCCCTTGTGGATACAAACATTGTCTTGCCATTATCGATTACATGGAAGAACGACAACGTTTCGTTGAGATAGATGTTTTCGTGCTCGCATGGGAGCAGCATGTCGCCCGTCCCATCGGTACGCACCAAACCATGCTTGTCGTTGTTGATGACGATGATGGGCATGGTGGCTTTCACGTCGATGCGATTGTAGAGATAGCTCACTTTGTCGAAGATGGGAGGGACGAGCACGGTGCCGTCGAGGTCCTTGACGCCTTCCTTTCCGTTCTTCTCGATGACGATGGTGAACCAGTCGCGGCTATCGGCAAGGTCAAAGGCAGCCTTATTTAACTCCTCCCACTTTTGCTTGTCCTCGATGGTGTCGATTGCATGCATGCGTTCTACGATTTCGTTGTAGGTCTTGAGGTCTTCTGCGGTTGCCTTGATTTTCTTTGCGTCGCTCATAGTTTTTTATGTTTAAAGATGAAATAATGATATTCTTTCTGTTTTGCGCTGCAAAGATAGGACTTATTTTTCAAAATGCCATAAAACTTATACGTAGAAGTTTATTAGATGCCATTAATCTGGAAAGGAAAACAATGGGAAAAACGAGGCAAAGCATAAGATTTTTCACAAAAGATTTGCTTGGTTTATATATTTAATGTATATTTGCGGCGAGATTTTCATAACTTCGCGCTTTATTCACTATTCAACTATCACGACCATGACTATACTAAGAGATCCACAAAGGACATTGAACCTGAATCCTCTGGCTATCTATCTGATGCTGACGCCGGACGAGAAGGCGCTGTATGGGGATAAACTGAAGGGCCTCAACAGGGATTCTACGTTGACAAAGGGGATCTTCCATTTTGATGTTGTAGAAAAAGGAATGGTCCCTTCCCTTAAACTGCCTGATAAATTGTATCACAATATGTATCATTACAATGTAATGGTGCGCCTTGTGAACTTTATACATGGTACATTCTGCTATGGTATGGAGGAGATTGATCTCACCGGGGATAAATCCTCGATTGTTGAGCAGTTGGAAAAATTTGTCAAGGATGTTTGCGAAGAGAATATTATTCTTTTGGATGATCTTAGCCATCGGGGTTCCCGCTCCTCACGAGAATCAATTCTCTATTTTCGCGAACATAATATCGTGAAAGAGCTATTTGATGCAGTCCTGAATGGAGAACCAGTAGATAAAGAAAATGGCAAATCAACATTTGAGATAGTTTCACATAGTACCGATAAGAAGACATCTCTTGGAATCGTGAAATTTGCATCCAGTGGCAGGCCAGAAGTACTGGATTCTAAAACAGAGAGGGAACTTCGTCAAAACATCAAGCCGGAAAGCCATCCACAAATCAATATTACTGTAAAAAAGTGCAAGACTGGCAAAAAACGAAAAGATGGTAGTGCGAAGGAGAAGACTGGTGTGGAACTGAACATCGACGGCAATATCATCCCCGTTCTTTTCGACTCTACTGACCAGACTTTCCTCTACATCATTAATCTTATGGCCATCAAGGAAGGTCGTCGCATCGGGCGTACTCGTTTCCTGCCAGTTGCCCCATCAGATAACTTGAATGTCGTCGTTGGACAGCGTCGTAATGTGCTTATTTCCTGGCTTCACGATAGATACGGCGCTTTAAGTTTCAGTAAGGACTTCGAAAAATGGTATAATGGCGTGAAAAATGATTCGCATCGATTGGATGTCGCTATAAGTGGAATTAAACGAACGTTATGGGAAAAACTTGAAGACAAATTTAAGGATGCCTTCTATTATTGCGTGTTACGCAATGAGGATAGTATATACAAAATTCGAATGGACAAGGAAAACATCAGCATTGATCCAGAGATTATGGAGGCTATTCTGAGGAATCAAAAGAAACCATGAACGACTAGGATAGCTATTGATAATAAATTCACCCTGCTCGACATTGGTCAGGCAGGGTGTATAGTTTTTATATAATGAGCCGTTAATTGCAATTAATAGCACATTACGAGCTCCTCGACGTCGTCGCTGTTGTCGTAGGGGTCCTTGGGGATGAAGTGACCGGTGTTGCTGCTGAGATAGCCCTGGATGCCATCCTTGAGGACCACGACATAGTCTTCGTATTCCACCTGGATGTCGTCGTAGATGGGTTCGACGAAGAGAACTGCGTTGAGGTCCAACAAGCCGTACTTGTCACCGGATTGTACTACTATGATATTGGAATTGGCTCCATACACCTTGTCCAAGGTCTGTGGAGTGAGTCGTTTGCCGTTGGGGGAAACAAGCATGGTCTTGCCTCCATCGGTGACATGGAAGAAGGCGTGGGTCTCGTCAAGACGGATGTCGTCGTGTTCGCATGGGAGAAGTAAGCTGCCCTTGCCATCAGTCAGCGCCAAGCCGTATTTGCCGCCGTTGATGACGATGATGGGCATGCTGGCATT
>JAEEGL016756978.1_pt1 | contig 12969 bp, 11 predicted proteins | sample 9134231 | NCBI WGS metagenome assembly JAEEGL01 (sample SAMN16246548, study PRJNA631951) | gut metagenome | biome: gut microbiome; feature: rumen; material: fiber-attached | host: Bos | place: Iran: Karaj | collected 2018-10 | reverse complement strand
GACGAACTTAGCGGAGAAAAATAATGACTGAAGAAAAAGCAAAAGAGCAAAAAGAAAAATATATCCGCCCCACATGGGACGAATATTTCATGGAAGTCGCAAGAACAATCGCAAAAAGAGCCACATGCGACAGGGGCAGATCAGGCTGCGTAATTGCCCGTAACAACCAGATTCTCGTAACAGGATATGTTGGAAGCCCCTCAGGGCTTCCGCACTGCGATGAAGCCGGACATCTTCTGAAAAAAATGATTCACGATGACGGAACTGTTACGCAGCACTGCGTAAGGACCGTTCATGCCGAGCAGAACGCAATCTGTCAGGCCGCAAAGCGCGGAATCTCAATTGACGGCGGAACTGTCTATTGCAAGATGACTCCGTGCAGGACTTGCGCAATGCTTATAATAAACTGCGGAATTAAACGCGTTGTTTGTGAAAAACACTATCACGATGAAACAGATTCAATGAAAATGTTCGCTCAGGCAGGAATAAAAATCGAGCACCTAGAAGATTCTGTCCAAACATATGTGAATATGTAAAAATAAGGGCTGTCTTAAAAAACAAGGTGCGGTGGTTAAGTTTGTCGTGCAAAGCTGCGGAATACTAACCACCGCATTTAGTGTTGATGGTCATTCCGACAGGCTCAATGACCGTATGCACGGAATTTATCAGACAGCCCATATTTTTTGAATATCGGAAATTACAAGTTTGCCAGAAGCCACTCTTTGAACTGGCTGTAATCGTTCTCCATCGGAACAGCCCTGTCAGGAAGACTCATCACTTTTTTGAGCCTTTCTGGAATCTCTGGCGTAATGCCAGCAGCTTTTTCGACAGTTGAGCCGAATTTTGCCGGATGTGCCGTTTCAAGAATGATTCCTACAGCTTTCTTGCTTATAACAGAATCAGCCCATTCAGGAAGGTTCGGCGTAAGACCTGGCTTAGAAATATCGTTCTTCATACCGTTCTTCAACGCTTCAATTCCACCTGATTTTATATCGTACCATGCCTTCCAGCCGACCGCGCCATGAGGGTCAATAGTGTACTTTGTCGTTTCTTTGCAATGCCTTATTGAAGCCAGAATTCCGTCATTGTCAAGCCAGTAAGAAGCAAACAAAGAGCGAACTTGCTCCAGCGTGTACATAGCGGATATTCGCTCATAATTACTTGGCGCACCAACATCCATAGCATTAGCGTATGTTGCCACGGACGGGCGTGCATCGTAAGAGCCTGTTGCAATCCAGTCAGGAACAGTTCTGTTTGAATTCGTTGCAGCTACAAAACCTGTTATTGGCGCACCCATTTCGCGGGCAATAAGACCAGAAGTCAAATTACCGAAATTTCCGCTGGGAACAACTTCGATAATATCGCTGTCAGGTCTCTCAGATTTTACCTTCAGGCTCGAATACATATAGTAGAATCCCTGTGGCAAAAGACGAGAGATATTTATTGAATTTGCGGATGAAAGGCGCAGTTTTGACCTAAGCTCATCATCTGTGAAAGCTGTCTTAACAAGCTTTTGACAATCATCAAAAGTACCTTTTACTTTCAGCGCACGGACATTTCCGTCAAAAGTAGAAAGCTGCTTTTCCTGAAGCGGACTGATTTTTCCCTCAGGATACAAAATAGTCACATCAAGCCCCGGCACATTGTGGAACGCACTTCCCACAGCCGAACCAGTATCACCGCTGGTCGCTACAAGAATATGAAGCGGGTCAGACTCACTTCTGTTGAAATAAGACATCACACGAGCCATAAAACGCGCGCCGAAATCTTTGAATGCGCAGGTAGGTCCGTGAAAAAGCTCAAGAACATAGGAATTATCGTCAATAGAAACGACAGGCGCATCAAACGGATATGCATCCTCAATAAGCGCAAGCAAATCAGCATCAGGAATTTCGCCCTCAACATACGGTTTTGCCATCTCGAAAGCAATTTCCTTAAGATTCGGAGCTTTTTTCAAAAAATCCGCACCTAATTTCGGAAAAGAAACAGGAATATACAATCCTCCTGTTTTTTTGTTCATTCCATTGATAACAGAAGTTCTGAAATCAGTCTTTACGCTTTTGTCCCTTGTATCTGTATAAATCATTTTGAATAATCCTTAAAGCCCGTAATTAAAAACAGATGCGAAATATTCGGCTATTGCATTTCTGGCAGAATCCAAATTCGTTCCTTCCAGAGAAACAGATTTGGAAGCCTTGCTCAGAACAGAGCCATCAGAAAGGCTCAATGCCGTAGCTTCGCCAATCAAACCGCTCGCATCCGAATTATATTTGATTGTGCCGTAGATAACGAAAGAAGAGCGTGAGCCAACAAGAGCTTTTGTTTCTTTGTAGACCGCATTCTTATCTCCTTTTACGACAGCATTGTTTATCGTGGAATTGCTGTTTCCGACACCCGTGAAGCCAAGCCTCATAAGGGAAGTCAACAGCTTTGATGACGAGAGCGTATTGCTCAAAAGGGGAGTGCCGCTCTTGTTGTAGTCAAGGACGGCGATTATTCCGCCGGAATTGCGGAGATTTGTCCTGACTTTGTAAGGAATTTCTACAGTAAGGTCAGAAGCGGCTTTTGCGATTTTCTCATCTTTTATATCACCTTTTGGATAGAATTTCACGCTGCTGGAGCAAGCAAAAGACGCTGCGCCAGCAGAAAAAGAAGCATGTCCGCTTTCATCCGAAACGACAGAAGTCTCGCCAAACACAACATCGCCATTTGATTTTGATGACGGGTAGACAACCGTAAGCTCAAGACCAGAAACAGGAGTAACGTCAGAACCTGTCACCGAAACAGAGAACGGAGACGCAAATGATTTTGTCTTTATAACTTCTTTCGGAGACGAAACAACCGAAATAGAGATTCCGCTGACTTTTTCCTGATATTCCTCAAAAGCAGTCTTGACTTTTACAGGCGTTACAGGAGGCGTATTTTCAGAAATTTTTGCTTCTTTATCATCTTTCTCAAGCAGAGCCGTTTTGTCAGATGAGTCTGTTGCTGGTGTCTGAGGTTTTTTCTCATCAGACTTTCCAGAACTCTGATTATTTGCTGGCTCATCTTTTTTCTCAGCCGGCTTCTCGTTTTCTTTTTCCGTCGTTGCAGATGTTTCTTTCTTTGTTTCTTCTGTTTCGCCAGACTGATTAGGAGTACTAACACATGAAGCTGCTAAAAATGCACAGGCAGCCGAAGCGAACAAAATTCTTTTTGAATTTGTCGAAATTATCATTTTTAAATTACCTCCAGAGCAAAACCTCTGTAAATCTTCAAAATGCTTAAATTAAATCGGTTGATTTTACAATATTCATACCTTTTGATTTATATTCTTCCAAAAATTCCTCGCCAATCCTTTCGTACAACTTTACCGATGATGTACAATCCTGAATCAAACTAATTTTCTTTGGCTGAATATAAATGCACAAATCGCGGAGCGTATTTGCAACGCAGTGCGAAAGAGCCTCGCCTGCAACAAAAATCATATCTGACCTTTTCAGCTTCTCGATTAATGAATAATTTGTTTTTGTGGTTACATCGGAATCATCCTGAACTTCAGCACGGACCGCGCTGTAATGCTCAGTGAGCGGAGAACTGGATTTGACGACATAGCTCATAGAATTACCATGACGGGCCTTCTCCCAGTTGTTAAGGCTTTTCCAAAGCTCCGGGTAAACACAAATACCGTTCGTTCCCTGAATGCAGTGCGGAGGCCATATCGTAAGCTCATACCGTCCCTGGCTTTCAAGTGACATAAGGTATGAATCAACCATTGGTCTAAGCCCGAGAACAGCAGGATTATAAACTCCATTCTCAAAATCTTTATGAGTAATCACGGTAAAAGGAGCAGGTTCTTTTCCCTCCTGATTGACCCAAAAATTAGGATGCGCAATATGAAAGTATGGATGACAATCTAGAGTAACAAAAACGGAGTCTATCTTTGATATATTTTTCTCAACAAAGCTCGAAAGCCTTGCACAATCTTCCTCCGCGCCAGGCACATACAATGCGCCATCGGGAGAACAAAAATCATTCTGTGGGTCAATAACCAATAGAGATACACTCATAATATTTTAGTATAAATAAACTTTCCTTTTTATTCAACAGAATAAACAATTGTTTTCAACAAGACAATACAACGAATTGTAATTTGATTTTCTTTAAACTAAAATAATCCGTATGAATATGGAAGCTTTCGTTTTAGGATGCGGCGGAATGATGCCCCTTCCTTACAGACATTTGACATCAGTTCTCCTTCGCAGGGACGGCGATCTTTTTCTTTTTGACTGCGGAGAGGGCACTCAGGTTTCGTTGAAACGGCTGAACTTAAAGTGGAAAAAAATCGATGCGATTTTCATCTCGCACACACACGCCGACCATGTGACCGGTCTGCCAGGAATTATGATGCTGTCATCTCAGGTTGACAGAACAGAGCCGCTTTACATCTACGGCCCTCCAAAAATCGCCGAATATGTGGAATCATCAAGGAAAGTCCTTGATATGTACATAAATTACCCTGTCATCGTAAAGGAAATCACCGCGCCGTGCGTAGTCCATGAAGGGGACGGATTTTATATCAGGGCGTTCCCGTTGCAACACACAAAAACATGTGTCGGGTACACGCTTGAGGAACTTGACAGACCAGGCGAATTCAACCCTGAGAAAGCAACGGAGCTTGGTGTTCCGCGCGGCCCGCTCTGGGGCAAATTGCAAAAAGGCGAATCTGTCGCTTCTGAAAACGGAACGATTGTTACGCCCGAGGACATAATGGGAAAACCAAGGAGCGGAAGGAAATTCTCTTTCGTGACGGATACGCAGTATATCCCTACGATTGCAAAAGAGGTCAGAGGCTCGAACCTCCTTATCTGCGAAGGAATGTTCGCAGACGACTGCGCGGAACAGGCAAAGGAGAAAAAGCACATGACAAGCCGTCAGGCCGCAACTATCGCAAGGGACTCCGACTCCATGCGCATGGCAATGATTCACTACTCGCCGCGTTACACCGACCGCGACCTTGACCTGCTTCTCAGGCAGGCTCGCGAAGTTTATCCCAGGGCGGAGCTTACAAAAGACCGCATGATTTTTGACATTCCGTACATCGATTAGAAAATGGTTTCCGTCCAGCATTTTTTCAAGATTTACAAGTCAGAGCCAGCGGTAAGCGATTTCTCAATGGAGTGCAAGGCAGGAGAAATCGTCGGGATATTAGGACCGAACGGGGCTGGAAAGACGACCCTTCTCAAAGCAATATGCGCCCGACATTTCGCCACAAGGGGAAAAATCCTTCTGAACGGAATCGATGCGAGCGAAGAGCCTGAAAAAGTCAGGGCAATGACCGGCTTCGTGACTGAGCAGGCAAGCTTTCCCGAAGAGCTGAAAGTTTGCGAGTACCTGCAAATGATTTTTGAGATTCATGAAGAATTCAAAAAATCAGAAAAAAAGGATTTGGATTCTCTTGAAAGCATAAAAAAGCAATTTTCCCTAGAATCGGTTTGGAACGAAAAAATCAAGAATTTGTCAAAAGGATTTCGTGAACGCGTCAATTTTTCTCAGGCACTAATTCACAATCCGATGGTAATTGTCCTTGACGAGCCTGCATCAGGGCTTGACCCAGCCCAAATAGTGCGCATGAGAAAAACCGTCACCGAACTCAGAAAAAATCACGCGATTATCCTGTCAACGCATCTGATGCAGGAAGTTGACGCCCTCTGCGACAAAGTATACATACTGAACAAAGGAAGATGCGTTGCTTCTGGAACTCAGGAAGAAATTACGGATTCAATTGGATGCGCTTCTTTGGAAGAGGCATTTTTCAAGCTGACAAGCTCTTAATCTGAATTCGGGTCAAAGGCTGCCCGACAAGAAAAAAAATAATGCCCGAGATGGGAGTCGAACCCACACTCCATTGCTGGAACTAGGACCTGAACCTAGCGCGTCTGCCAATTCCGCCACCCGGGCTAAACAAGATTCCAAAAGAATAAATGCTTTCGGAAATAATGTCAATCACCAAAACAAAAAAAACGGTCATTTACGCTTCGGCAAGCACAATGACCGTATGCAAAAACTTAATCCTGCGCTGCAGAACCAGTGTTCATGTTAGAAAGGAAAGCCTCATTGTTTCGGCTTTTTTTCATCTGATCAAGGATAAGTTTCATAATGTCAGCTTCTTCCATAGGATTGATTGCCTTTCTCAATACCCATATTTTCTGGAGCGTAGACTCATCGAGAAGCAAATCCTCTTTGCGAGTACCGCTCTTCTTGATGTTAATGGCAGGGAAAATACGCATTTCGGAAAGTTTTCTATCCAAATCGATTTCGCTGTTTCCCGTTCCCTTGAACTCTTCAAAGATAACTTCATCCATGCGGCTTCCAGTATCAATGAGAGCAGTCGATATGATTGTAAGGGAGCCTCCCTCTTCAATATTGCGGGCCGCACCGAAAAATCGCTTCGGCTTGTGGAGCGCATTTGAATCAACACCACCCGAAAGGACTTTTCCAGAAGTCGGAACGGTGATATTGTATGCGCGCGCAAGACGCGTGATTGAGTCAAGAAGGATTACAACATCCCGCTTATGCTCAACAAGACGCTTTGCCTTCTCAAGGACCATTTCCGCAACCTGAACATGGCGGGTAGCCTGCTCATCAAATGTTGATGAAATTACCTCGCCCCTGATTGCGCGCTCCATCTCCGTAACTTCCTCCGGACGCTCATCGATAAGAAGCACGATAAGGTAAACATTCGGATTATTCGTGGTTATTGCGTTCGCGATTTTTTGCATGAGGATTGTCTTTCCTGCTTTCGGAGGAGCAACAATCAAAAGCCTCTGGCCTTTTCCGATTGGTGCGAACAAATCAACGATTCGCGTGCTGTATTCAGTGGAAATTGTCTCAAGCGTAAGCCGCTCGTTAGGGTAGAGCGGGGTAAGGTTCTCGAACGGAACGCGTGTCTGAGCGACCCGTGGCTCGTCAAAATTTACAGTTTCAATTCTTAAAAGTGCAAAGAACCGCTCGCCGTCTTTAGGACTTCTTGTCTGACCAGAAACAGTATCGCCGGTTTTCAGGTTGAAAAGCCTTATCTGGCTCGGTGAAACATAAATATCATCAGGACCAGGAAGATAGCTGTTCTGTGGGCTTCTCAAGAAACCGTAGCCGTCAGGAAGAATTTCAAGCGCACCAGAGGCAAAGATAATTCCGCCATGCTCTGTATGAGCTTTCAAGATTGAAAAAATCAAATCCTGCTTTTTGATTGACGGCAAATCTTCTTCTGAAAATCCTTTTTCCAATGCCAGAGAGCGAAGCTCCGGCATACTCATTTTTGTAAGCTCATTGATTATAAGGCGCGGCTTAGACTCATACTCCTCAGGATTCTCGATAATCTGCGCAGCCTCAACGGCCGCATCCTGAGCCGCCTTTCGTTCCGCATAAGACTGCCTGTAACTCCGCCTGTTGTTTCCGTAGCGCGGATTGCTGGAAAATCTTCCCGGACGGCGCATATATTGCTGGCGCATATGCGGCTCGTAAGTACCGCCTTCTTCCGTAGGCTCCGGAGATTGCGTCGCCTCTGACGAAGCTGCCTCCGGATTTGCCTGCGCTTCCTGATTTTGCTCAGAAGGAGGCTCTACAGGGGCTTCCTCATGGTTTTCTTGCTCTGCGACAGGCTTCGCAGGCTCTTCACTCTGTTCTTCTGCCGGCTCTACTTTTTCCTTTTTTGCGGCAAGTCTGCGTCTTGGACGCAAAACAACTTTCACAGGCTTCGCTTCTTCCGAATTCTGCTCTTCCTGATTTTGAGTCTGATTTTCTTCTGCTTGAGTCTCATCAGAATTTTGCTCTTCGAGCTGCTGCTCGACAGGTTCTGAAACTTCTTCCGAAGTATCGGAAAAACGGCGTCTCGTTAATGCCATTTTAAATTCTCCATCGTAAAATGAGTTTTATATCTGGAATTGATAAAAAGAAATACTAAAACGATATTCAACCTAAAAATACTAGAATCTGGATTGATTATATTTTCGATTATAGATTCTAAAATAAAATCTGTCAAACTAATTTTCCTATAAAAATAAAATTTTCCAAAAAAAATCACAATCTAACTGATAATTTTATGAGAAAGCCATTTTCTTGAGCGAAAACGGATAAAAAAACAAACCGAACGGATAGTCCAGTCAGAGGCCATTGCTATCCAAACGCCGCCAGGCCCGAAGCCGAATCCGCGAATAAGCACCATCGCAATAGCAACGCGGCAAGTCCACATTGTGACCATAGAAACAATCATCGAAAAGCGAACATCGCCAGCCGCCCTAAGCCCGTAAGCAGGGAGAAAAGAGCCGCACCACGCGAACGGCTTTACGATATGAACCCAAATCGTAAGGTTGACAGCAAGGACGGCAGCTTCCTTTTCCATTCGTGAGAAATATGTCATGGGGAAAACAAGAGCGATTACGGCGGCAGAAGAAACAAGGAGCGCAAAAAAACCGAACTTCGTCAGCTTTTTGATGTACTCTACGGCAAGGTTCTCATCGCCCGCCCCGATGCACTGACCCACGAGCGTCATCATCCCAAGCCCGATTCCAATAGCTGCCTGGCACGAAAGGCTCTCAAGGGTGGAAACCATTGCATTCGCGGCAATCTGAGCTGTACTCAGAATAGAGAGCGTAGACTGAATGGCAAGTTTTCCGAACTGAAACATTCCGTTCTCTATACCGGTTGGAACTCCGACCCTCAGAATCCTGAAAATCATCTGAAAATTCGGTTTTATTGAAAGATAACTGTCAATCCTGATTTTTTGCTTTGTTCTATTAAGAAAAATCAAAATCACGAAAGCGCAGAACACTCTGGAAGCAAGCGTACTGATTGCCGCTCCCCTAACGCCCATCCCAAAGGCAAAAATAAGAATTGCGTTCCCGCCGACATTGATTATGTTTGAGACCGTGGACACAGTCATCGGAAGTCTTGAGTTTTTGTCCGCACGAAACATGGCGGCTGCGGAATTATAAACTGCGATAAACGGGTAGGACATAGCCGTGATGAAAAAATATATCCTTGAATTTTCCATTACGGCAGCATCAACTTTTCCGAAAACAAGTGATAAAATCGAATCACGGAAAAGAAAAGCGAAAATCATTCCGAGAAGCGATATTACAAAAACCGCAAGTATAAGCTGTTTTCCGGCTTCACGAGCTTTTTTTGAATCACCGTTACCAATGAACTGGCTCGCAATAATCGCGCCGCCAGTTGCCATTGCAGAAAAAATATTTATGACGAGTATGTTTATTGAATCAACGAGCGAAACGGCAGAAATGGCGGCAGAACCAGCCGTAGTGACCATAACGGTATCAACCGCGCCCATGAGCGAATTCAAAAGCTGCTCCACCATCAGCGGAACGAGCAACGCCCAAAGCTGACCGGCTGTCTTGTTATTCGGCATTGTCCTGCTCGCGGATTTCAACACGCCTGATTTTTCCGCTGATTGTCTTAGGAAGTTCCTTAACGAACTCAAGAACCCTCGGCTGCTTGTAATTCGCAGTGCGTTCCTTAACATAAGTCATAAGCTTAAGCCTAAGCTCTTCCGTAGCCTCAAAACCTTTCGCAAGAACGACAGTGGCCTTTATTGCCTGACCGCGCTTTTTGTCTGGTATTCCGGTAACGGCACATTCAAGTACGGAAGGATGCTGCTGAAAAATGCTCTCAACTTCAAACGGACTGACACGGTAGCCGGAGCTTTTTATCAAATCATCGCTCCGTCCAACGAACCAGATATATCCGTCTTCATCGTAATAAGCCGTGTCCCCAGTGCGATACACGCCGTTTGAGAAAACGCTTTTAGTAAGATTATCATCTTTATAATACCCTGCGAAAAGCCCAATCGGTCTTTCGCCGTGGAATTTAAGCACGATATACCCAGTCTCACCCGGATGCGCCTTATTTCCGTTCTCGTCAACAATCTGAAGGTCGTAGCCAGGAGCCGGCTTACCCATTGAACCGGGCTTTGGCTCAATGCCCAAGAAAGTGCCGGCTGCTATGACGCTTTCAGTCTGACCGTACCCCTCGCGCATTTTAAGCCCTGTCATGGAATAAAACTTATTGTACACCTCAGGGTTCAGAGCTTCTCCCGCAGTAACGCAATATTTTAGAGAAGAAAGGTCAAACTGAGACAAATCCGTGCGCACAAGATATCGGTAAACAGTTGGCGGCGCACAAAAAGTCGTAACCTTGTAGTCGGAAATTTTTTGCATCAGAAGATGCGGCTTGAACTGAACCATATCATAGACAAAGACCGCGCTTCCGCAAATCCACTGACCGTAGAGTTTTCCCCACATGGCCTTTGCCCAGCCTGTTTCGGCCACGGAAAGGTGAAGTCCGTCGTCAGTGACATTCTGCCAGATTTTCGCAGTGACTATGTGCGCCAGAGGATAGATAAAATCATGCTGAACCATCTTAGGGTAGCCCGAAGTTCCAGAAGTGAAATAAAGAAGCATTATGTCATCGTTCTTAGTCTGGCATTTTTCCCGCCCGAAATCGTCGGACGCAGCCGAAACGCCGGCATGGAAATCAATCCAGTCGGAGCTGACATTTGCTGACTCAGCCTCGGACTTAACAAGAATAAGTCTTTCCAAAGAAGGCTTGTTGACGCGAGCATTCTCAATCTCCTTAACGACAGGATCCTCGCAGACAATTATTGTCTTTACATCAGCGGCATCAATTCTGTATTCAATATCTTTCTGCAAAAGCTGGTTGGTGGCAGGAATTGCGACTGCCCCGATTCTGTGCAATGCAAGGATTGTAATCCAAAACTCCCAGCGTCTTCTCAAAATCATAAGAACCTTGTCGCCTTTTTTCACACCGAGCGAAACAAGGAAATTGGCAGCTTTTTTTGATTCTACGGAAAGTTCCTTAAAATTCAGGATTTTTTCACCGCCTTTATCGTCGCACCAGACTATAGCACGCTTATCAGGAGCTTTCTCCGCATACACATCAACAACATCAAAAGCAAAATTGAAATTGTCAGGCCGCCTGATTTTAAAATTTTTTCTTAAATCGTCATAGTCCTCAAAATTACAATCATTTTCAATAAAATTTTTTATCAGATTCATAAAATTACCCTACAATAAAATTGGACATAATTCAAAAAAAGCTGCAGAAAACAAAGCTACTGTGGAATATCAGATTTCATCAAAAGAGAATCCTTGAATTCCTTTGAGGCGATTGAGAACAAATCAACATCAGAAACAGTGTCCAGCATCTCAACCTGTCCTTCAAAATCAACATTGTCAGCGATTCTGAGACGGGAAGACTTTAAGTCGCCTTTTACGGAACTTCCTGAACAAAGTTCGATTTTTTCATCAGCATTTATGTCGCCACTAACTTTTCCGAACACGATTACAGAACTGGCAGTTATGGAATCAACCTGACAAATAGCGGTCTTATCAACTTCAAGGTCACCAGAAGCCTTTATTGTGCCGTTGAATTTTCCTGTTATGACAAGACTATCTTTAAATTCAATAGTTCCGTTAAATTCAGTTTCGCGTCCGAGCACGGTAACATTTTTTTTATCATCATTCATAGATACAATGTAACCTAAAAATAAGTTTTTTTCTATCTCTACCAAAATAAAAAATAAGGGCCGCCCTAAAACACGGACAGCCCTTACCACTTTAAGACAACAGTCTTATTTTGCAGAATTAAATGTCACATTATAGAGTTTTGCCATGCGTGACTTTTTTCTTGAAACTGCATTGCGTGTAAGAACGCCCTTACTGCGAGCTGAATCAAGCTTTGACGACAAAGCCTTGAGTTTTTCTTCAGCTGCCTTCGCATCTTTTGCCTGCACTGCTTCTACAAACAATTTTGCATAAGTGCGGCACTCGCTTTTGATAGCTTTATTGTGCAAACGGCGGACTTCGCTCTGCTCGTGTCTTTTTTCTGCTGATGATTTTTTGCCTGCCAAAGGAGGACCTCCAAAATTAGAAAACTGTATTAAAATATAACAAAAAGCACTTATCTAGTCAATAAAATTTACCGACCGCGTATTTTCTTCATGAATTTTTTGTGATACCACGCTCTGAAATCTTCAGCAAGCGTATACAAACGGTACATCACGGAGTAAGGAACATCAAAGCTGCCCGGTCTGTGAATTTCCTTCCCGCCAAAACCAGTCTTAAAAAGATACAGTCCGTGCATAGGATGTTTGTCGTCGCCTGTCGGCGGAATCCCGTAGAAATCATATATCTTTGAGCCGAATTTTTTCGCGTCACAGATTGCAGTCCACTGCACAAGGTACGCTGGCATCAGGTTGCGCTTTTCGTTCCCGGAGCAGCCGTAGAGATAAACGGCCTCATCCTTACTGAACAGCGTTATGATTGCAGCAAGGTCTTTTCCTTCGTGGCTTGCGATGTACAGGGTGATTTTTATCTCATCGCAGCTGCGCTCAAGTAAATCCTTGTAGTATGAAAGCGGGTGAAGCCCGATTCCGTCGCGCTCCGCAGTAGTCTTGTAAAGCTCATAGAACGAAGAAAGGTCTTGCTCAAATCTAGCATCAGATGCGGTCACGGCCCGAACCTGAACCCCGTGCTTATCTGCATAGCGGATATTGTACCGCCATTTTGACTTCATCGAAGAAAGAAGCTCCTCCTCGCTTTTAGACAAATCAAGAACAACGCTGTCCGGAGGCTGGACATCCACTTTAGTCTTGACAAACCGAATTTTTTCCTTTTTTGCGATTGAAAGAAGTCCGCTCACACTCTCGTTCCGTGCCTGAACATCGTCAAAATCAAGCGGGATGTCAAACCTTGCGCACAAAGTGTTTTTCGGAAGAGATGATTTTATCGCGGAGGAAAAATCATAAATCCGCCCGACAAAATCCTCATTGCTCTCGGAGTCCTTTTTCTCAGGGGCCAAAGGAATGTATGCGATTGAAAATTTCATTAATCCTAATGAAAAAGTCCTGTACAAAACAGAAACATTCTCTTTCCTGACTGATTTCCAGCCGTGGTT
>JAEEGL016011657.1_pt1 | contig 12969 bp, 5 predicted proteins | sample 9134231 | NCBI WGS metagenome assembly JAEEGL01 (sample SAMN16246548, study PRJNA631951) | gut metagenome | biome: gut microbiome; feature: rumen; material: fiber-attached | host: Bos | place: Iran: Karaj | collected 2018-10 | reverse complement strand
GCGTTCACCGCGTCCTGGCCGGTCATGGCGTCCAGCACCAGCATGATCTCGTGGGGCTCTACGGTGGCCTTGATGTTTTTCAGCTCGTCCATCAGGGCCTCGTCGATATGCAGGCGGCCGGCAGTGTCCAGCAGGACCACGTCGTTGCCGTTTTTCCTGGCGTGTTCAATGGCGGCGGAGGCGATCTTTACCGGGTTCTCCGTTCCCATCTCAAAGACGGGGATGCCCACCTGGCTGCCCACGGTGACGAGCTGCTGGATGGCGGCAGGACGGTAGATGTCACAGGCGGCCAGCAGGGGACGCTTGCCGTTCTTTTTCAGAAGAGCGGCCAGCTTCGCGCCATTCGTGGTTTTACCGGCGCCCTGCAGGCCCACCAGCATGATGACCGTGGGGGGCTTGGAGGCCATGTTGATCTTGGCATTCTCCTTGCCCATGGTCTCCGTGAGCTCTTCGTTCACGATTTTGATGACCATCTGGGCGGGGGTCAGGCTCTCCAGCACATTCTGGCCCAGGGCACGCTCGCTGACACGGGCCACGAAGTCCTTGACGACCTTATAGCTGACGTCCGCTTCCAGCAGCGCCAGGCGCACGTCCCGCATGGCCTCCTTGATGTCGGACTCGGTCAGGCGGCCTTTGCTGCGCAGCTTCCTGAAAGTATTGGAAAGTTTTTCGGATAAGCTTTCAAATGCCATAGTCAAATCCCTTGTTTGCGGGCTTCCCCCGCGTCAAAGCTTCATCTCGTCCAGCTTGGCCTGCATCCGGCAGCAGAGGGACAAAAGCTCAGGATCATTGAGGCGCTCCGTATTCCGCTGCCCCATCTGCGCGAGCAGGGCTTCCGCTTCCTCAATCTGCACCAGAAGACGATTGTGCCTTTCGACCAGGCCGGTTTTGGTTTCCGTGGAACGGAGTATCGTTTCCGCACGCAGCAGCGTATCCCGCACCGCCTGGCGGCTGATGCCGTCGTTCTCTGCGATTTCGCCCAGGGAAAGGTTTTCGTTGTAGTAGAGATCGGCGTATTCCCGCTGCTTCTCCGTGAGCAGTTCCCCGTAAAAATCCAGCAGGAGGGAGAGATAGACCGCTTTTTCCAATCCTTCCGCCTCCCGCACGATGCAGCTGGTGTAAAGTGAATCACCCTTACAGGCGAGCATTGTACCGGAATCCAAGCCGCATGTCAAGAGGAATCTGCAAATATTCTTATGGTATATTGGCGCGGCGGTGAGGAAATATAAGCAGGCTATGAAGAATGATAAAACGGAACTTTGGATCGACAAAGATACTCTGCCCCGCTACGGGGAAAACACCGCCCGGCTGATGGAATTCGCCGGCCGCGGAAATGGGAAAAAAACAGCGGAAAAACTGAAGCAGACGGAGGCTCAGCTGGAAGAGCTCTGTAAAGCCCCAGACCTTGCCGGGCAATCTGCACTGGAATGGCTGCGGGACAACCGCTATATCCTTCGGAGGGATGCCGCCGGCTGCTGTGCGCAGCTGCGCACGGCAAAGCGTCTGCGGAAGCTGCGGGACGGGCGTTTGCTGATCTGCGCCGCCATGGAAGCCCTGGTGCTGTCCGGCGGCGGCAGCGTGGATGAAAAACGGACGGCTGCGTTTCTGACCGGCTTTCAAAAAGCCTGCCCCCTGGAGGAAAGGGAGCTGGCCCTTCTGCCGGCTGCTCTGCGCTTTGCCCTGATATGCCGCCTGCGCAGGCATCCCGGCGCAGCGGAACAGATATTCGGCGCTTTGAAGTGGCTGAACGACTGCAGGGTGTCTGCGCTTATCGATGCCGTCAGCCCCATTGAGCCGATCCTTCAACGGGACCCTGCGGGTATATACGGACGGATGGACGAGGAATCCCGGTGGGATTACCGGCAGCAAACTGCGTCTCTGGCTGCGCGATACGGTATCTCCGAGACGGAAGTGGCACGTCAGGTCCTTGCGCTGGCGCAGGCGGAAGGGTGCCATGTGGGGGAGTTCCTTTATCGCCGCCCTTTGGGGAAAAAGGCGAGGAATAAGCCTTATACCGCGTATTTTGCGCTTTATCTGCTGCTGCCCTTGATTCCATCGCTGGCGCTTGCATTCCACGCGGCATGGTTCCCGGCCGCCTTGCTGACCCTGCCTTCCGTACACGACGCATCGAAGTTCCTCTTTGACCGGCTGGCGGCCCGCTTCATCCATCCCAGGCGGCTGCCGCGCCTGGACTATTCCGGCGGAATCCCCGCCGAGAGCCGAACTCTGGCCGTCTCGGCTGTTCTCCTGACGAGTGGGGAAGAAGCGTCGGAAGCGGTGAAAAAGCTGGAACTTTTCCGTCTGGCCAACCGGGATGCGGGAGAAAACCTGTCCTTTGGCCTGTTGGCGGACTTAAAAGAAGGGGACAGCCGGTGCTTACCGGGGGATGAAGAGATCCTTCGCAGTGCCTCTGAAGAGATCCGGCGCCTCAACGATACCTATGGAGGCGGCTTCTGCCTTCTGCACCGTCAGCGGGAGTTCAGTCCAAGGGACAGAGTCTGGCGGGGAAAGGAACGAAAGCGGGGTGCCGTCATGGCGCTTACGGCTCTGCTTCGGGGAAAAGAAAGCGGCCTGGAGCTGGCGGCGGGGGATGAACAGAGCCTGGAGAGGATAAGGTATCTGATTGTCCTGGACGGGGACACCATGCTCAACGTGGGCGCCGCAGCAAAATTGGCAGGCGCTATGGCGCATCCGCTCCAGAAAGCGGAGCTTGACGCGGATTCCAAAAGCGTGCGCCGTGGTTACGGTATCTTACAGCCGAAGATCAGCGTATCCCTGAAAGACGCGCAGCGTTCGGAATTTGCCCGCGTCTTTGCGGGGCAGGGAGGTCTGGACCCTTACGGCAGCCTGAACAGCGATGTGTACCAGGATATTTTCGGCGAGGGGAGTTACACGGGGAAGGGCATCCTGGATGTGGATGCCTTTCAGTTATGCCTGCAAGGCAGCTTTCCGCCGGAAACGCTGCTTTCCCACGACCTGATGGAAGGCGGGTACCTGGGATGCGCTTTTCTCAGTGATGTAGAACTGACCGACGGCTTCCCCGCAGGGGTGCTTTCCTATTTCGAACGGCAGAATCGCTGGATACGGGGGGATTGGCAGACCCTGCCCTGGCTCTTTCCGAGGGTAAAGGACGAAGCGGGGCGGCGGCAGCGGAATCCGCTGAGCCCTCTGAGCAAATGGAAGATCCTGGATAATCTCATCCGCAGCATTACACCTGCGGCGGAATTCCTTACCTTGATCCTCTGCGGACTAAACCCCTGCCGGGCTCGGTATCTCTGCCTGGCTGCGATGCTGATTTGTCTTGCCCTCAGGATCGCAGCTGCCGCAGACGGGCATTGGCGTTTTACCCGCCGTTACCGCGCCAGGCTGTTCAGCGCGGCCAAAAGTGATTTTTTGCAGCTTTTGTGGCTGCTTCTGCTGCTCCCTTACCGTGCCTGGGTGCACGGAAGCGCGATCACGCTGGCCTTGTACCGCAGCTTTGTCAGCCGCCGTCATATGCTGGCCTGGGTCACTGCCTCGGAGGGCGACAAGAAATCCGGCGGCGGGGTGTTCAGCTATTACCGGCGCATGTGGCCCTGTATCGCAGCCGCGGCCATCGGCTTTCTCTGCCCCTGGGTGGTGTTGAAAGCACTGGGCGTCCTATGGCTCATCACGCCTGCGCTCTGCCGCGCGAGCAGCCGTCCCCGCGGCGGGAAACGCCCGCCTGCGGATGCGGAAAGACTGTTCCTTCTCCACTGCGCCGGGGACATTGCCCGCTACTATGCCGAGCTCGTGACAGCGGCACGGCACTGGCTGCCGCCGGACAACCTGCAGGAAACACCGATGACCCTGGCGGCGGAACGGACGAGCCCCACCAATATCGGCCTTTGGCTGCTTTCCGCCCTGGCTGCTGCCGATCTGGGTATCTGGACGCCGGAGCAGAGCTGGGAGCGCATCAGCGAAACCCTGAAGACGCTTCATGCGCTGCCGAGGTTCCGCGGACATTTATATAACTGGTATGATATTCTGCGCTGCGAACCGTTGCAGCCGCCTTTTATCTCCACTGTGGACAGCGGGAACCTGCTGGCTTGTCTGCTGGTGCTGCGTGCAGCAGCCTCGGAATCTGGGAAAACCGAAGTCTTGGGAGAGCTTGATGATCTGATCGGGGGAATGAAGCTGGATTTCCTCTATGACGGTCAGAAGGAACTCCTGCGTATCGGCTGGGATCCCATCAGGGACCAACCCGCGGAGGGCTGGTATGACCTGCTGGAAAGCGAAGCGAGGATCGCCAGCTTCCTGGCCGTCTCCCGCGGGGAAGCACCCCGGCGGCATTGGCGGCGGCTTGGCCGCACCCTGGCGGATGCATTTGGTATGAGCGGCATAGCTTCCTGGACGGGAACCATGTTTGAGTATCTGATGCCTGCCCTGTTCATGCCCAGCCCCGAAGGCTCCCTTTTGGAGGAAAGCCAGGAATTCTGTCTCCATGCCCAGAAAAAAAGGCTGTTCCACGGGGTATGGGGTATGTCCGAAAGCGCCTTTGCGGCAAGAGACGCGGCGGACAACTATGCCTATAAAGCGCATGGCGTGCAGGCACTTGCCCTGAAGCACGGGATGGACAGGGAGGCGGTGATCGCGCCTTATGCCGCGTTTCTGGCGCTGGAGGAGGACAGGCATGCCGCCGTCACAAATCTGCGCCGGCTTCGCAGGCTGGGGGCGGAGGGACGCTACGGATTCTGCGAAGCTCTGGATTTCACGGCGGAACGCAGGGAGAACGCGCCTTATCAGGTCGTGCGCTGCTTTATGTCCCACCATCTGGGTATGAGCCTCCTGGCGATCGACAATTGCCTGAAGGACGGGGTCATGCAGCGGCGATTCATGTCGGACCCCGCCAATCGGGCCTTCCGGGAACTTTTGGAAGAAAAGACGCCGGTGGGGCAGCGGATCCGTCCCGTGCGGGACTATCGGGCGGACCCCAGGCCGGAGCGGGAAAAGGCTGAAGGCTTTCTCATGACCCGCAGCGGCTTTGATCCCCGCCGCCCGATTATCTATCCTCTGGCCGGCGGACCTTACCGGCTCCTGCTGAGCGAGCTGGGAGGCGGGGACGCCTGTGTTTTGCTTTCCGACGGGCAGGGTGGTGTAACGGAAATCGCACCGCACAACGGCGTTTTCTTTTTTGCCGGGACGGCACAGGGAGTAATCAGCCTGCAGCCCCTTCCGGAGCTGCGTTTTCGTGAAGAGGATCGGAGCTGTTGGGATGGGAGTCGGGTCCGGCAATATAGCCGGGCCGAAGGCTTAAGCTTTTGTCTGGAGAGCTTCGTTCCGGAGACCGGCGGCGAAGTGCGCAGCGTGACCGTAAAGAACGGAAGCGGGGAAAAAAGACGCCTGACCGTCGCTATGTACCTGGAACCGGTCCTGTGTCCCCGCCGGGACTATGCATCCCATCCGGCGTTCCATCGTCTGTGTCTGGAAAGCCGCATGATGGGCGGGACGCTGACGATAACCCGGCGGGGAGGCGGCACCGTACCGCCGTGCACCCTGGCGATCACTTGCACGGAACCCTTCGAAGCAGAAACGGATAAGGAGCGCGCCCTGGGCCGGGGCGGACTGCGGGCCGCTGGCACCGCCATGGACAGGGTGGGGAGCGACGTACGCGCATCGTCTGACCCCTGCGTGTTTCTCCGCATCCGCCTGGAGCTGCGGCCAAGTGAGGAGCGGACGGTGCGCTTTGCATTGGCAGCAGCGACGGAGGCCGACGCTGCTGCGGAGGCCGCCGCGGATTTGCTGAAACGCTGCGGGGAGACCGGCGGAAGCTTCCGAAGAGCAAAGGCGAAGCTGCAGGATAAGCTGAGCCCGGAGGAGGCCGTGATGCTTCTGACGCCGTTGTTTGCTTCAGGCAGGGGAAAGAGTCGTCCAGGAAAGGACAGGGAGGTCCTATGGCGCAGCGGCATCTCCGGTGACCTGCCTGTGGCCTTCTGTCGGGCGAAGGAGGGCGAGCGGATGCTGGCGGCATGGGCTTTTCTCCGGGGCATGGGCGTGACCTTTGACTTGGCCATCGACACGGAAGACGAGGGCGTATACGGCCGCCCAGGCGCTTCCGCGCTCAGGACCCAGGCGTCGGAATTGGGCTTGAGCGCCTGGGAGGATAAGCCCGGCGGATTCCATTTTGTAGGCGGCAATGAAGAGGAAATCAGCCGGCTGGAGGCAGCGGCGGACGCCGTCGGCCTGCAAACGACGAAACGCAGCGCAGTAAGGGGAATGGTTGGGGAAAGCCTGCTGTCGGCAGGCGCGCCCAACCGCATCCAGCGCAGCGGGGAATTTACCGAAGAGGGCTTTCTCTGCCGGAAAACAACGGGCCTGGGTGTCCGGGCCTGGAGCCTGATGCTGACCAACGGCAGCTTGGGCTGGATGGCCGCGGACAGCGGCTGCGGGTATCTCTGGCTGGGAAATGCCAGGGAGCGGCGGCTGACGCCATGGCTGAACGACCCGACGGCAATCCGTGGAGGAGAAGAAATCTTCCTTCTGCGGGACGGGAGGAGCATATCTCTCATGGCGGATGCTGACGAAGTGCCGACGGAGCTGCTCTTCGGCTTTGGGTTTATACGCTGGCGCAGGTGGATCGACGGGACGGAAGCGGTCCTTACCGGTTTCATCCCACCGCGGCAGGATTGCCGTTTCCTGCTGCTGGAGCTCCACGGCAGACACCCGACAGATAAGCTGCGTTATCGCATCCTGCCTGCTGAACCGGGCATCCTCAGCGTCGCTGCCGGGGAAAGAACTTTGAAAAAGGCAGACAGCGAGGAAGATGATGGCAGTATCGTACTGGAATACCCGGCACAGGACGATTTCACCATTGTACTGTGGCCGGGGAAAGGGGTACCCGCGCTGCAACGGGACGGTACAGCACTGTTGAAGGAAACAAAAGAATACTGGCGGCAACAGCTGGATGTGCTCCGGGTGGAGACCCCGTCTCCGGCGCTGAACGCCTATCTCAACGGTTGGGCGGTCTATCAGACGCTTGCCTGCCGCATACTGGGACGAAGCTCTCTGTATCAGAGCGGCGGGGCCTATGGATTCCGGGATCAGCTGCAGGACGTCTGTGCTTTGATCGACCTTATGCCGGAGCTGGCAAAGGACCACATCCTTCGGTCGGCTGCACATCAATATGAGGAAGGGGACGTGATGCACTGGTGGCATCCCGGCCCGGAGGGGGATAAGGGCGTCCGCACACGATGTTCGGATGATCTTCTCTGGCTGCCCTATGCCTGCACGCTTTATGTAGGGAAGACGGGAGATGATTCTCTGTGGGAAGAAAAGGCACCCTGGCTCCGTTCCCCGGAGCTTCGCGACGACGAGCGTGACCGATATGAAGCGCCGCCGGCTGCCGGGGAAGACACCCTCCGCGAGCACTGCCTCCGAGCGATCCGCCGGCTGGAAGAACGAGGCAACGGTCCCCATGGGCTGCCTCGGATGGGTGCAGGCGACTGGAATGACGGCTTTGACTGTGTGGAAGGGGAGAGCGTCTGGCTGGGCTGGTTCGCCGCCCTGGTGCTGGACCGGCTCGGCGCGGCGCTGGGCGCTGAAGATATACGCGCAAGGGCGAAGGAACTGGGCACTGCCGCCGACGCGGCCTGGAGCGACGGGCATTATCTTCGGGGGTATTACGCCGATGGGCGCCCATTGGGCGCAGAAGGGGACGGGGAATGTACCCTGGACTCCCTTTCCCAGAGCTTCGCCGTCCTCAGCGGCTTCGGAGATCCCATTCGCAGCCGGGCGGCGGTGGTCAAGGCGGCAAAGCTGCTGCTGGACAGGGAGAATCGGCTGGTAAGGCTCTTCACGCCGCCCTTCAATGGCGACTCTGACCCCGGCTATATCCGCAGCTACCTTCCCGGCGTCCGGGAAAACGGCGGGCAGTACACCCATGGGGGAATCTGGCTGGCCGCTGCTTGTCTTCGCTGCGGTGAAACGGAGCTGGGCTGGGAGCTGTTGGAGACCATGCTGCCCTCCGGGAGACCGGACGATGTCTATCAGCTGGAACCCTTCGTGATCGCCGCCGACGTTTACTCGAATCCCGATATGCCGGGGCGGGGCGGCTGGAGCTGGTATACCGGTGCTGCGGGTTGGTTCCTGCGGACAAGCGTGGAGGAACTGCTGGGTATCCGGACGAAGGCGGGAACAGTCTATGTCGAGCCGAAGCTGCCTGCGTCCTGGGACGGTTACCGCTTGAACTATCGGGCGGGGGGAAAGGATTACGGCGTAAACGTAAGCCGCAGCGGCGAAGGCTGGGAAGCCGAGATCGTGAAATCGGAAAAGGACTGAATTGCCTATTGTTTCCTACCCGGCATCTATGATATAATTCTATATTATGTGATAGCTGTATCCTGGGAGGGTGAGGAGCATGGAGGAACTGACGCGGGAGCTGTTTCCCGGCGTCCGGCTGACGACGATCCGCACGGAAAGATTCCACAGCGGCTATTTCAGCATCCATCTGCTCCGGCCCCTGCGGGCGGCGGACGCCTCCCGAAATGCGCTGCTGCCCTCCGTCCTATGCCGGGGCACACGGACGCTGCCGGATCAGGCGAAGATCTCCGACGCGCTGGACAGCCTGTACGGGTCTTCCCTGGAGCCCGGCATCCGCCAGATGGGGGAATGCCTGGCCATCGGATTTCAGGCTGCCTTTCCCGACGACCGATTCCTGCCCGGCGCAGAAGACTGCCTGAGAAGCACCGTTTCCATGAGCGGGGAAATGCTGCTGGACCCTGCAACCAGGGGCGGCTTGCTGCGGGACGAATACGTGCGGTCTGAAGGAAAGAATCTCCATGACCGCATCGAAGCGGCGGTAAACAACAAGCGGGGATATGCCCGGAAACGGACGAGAGAACTGATGTTCGAAGGGGAGGCCTTCGGCGTGTATCCCCTGGGAGAAGCAGAGGACGCCCTGCGTATCCGCTATCAGGCTTTGACGAAGTTTTATCGGGACGCCCTGCGCACTTCTCCCATGGAGTTGTTTTACTGCGGCAGCGCCGGTCATGAGCGGGTGGAAGACGCGGTGCGCCGCGCCTTCATGACCCTGCCGGGCGGCGGGATGCGCCTGATTCCGGAAACAGAGCTGCGGTCCGAAGCAAAAGAGCTGCGCCGCGTTACGGAGGAAATGGACGTGGAGCAGGGGAATCTTGTCATCGGTTTCCGCTGGCGCCGCAATGGCCCGGCGGACTACCCGGCCCTTGCGGTGTTCAATGAGCTTTACGGCGGCGGTGATACCTCCCGCCTTTTCCTGAATATCCGGGAGGAGAGGGCGCTTTGCTATGCCGTCGGCAGCAGTGTGGATCGATATAAAGAGGTCATGTTCGTGACCGCGGGTATCGACTTCCAGCGGCGGGAAGAAACGGAAGAAGCCATCCTGGCGGAGCTTGCAGAGCTTGCCGGCGGCAATATCTCCTCCGATGAGCTGGAAACCGCCCGAAAAAACGTGGCCTCCGCATACCTGCAGGGACTGGACAGCCCCTCCTCTGTCTGTGATTTCCGCCTGGGGCAGAACCTGCTGGGCTCTGGCGGCGACCTGCGGCAATATGCGGCCTTGGCCGACGAGGTGAAGGCGGAGGACATCGCGCGGATCGCTTCGGAGATGAAGCCCGAACTCTCCTATTTTCTCAGAAGGGGGGCGGAGGAATGACGCGGAAGGAATATCCCCTCTGCGGTGTCAGTGTTTTTGAGGGCAGGACCTCCGCAGGGCTGCCGGTCTTCGTTTTCCCCATGCCCGGCTTTCAGACGAAATACGCGGTGCTTGCAGTGAAATACGGCGGATGTGACCGGCGATTCCTTCTCAACGGCAACTGGAAGGATACCCCCGCCGGGATCGCCCACTTTCTGGAACATAAGATGTTCGACATGCCGGGTTACAATGCCGCGGAACGGCTTTCGGCTCTGGGAGCCGGCCCCAACGCCTATACGAGCCCCGGCATGACCGGCTACATGTTCAGCTGCACCGAAAACTTTGACAGCTGCCTGGAAGAGCTGCTGCGCCTTGTCGCCACGCCATGCTTCACGCCGGAAAGCGTGGACAGGGAACGGGAGATCATCGGCCAGGAAATGAGCATGTACGAGGACGACCCCTCCCGTCGGGTTGACCGGAGGTTTTTCCGCGCCCTCTATGGGGAGCATCCCGTCCGGGATCCGATCACGGGCACGATGGAATCCATTACCTCCATCACAGCAGATACCCTTTATGAATGTCACCGCGTGTTCTACACCCCCGGAAACATGGTGCTCTGCTGCGCAGGGGATTTGGAACCGGAGAAGGTCATGGAGCTGGCGGAGAAGCTGCTGCCGCCGGGAAAGGAAGCTCCCAAGCGGGACTACGGCGGCGAAGAGGGGCTGCAGCCCGTCAGTGTACGCGTAGAGGAGAAAATGTCCGTCTCCATGCCCGTGTTCGAGCTGGGGTGCAAACTGCCCTGGCGTTCCGACAGCAAGGAGTGGGCGCGGTATATGCTGCTGGCTGACCTGAGCTGTGAACTGCTGCTTGGCTGGGGTTCGCCCCTGTATTCGGAATTGTATGATGCGGGCATCATCAATCAGAGCTTCTACGTAGAAACATATGATTTTCCCCACGGCGGCGTCTGTTATGCCGGGGGCCGGTGCGCGGATCCCATAGCCTTGCTGGGCAGGATCACCGATGCAGCGGGTGCTTTCCGTATGGACAAAGCTTCTTCGGAAAGGCTGGAACGGCTGAAACGCGCCAGACTGGGCGGCTTTCTCATGAGTCTGGATGCGCCGGAGGATCTGGCAGACCTGCGTGCGGAGAGTTATTTCGACGGATGGGAAAGAATGGAACTCCCGTCGATGGTGGAGAGCATCAGCGAAGCAGAGGCAGAGCGTTTCCTGAAGGAAGTGTTCCGGCCGGAAAGGCTGGCTCTGTCGGTGATCGCACCGCTGTGAAATACTGTATCGCCCTGTGCTGAAAGGAGGGCTCAAATGGAGATACCCGGCATTACGTTTCCCCTGCTGGGAGACTTTGAATGGAATTTCCTGCCGTATTTCACCGTTTTCGGCTGGAAGATCTACTGGTACGGCGTCATCATTGCCGTGGGATTCTTGCTGGCGGTGATTTATTCCGTCAAGCACGCAAAGGAATTCGGCCTGACGGAGGACGACGTGATCGACACTCTGATCTGGGCGGTGCCCCTGGGCATTATCGGCGCCCGTCTCTACTACGTCATCTTTTATCGGGATGCATCCGGGGCCAATCCGTATTTCGACGGATACGGAGATATCCGGGACATCATCGCCATATGGGAGGGCGGTCTCGCCATTTACGGCGGCGTCATCGGCGGCGTCATCGGCCTGGTGATCGCCACAAGGATGAAGAAGATCAGCTCCCGCGCCATGCTGGATACGGTGGCATTCGGCCTGCTGATCGGGCAGGCTGTCGGCCGCTGGGGAAACTTCACGAACCGGGAGGCCCACGGCACGGAAACCATGGTGCCCTGGCGCATGGGTTTGGTATACTCCTACAAGACCTTCTATTATCACCCCACCTTCCTGTACGAGAGCCTGTGGAATGTGCTGGGTTTCCTCCTTCTGCATTTCGTTTTCAGGAAGCGGCGGAAATTCGACGGACAGCTGTTCCTGTGCTACCTGGCCTGGTACGGCCTGGGGCGGTTGTTTATCGAGGGGCTGCGCACCGACAGCCTTTATGTGGGTTCCACCAACCTGCGGGTCAGCCAGCTGCTTGCGGGGCTAACCTGCCTTATCGCCGCCGCGATCATACTCTACGTTCTGGTGTTCCGCCATCCGGAGCCGGAGGAGCTGTGGCTCAATCGAGATAAGAAGTCGGCTCCCGCGCCTGCACCCGCCGCGCCTCCCGCGGAGGAAACGGAGCTGATGAGCGAGGAGCAGTTTGACGTCGAACTCAGCGATGCATTCCGCATCCTGGGCGGGGGCAAAGCCGCGGAGGACAGACTGGAGGAAGCGGTGGAGGACGCTGCGGCGGGGGAGGCCGTGGACAGCTTGTCGGAGGCTGCGCAGCAGACCGCCGAAGCCCTTGCGGAGGCGGAGGAAGCGTCGGCGGAAACGGAAGCTGCGGGGGATACCAGGCCGGACAAGGTGCGGGAAGACGCAGCCGACGAATTTGAAAGGGAAGAAGCGGAAGCCGCAATTCCGGATGGGACAGCGGCCTCCGGGGAAACAGCGGAGGAGCCGTCTGAGGATAAGGACCAGCCCTCCGGGGAAATCTGACGATTGGAAAGAAGTAAAAACAATGGAAAGAATTTACATCAGTGAGCTTTATCGCAGGCCTGACGACTTTGCAGGCAAAGAAATCACCGTGGGCGGCTGGGCCCGCACCATCCGGGATATGAAGAGTTTCGGTTTTCTGGAGCTGAACGACGGCAGCTGCTTCAAAGGACTGCAGGTGGTGTTTGAGGACGGCGTGGTGGAAGATTACAAGGCCGTCACCAAGCAGAACGTGGGCGCTTCCTTTGTGGTCAAGGGCATCTTTACCCTGACCCCCGACGCCAAACAGCCCTTCGAGCTGAAAGCCAGGTCCATTCAGCTGGAAGGCGCATCCGCACCGGAATACCCCCTGCAAAAGAAGCGGCACAGCGTGGAGTATCTTCGGACGGTGGCCCATCTGCGTCCCAGAACGAACCTGTTTTCCGCCGTGTTCCGCATCCGCAGCGTGGCAGCCTTCGCCATCCACAGCTTTTTCCAGGATCGGGGCTTCGTTTACGTCAACACCCCTCTGATCACCGGCAGCGACTGCGAAGGCGCCGGTGAGATGTTCCGGGTCACTACCCTGGATCCCAAGGATCCGCCGCTGACGGAGGATGGGGAAGTGGACTGGAGCCAGGATTTCTTCGGGAAAATGACCAGCCTGACGGTATCCGGCCAGCTGAACGGGGAGACCTACGCCATGGCCTTCGGCAATATCTACACCTTCGGCCCCACCTTCCGGGCGGAGAACTCCAACACCACCCGCCACGCCGCCGAGTTCTG
>JAEEGL015375261.1_pt1 | contig 12969 bp, 13 predicted proteins | sample 9134231 | NCBI WGS metagenome assembly JAEEGL01 (sample SAMN16246548, study PRJNA631951) | gut metagenome | biome: gut microbiome; feature: rumen; material: fiber-attached | host: Bos | place: Iran: Karaj | collected 2018-10 | reverse complement strand
ATCGCCTTTGCCGGCTTTACGGCGCCCAAGCTGCTTTGGATGAAGAAGAACGAACCGGAGAAGTTCGACCGTATTGAGAAGATAATGCTTCCCAAGGATTATCTGATCTACAGGCTTTCCGGAGTACATGCAACCGATGCCTCCGATGCATCCGGCATGCTGCTTTATGATGTTAAGAATCGTAAATGGTCCGCTAAGATGTGCGAGCTCTGCGGTATCCGCGAGGATCAGCTGGCGGAAGTATATGAAAGCTATGAGGCTGTGGGTGAGATACTTCCCGGGGTTGCGGATGAACTGGGCATCAGCAGGGATGTCCTTGTGATCGCCGGAGCAGGCGATAATGCCGCTGCCGCGATAGGAACAGGGACCATTTCAGACGGTGACTGCAACATATCACTGGGTACCAGCGGAACGATCTTCATTGCTGCGGATAATTTCTCCGTAGATGAGGCAAATGCGCTGCATTCCTTCGCACATGCAACCGGAAGATACCATCTGATGGGATGTATGCTTTCAGCTGCATCCTGCAATAAATGGTGGATGGAGGATATCCTCCGGGATCCGGATATGGTTGCAGCTCAGGCGGAGATCGGCGATCCCGACAAGGCACTGGGACAGAATCATGTATACTTCCTGCCCTATCTTATGGGGGAGCGAAGCCCTCATAACGATCCTGCGGCCAGGGGAGCATTTGTGGGAATGGCCATGGATACCACCAGAGAAGAAATGACACAGGCGGTATTGGAGGGTGTTGCATTTGCACTGAGGGATTCATTTGAAGTGGCAGCATCTCTCGGGATTAAGATAGAGAGAACCAAGATATGCGGCGGAGGAGCAAAGAGTCCCCTTTGGAAGAAGATGATAGCAAATATCTTTAATATAAAGGTGGATGTACCCACAGCAGAGGAAGGACCGGCCATGGGAGGTGCTATGCTTGCAGCGGTGGCAGCAGGGGAGTACGCCTCTGTAGAAGAGATTGCCGCCAAGTTCGTTAAGGTTAAAGAGACCATCGATCCCGACCCGGCACTGGCAGCAAAATACGAAGCCAGATACCAAAAGTTTAAGACCATTTACCCGGCCTTAAAGCCGGTTTATCAAATAATAACCAAGTAAGAGGTATTTCTATTTTAAAGGAGGAATTGAGGTATGCTGCATGAGATTAGTTTTAAGTCAACCAACGAGCGTGACACAGTGTATGGATGGATTTATGCACCGGCCTGCAAACCAAAGGGGATCATCCAGCTGGTACATGGTTTTGGTGAACACTCCAGACGTTATCTCCACATGATCGTCGCATTTATGGATGCGGGATTCATTGTAGCCGCAGACGATCACGTAGGTCACGGAAAGACCGCTCTTGAAAATGATACATGGGGCGACTGGGGCACCGGGGGCGCCCACACCATGATGGAAGACGAGCATTTACTTACCCAGCTGGTTAAGGAAAAATATCCGGGTCTGCCCTATTTCATCTTCGGACATAGCATGGGCTCATTTATTACGAGAGACTATATGACAAAATACGGCAAGGAGCTTACAGGGGCTACCATCTGCGGTACCTGCGGAAACTTTGCGTCACTGCCCGATACCAAGGGCGCCATCAAGGCGGCGGTTGACGCAGGGAAAGGTGATGAATCGGACCCCAACCTCACAAATCTGCTTTTCAATTTTATGTTCGGCAGGATTGAGGAACCCATTAAGCTGGGAAATGAGTGGATATGTCATGATAAGTACGTTCAGGATGATCATGCAGCGGATCCTTTTGATGGATTTACCAAGACGGTCAATAACCGGTCGCTTTTGTATTTCTGCGAAATGATGGAGTGCATCCAGGGAAAAGAGTGGGCAGAGAAAGTGCCGAAGGAACTTCCCATCTACAATATTGCAGGAGACGAAGACCCTGTTGGAAACTGGGGAGAAGGAGTATATCTTACATCCAACCTTCTGGCTGAAACCGGCCATAAAGTAAAGACCAAGCTCTACCCCGGTTATCGCCACGAGATCCATAATTACAATGACATCAAAGTGGAAGTAGAACAAGGCGTCATCGATTTCTTTACATCCTGCATAAAATAGTAATGCTGCAAACAGGCCGCTCCATTATGGGGCGGCCTTTTTTTGACCCATTGGGGACGGGGTTAGTGGGTCATTTTTATTTTTTTCAAAAAAACACTTGCATTTATAATTGGATGGATTTATAATGTGTAACATAAATACCATAATTTTACAGGAGAAATGTATGCCAAGAAGACCAAGAATTATAAGTTCTACAGGCATATATCACATCATTCTTCGTTCTGTTAATCAACATATCATCTTTGAGGATGATCCGGATTTTCAAAAATTCTTACAAGTTTTATCCGATTGCAAAAAGAAATATGACGTTGATATTTATGCCTACTGTTTAATGGATAATCATATTCATATTATGATCAATTCACCCCCGGAGGTTTTATCCAGTTTCTTTCAAAGCTTAGGAACCCGGTTTGCCCGCTGGTATAACAAAAAATACTCTCGCAGCGGGCATTTGTTCCAGGACCGTTTTCATAGCAGGGTTATCGAGAATCAAGAATACTTCTTATCAACTCTCGTCTACATTCACAACAATCCCGTAAAGGCTCAAATCTGCCGCGTACCCTCTGAATACCGTTGGAGTAGTTACAATGCATAGTATGGAGAAAAGAATCCCTTGGTAAATGTGTCTTTTTCTTATGAGCGTTCCGGTTCAAAAGAGGAGTTGCTTAGATACTTTGCAGTTGAAAGAGAGGCTTCTGAGGAAACGGGTTTTTCTGATATACACCATGAGGGAAGGCATTTTTTATCAGATAAAAAGGCTTTAGCGGTATTTAAATCTATTACGAAACTTTCCTCTTCGTCAGACGCGGTTAAACTTGAAAAAGTCAAAAGAAATGTTTACTTGGCTGAACTTAGGAAGAATGGATTAACAATTATTCAAATCGCCCGGATTATGGATGTTTCCCCGTCAACAGTAAAAAGAGCATGTAAAATGAACCACTAACCCCATACCAAAGGGGTCAAAAAAGGAGGAATCAATATGGAAAAATTAGATATGGAAAAACTGAATATGGCACTGGTTTTCGTTGAGAGAATTGCTGATGGAAAGGACCCAATTAGCGATATTCCGGCGAAAGATGATGCAACTATGAATAATCCCGATATTATCAGGTGTATGTTTTTTGTTAAAGAGGCATTAGCGATGCTGAAAAGAAACAAGGGTGTTGTTGGGCGTACACCGGCGGTGAAAAAGAAGGAGTTTCCGATGGAATCATTGTCTTCGTTTAATTACGTTGAGAAAAAGACGATTACTAAGTTAATAGAGCAGTTGAACTCCGAAATTAATACTGAAGAGTATAAGAAACTTTCATACAAAATCGTTACTGATTGGCTTAAAGAGAATGGGTATTTGGAAGAAAGAGAGGATAGTCAGCTCGGAAAGAAGGTCACTTTATCTACAGCTAAGGGTCAGGCTGTCGGGATAACACATGCTTTTCAGACGAGCATGAGTGGAACGTCTTATTATCGTGTTGAATATGACAGAGAAGGACAAGAGTTTGTTGTAATGAATTTACCGGAGATGATTGCAGATCAAGATAAAGAGGAGTGAGACAAAAGTTTTGCGGTCATATAACCGCAAAATCATTGACGGATTAGATTATGAATAATAATATAGGGTTTAGGAGGAATAGTTGAGAAACCTCGGGAAAACACAGGAAATAATATCATTTCTATCGGATGCAAAAGGTTTATTATCTGTTGGTAAATTCGATTTTGTACCGAGAAGAAAAAACATGATTGCGTTACTACAGCAAAAGTTTTCATGAGGATGATTTCGCTAATAGCGGAGGATATACGGATGAGAAAACTATGTGATTGTTGTGGAAAAAGTGTCGAAACAAAAATAGTGGAGAAGAGAGATATATATCCTATTCATGGAGAGGACATTGCCGTTGATACATATGTGATGGTGTGTACGGAATGTGGAATGGATTTGTTTGACGAAGAATTGGATAATGCTACATTAATCAAGGTTTACAATGAGTATCGACAAAGACATAAACTGCTTCTGCCAGAAGAGATTAAGAGCATAAGAGAGCAGTATGGCTTAAGTCAAAGAGGGTTTTCCAGGCTCCTTGGGTGGGGAGATAAGACCATTTTCAGGTATGAGAATGGTTCATTACAGGATAAAGCCCATGATACAATCCTGACATTCTTAAGATGCCCGGTGAATATGCAATCGTATATTTCGGATAATGAAACAAACCTAAATGAGAAGCAAAAAAATAAGCTTCTGGAATCAATTGAAAAGCTGGAGAAGAAGTCCCCAATATTTCAATAGACGGTGATGACCATGGGAGAGAAGCCTTTGGAAGTGATCATATTGATATCTGCTTCCATGAGCAGGTCGTCTTTCTTTACGGGATCCCCTTCTTTTACATGAAGTGTAAAGCCTTTACCGTAGAGCTTGACTGTATCAATACCCACGTGGATCAGGATGTCGGAAGCTGTGCCTCTTCCTATGGTAATGGCATGTTTAGTCTGGGCGATGGCAGTGATCACACCGTCACAAGGTGCATAGATCTTACCGTTATCCGGCATTATTCCGAAGCATTTTCCCATGCTTCCTTTTGAAAATGCCTCATCAGGAATATCTTCCATGGGAATAAGGTATCCGTCAGCCGGCGCAAAGATGCTAAGGGCTGCCGCGTAATCCTCATCAGAGGGATCTGTTATCAGTTTTTCCCCGGAAATGATCAGTGGGTTTCCATCTTTAATACTCAGGTCGGCCTCATCAAGACCAAATAAATAGGCTACTCCGAAACTATCCGCAAGTACGGATAAATGGGAGGTTGAAGAGCCTTTTGCAGTAATGATACCCAGGAGCCTATCCTTGGGAAGAGCAGAAAACTGCACAGGGCTAAATTCATGGGCAACAAGGATAAACGGCCTATCCGGCAGGTTTTCAGCCTCGCCTTCAATTATAGAGATCAGCTGCTTTACCATTCCGCGAACATCTTCGCTACGACCCCGAAGGTACTCGCTTTCGGCAGACTCTATAACCTTTGCCAGGCCATCGCCGGCTTTTTGAACTGCCATAGAAGCGCAGATGTGCTCATTTCTGATGGCATCAAGGATCTGTCCGTGGAAGTAGTTGTCCTCAAGGAAGAGCAGTTCTGTATTAAATATGGCAGCAGAATCCCCGGAAGCATTTGAAGAGGCGCTTTTAAGCTGCTCTGAAAGTGAGTTTACTGCATCATTAAAAGCATTGATCTCAGCATCAACGTCCGTAATCTTTCTATCTGTATTCAAATGGATTTCTTTCAGAATAAAGGCCTCTCCGGCACAGGAACCTTTACTTCCGGTCTTTAATATGTATTCTTTCATATCACAAAATTTCCTCTAATAAGGATTTGACGGCATTGGCGGCTGCTTCAGCATCATTTCCCACAGCCGTAACGCTAAGTTTGGTTCCGCAGACCGCTCCCAGTTTAAGAAGTTCCGAAAGGCTTGCGGCACTTGCTTTCTTTTCTCCGGCACAAATGGTTATCTGACTGTTAAATGTTTTAGCCAGGGTCACTATCCTGCCTGCAGGACGGGCGTGAACCCCAAGAGCGTCAGTTATTGTATAAGAAAATGAGAACGAGCCGTCAGGACCTTTCTCAAGACCGCTATCCTCCCGTTTGTCAAATGTGACAACCTCCCCATGGAGGACATGTTTGTATGATGAATAGTCCTTTTTGCCGGATTCTGTTTCTATGCTAAGCTCATTTTCACTGATGGTAAAGAAGGTAATAATGAAGCTCGCTGCGTATGAAACCACAAGTCCCAGAAGGTAAAAGGCTACACTTCGAAATGCTCCCAAAGGACCGCCGGTCATTACAAATGCCCCTATAATTCCAGAGGGTCCCCAGGTAGTAGATGCCACTTCCATAGCCATTACAAGAGCACCGCCAAAGCCCGCACCTAAACCTGCAGTGATAAAGGGTTTGCCCAGAGGCAGTGTAACACTGTAGATCAAGGGTTCGCCGATACCTAAGAATCCTGCAGGAAGAGCACCCTTGATCACAGAGCATAGGCGCTTGTTTCCGGCCCTTTTCGCTTTAATGTAAATAGCGATGGATGCACCTACCTGGCCGGCACCTGCCATTGCAAGGGAGGGGTAAAGGGTAACATAGCCCAGCTCATTTAACTGGATGCTGTATAAAGCCACAAGGCCGTGGTGCATTCCGCAGGCCACCAGGGGCAGGAACACCGCAGTAGCAACATAACCCACCAGAATACGCTCTATGGGATTTGCAGACATACAGACATCTCCGAAGGCCTCGGCAACAGCGCTTGAAATGAATCCAAAGAAGGGCATTACAACCAGCACGTAAGGCACGATACATATTATCAGGGTAAGTAGCTGGGTTAAAACGATATCCAGATTCTCAGGAACGATGGACCGGATCTTTTTCTCCACAAAAGCAAGAAGGAGAACACCGAATATTACAGCAAGGACGCCGCCCTTTCCCGAATGAAGTATAGAAGAAAGGGGAGATTCATTGTTGTACAAACCGATGATCTGGGCAATTTTATTAATGCCATCCAGGGAAGTGATCATTCCCAGCATTCCGCCTATAATGGGGGTGGCACCGAAACGTTCGGCGCTTCTGTAACCCACCCATGCGGTCATATAGGTCATAAATGAAATATTTATAAGGGAAAGAATATTGTAAATAAGATTCCAGAGTTCGTTGTTGGCATAATCCGGAAGGGCCTGGGAAATAAGGGATGTAAATCCCGCACACAGTCCTGCGGAAATAACTCCGGGGATAAGGGGAACGAAAATATCCCCCAATATTTTAAGAGAAGATTTGATCGTATTCTTATTTGGAACATTTTCACCTGACGTTGAACCGAAAAATAATAAATTCATTCCACGGCATATGTCCGCATATTTTCTGCATTTTCCCGGGCCAACAACTATCTCATAAGATAGAGGTCTGTCATGGACAAGGCCTAAGACGTCGGGAAGATGCTCTAATTTCTGATCCTCCACAGATGAATCGGAGCGTACGACAACACGCAGCCTGGTCATGCAGTTTGAAACGGAAGCGATGTTCTCCCTTCCGCCGAGACACTCTATAATGTTTTCAACATTTTCAGTGTATTTTTCCAAGGTGTTTTTCATAAAAGAATTATAAAATAAAAAAAACATATTGACAATTTATATTTGATAAAATATAATCTACTCAAAGGTAATAATCAACCAGTCATAAATCTAAAGGAGGACAATAATATGGGATTTTATGATCAAAGCGTAATTTCAGCAGCAGGTGAAGAGATATCAATGAAGGATTTCGAGGGTAAGGTAGTCCTGGTAGTAAATACTGCAACAGGATGCGGATTTACTCCTCATTATAAGGATATCGAGGCTATGTATGAGAAGTATCATGATAAGGGATTTGAAGTAATCGATGTTCCCTGTAACCAGTTTGCAGGACAGACTCCGGGAACAGACGAAGAGATTCATGAGTTCTGCACCCTCAACTACAACACACAGTTTCCGCAGATGAAGAAGGCAGATGTTAATGGAGAGAATGCCATTCCTCTCTTTAAATATCTTAAGGAGCAGAAGGGCTTCGAAGGCTTCGGAAAAGGGCCCAAGGCTCTGGCTATGGGAGCTATGCTTTCAAAGATTGACAAGGACTACAAGAACAATCCTGAGATCAAGTGGAACTTTACGAAATTCATTGTAGACAGATCAGGAAATGTTGTAGCTAGATTTGAGCCTACCGCGAAGATGGAAAAAGTTGATGAGTGCGTAAAGAGTCTCTTGTAAATAATGCAGTTAAAGAGTAGGATAGTAGGGGATTTTTTTAGAAAAGGATGATTATTTATGGCACAGGAATACGAGCAGCTTTTGCTTAAGAATCAGTTATGTTTTCCGCTCTATGCTTGCGGAAGGAAGATAGTAAGCTCCTATACCCCATATTTGAAACCGCTGGGTCTTACTTATACTCAGTACGTGGTATTTATGGTGCTTTGGGAAAAGGGAAGCGTAAATGTAGGGCAGCTGGGAAGTATCCTTCATCTTGACGCAGGAACCCTTACACCTCTCCTAAAGACCCTTGAGAAAAATGGTTATGTAACCAGAGAGCGCTCGAAGGAAGATGAGCGGGTGACTATAATAAGCATTACCAAAAAGGGTAATGAACTGAAGGAGAAATGCAAGGACATCCCCTTCAAGGTCGGCTCAGGACGTAAACCCTTAAGTGAAAAAGAGGCTTCGGAGCTGTACACCTTACTGTATAAGTTCTTAGAGAGCTAGGAGGAAACATTATGACATACGCAGTCAGATACTATACAAAAACAGGCAACACCAAAAAATTGGCAGATGCCGTGGCGGGAGAACTGGGAGTGGAAGCAAAACCCATAAGCGATCCCATCACGGAGCCTGTAGATATACTGTTTTTGGGTAATTCCTATTATGCCTTCAATATAGATCCGGAGGTCAGGGACTTTGTGGCTTCTCTTGACAAAGACAAGGTTGGAAAGATCGTTAACTTCGGTTCGGCCGCAATGATGAATTCAACTATCAAGAAAGTCAGGGCAGAGGCAGACAAGGTTGGCATTCCCGTGGATTCAAAGGAATTTCACTGCAAAGGCGAGTTCAAGGGATTCCACAAGGGCAGACCAAATGAAGCAGACCTGAAGGCGATTGCTGATTTCGCAAGACAGTATAAATAAGGATAAAAAAATGAACGATATAGAAGCAATAAGAGCAAGGCATTCTGTGCGCAATTACAAGCCTCGTAAGATCGAGGCCGACAAGGTGGCACAGTTAAATGCAAAGATAGAGGAACTGAATAAAGAAGGAGGTCTCCATCTTCAGTTGATAGAAGATGCGGGAAAAACCTATAATAAGCTGTTTAACAGGGCCATGGGCCTTGGTTCCGCACCAAGCGTTATAGCCTGTGTGGGAAAAGATTCAGAGGACCTGGACCGCCGGGTAGGATTCTACGGAGAGAAACTGGTTTTATTTGCCCAGCAGCTGGGCCTCAATACCTGCTGGACCGGAACCTTTAACAGGAAGACCATTGAGGCAGAATTAGAACCGGAGGAGCGTCTCGTTATAGCCATCGCCATTGGCTACGGAGAGACCCAGGGAAAGGTCCGCAAAACAAAGGACCCGGCCCAGGTAACGGAGGTTGAAGGTCAGTGTCCGGAATGGTTCGAAAAAGGAGTAGAGCTGGCGCTTTTAGCTCCCACCGCCGTAAACCAGCAGAAGTTCGTCATAAAACTGAAGGCAGATGATACTGTGGACTTCATTGATAAGGGAGGTATCCTAAGCCAGGTGGATCTGGGAATCGTAAAATGCCATTTCGAGATCGGCTCGGGCAGAAAGCAGATGCCTTAGAAAAATGATATCATACAGAATATCTTGACACTGCAAAAGAAATTAGTATATAATAGCCCGCATGAAGGCAAAGGCGTCTTTGAGTAAACAGACTCAGAGGCGCTTTTTTATTTGTAGAATATTAATGGAAAATGAAAACAGGGTGATAATATGTTTGATGCAAAAAGTGTAAAAGAAGAATGTGTAGTGTGGATCAGGGATTTTTTTGAAAAGAACGGTCCCGGATGCAATGCAATAGTAGGAATTTCCGGAGGAAAGGACAGCTCAACCGTGGCAGCCCTTTGCGTAGAAGCCCTAGGTGTAGAAAGGGTAATAGGGGTACTGATGCCAAATGGAATCCAGAGTGACATCAACGCGGCAATGCTTCTGGTTGATCATCTTGGGATCAAGCATTATATCGTTAATATAAAGGAAAGCGTAGATGGCCTTAAAAAAGCTATGCCTTTTGAACTTTCAGACCAGAGCACAATTAACCTTCCTGCAAGGATCAGAATGGCTGCATTGTATGCTGTAGCACAAAGTAATAACGGCAGAGTCGCAAACACCTGTAATCTTTCAGAGGACTGGGTCGGTTATGCCACACGTTACGGTGACGGAGCCGGAGACTTCAGCCCGGTCAGTCATCTGACTGTTCAGGAGGTAAAGGCCATAGGTCGGGAACTGGGGCTTCCGGAGGAACTGGTGGAAAAACCCCCGATCGATGGACTTTCAGGAAAAACGGATGAAGATAATTTAGGGTTTACATATAAAGAATTGGACAGATACATTCGTACAGGAGAGATCGATAATCAGGAAATAAAGGAAAAAATCGACCTTCTGCATGAAAAGAATCTATTTAAGCTTCAACCTATGCCATCATTTGATCCGCATATTAAATTAAATATTATCGAATAGGATGGGCATAAATGGCAGTAGAGTTAAAACGACTGATTAAAAAGGTAAAAGATATGGACATCAAACTGGTGGCAGGTGCCGAAGGAGAGCGCAATACGGTCACATGGTGTCATATGGTGGAAAATGAGATAGCAGCTGACTTCTTAAGCGGAGGTGAGCTGGTATTTATTACGGGAATAGGTCTCGAAGATAAGAATTCTTTGCCTAAGCTTATTCATAAGTTATATGGCAAGGAAACGGCAGGGGTTATCATTAATATAGGACCCTATATAGATGAAATTCCCGGAGAGATAATAGAGTTCAGCAACGAGAAATGCTATCCGGTCTATGCGGTGCCCTGGAAGGTTCATTTGGCTGAGATAATGCGGATAATCAGTTATTCCATAACCGAGGAAGAGCATAAGGAGATGGAAATAACAGCTGCACTTAAAAATGCCATCTGCTTTCCGGCAGAGGAAGAATTATATCTGGTTCCCCTTTCGGAAAACAATTATCAGGCAGGCTGGAGCTATTGTGCCTGTGTTATAAAACTCATATCCGAAAATGAGATTACCCACAAAAGAATGAAATCCTTCAGAAACACGCTGGATATGATAATCAAACACTATTCTCAGAATATAGAATTATTTGACTATGAATCTCAGCTGGTGATGGTATTTGCTGACTTGACTGAAACACAGATGCTGGAAGTGGTAGATGCGATATATCAAAGGATGAAGGTCTTACTGCTTCCCACGGAAAGGATCACGCTGGGTGTAGGCAAGGTGACAAAGAGTATCCGGTGTCTGTACAAGAGTTTTAAACATGCAAAAGCGATCCAGAAACTTCAAAACACGGGGATGATCCCGGAGGACAAGTATTACTACGGACAACTGGGAATATACCGCTTATTGATCGGAATTGATGACAGGGAGATCGTTGAGGATTATTATTCCCGGGTGCTGAAACCGCTGATAGACTATGATGAGCAGAATCAGTCGGAATTAGTCGATGTGTTAAAATGCTATCTGGACCATGACGGAAGCGTAAACCGCACGGCGGAAGAGCTTTTTGTCCATCGAAATACAATTAATTACAAGCTGAATAAGATAAAAGATATTCTGAATATAGACCTCGCCTCGCTGGAAACAAGAATGGAACTGATGCTGGCCTTAGCCCTGAAGGAAATAATGTAGAAGAAAGTTGTGCTTTGTGCAAAAGCACAATTTTTTTTATGCTGTGATTTATTGTTTCTGTAAAAGCGAAACCTATAATAAGCATTATTGAAAGGCAATTAAGTACAACTGATTTGCCGGAGAAAAGAAGGCGTAACAAGAGGAGGATACATTCATGAGCACAAAAGGCGATATGATCAAAGAAAAACAGAAGAAATACGTGCTTCAGTCCTGGAGCAAGCAGGGAGCCATTAATCCCATTCCGGTGGAGAAGGCAGAAGGGATTTACTATTATGATTTTGATGGTAACAGATATACCGATATGGCGTCTCAGCTGGTAAACCTTAATTTAGGATACGGAAATGAAGATATTGCGAAGGCCATAAAAGAGCAGGTAGATAAGTATTGCTACATAGGACCATCACTTGCATCTGAGCCCAGAGCGGATCTTGCAGAAAAGATAATCGGATTATTACCGAATTCCTTCGGGAAAGTATTCTTTACAAATGCAGGGGCTGATGCCAATGAGAATGCAATTAAGATGGCGAAAATGTACACCGGACGCAATAAGGTCTTCAGCAGATACAGGAGTTATCACGGATCATCTTTCGGAGCAGGAAACTTAACAGGCGAGCCCAGAAGATATCCCTTAGAGCCGGGAATCCCGGGGTTTGTGAAGTTCTTTGACCCCTACATTTACAGAGAGCCTATTGAATTTGCGTCAGAAGAAGAGGCAACCAAGTATTATCTAACCAAACTGCGTGAGCAGATCATTTACGAGGGAGAAGACAGGGTGGCAGCCATAGTAATGGAGACCATTACCGGTTCAAACGGAGTGATCATTCCGCCGAAAGGATATCTGCCCGGAGTAAGGAAGATATGTGATGAGTTTGGTATCGTAATGATATGCGATGAGGTTATGGCCGGATGGTGCAGAACAGGAAAGATGTTTGCTTTTGAGAATTTCGACGTGGTTCCGGATATTGTAACATTTGCAAAAGGAGTAACCTGCGGATACATCCAGTTGGGCGGCGTAGCTGTTTCCAAAAAGATTGCAGAGTATTTCGATGATCATTTATTATCCTGCGGTCTGACTTACAGCGGACATCCCCTTGCATGTGCAGCGGGTGTTGCCTGCGTTGATTATTACGAGAAGGCTCACATACTTGATAATGTTAAGGAATCGGGAGCGGTACTGGCGGAGATTCTTGATGGTTTCGCAAAGAAGCATCCCTGCGTGGGCGATGTAAGACATATCGGATTGTTCTCCTGTGTGGAGCTGGTTAAGGATAAAACAACAAAAGAACCGCTTGTACCCTATGGAAAAGATCCGGAAGGCATTATGGGAAAGGTAATAGGATTGCTTAAGGAAAGAAAATTCATGACTTACTCCCATGAGAACATGGTATTCATCTGTCCGCCGCTTATCATAACAAAAGAGCAGGTTAAGGAAGAACTGGCAAAGATGGATGAGGTCCTTTCCATCGTGGATAGAGATTT
>JAEEGL014919911.1_pt1 | contig 12969 bp, 13 predicted proteins | sample 9134231 | NCBI WGS metagenome assembly JAEEGL01 (sample SAMN16246548, study PRJNA631951) | gut metagenome | biome: gut microbiome; feature: rumen; material: fiber-attached | host: Bos | place: Iran: Karaj | collected 2018-10 | reverse complement strand
GACTGGTCTCTCTTAGCAGGTCCATGGAGACGGAAGTGAGACACCGGTTCCTGCATGAAAAGAACCGTCTGATGGAGATCCAGCAGCGGCTGGATTCCGTCAGCCCTGTGACCAGACTGAAAACGGACCGTCTGAAACTGGACCAGATAAAGGTCAGAATGACGGATCTGATCCAGAATGGCATCGAAGCAAAACGTTCGGAGCTGTGCCGGATCGCCTCTCTGCTGGAGGCCATGAATCCCGTTTCGGTCACTTCCAGGGGATACGCCATGGTCAGAGATGCCAAGGGAGATCTGGTCAGGGAAGCGGGGGCTGTTGCCCTGGGCTCACAGGTGAAGATCTATCTTGCGAAAGGCCGTCTGGATGCGACGGTCGAAAGTGTCATCACGGAGGACGGACAATGAACGGATATGAAGAATGCATTGCAGAGCTGGAGCAGATTCTGAAACGGATGGAAGCAGGCAGCCAGTCTCTGGAAGAGGCGATGAAGGATTATGAACGCGGTCTTGAGCTGACCAAGATCTGCGCGGCTCGTCTTGACGAGGCCGGAGGAAAGATTGAAAAACTGACCCGTGACGGACGGATTGAACTGGATGAAAATGGAAATGAAATCAGTGAATGATCCTTTCTTCCGGGAGCGGTTTGAACAGGATCTGAAATCTGCAGCGGAACATCTCTGCGGGGAACCCTCTTTTGCGGAAGCCATGCAGTATTCTCTGGCAGCGGGGGGGAAAAGACTTCGTCCGATGATGCTTTTCGGAGCCTGCGAGATGCTGGGTGGGGATCTGGAAAAGGCCATGCCTTTCTCACTGGCGATCGAGATGATCCATACCTATTCCCTGATCCATGATGATCTGCCAGCTCTGGACAACGATTCGCTGCGACGGGGAAAGCCGACAAGTCATGTGGCCTTCGGGGAAGCCCAGGCGATTCTTGCCGGAGACGGTCTTCTGAACGGAGCCGCGGAAATCATGCTGACAGCCTGTCTTTCAGGGAACGAAACCGACAGGACGGCAAAACTCAGGGCGGCACAGTCGATCATGAAAGCTGCCGGCACGGACGGGATGCTCCTGGGCCAATGGCTGGACGTCGGCGCAGGGACGGAAGTTTTGAAGGCGGAACAGCTGGAAAGGATGCATCTGTGCAAGACAGGCGCTCTTTTTTCTGCGGCCCTTGAGGCTGGAGCGATCCTGGCCGGCGCTTCGGAAACAGAGATTGATCGTCTGAAACGGTATGCCCTCTGTTTCGGTATGGTGTTCCAGTTGACCGACGATATCCTTGACGTGACCGGAGATCCGGCACGGATGGGGAAAAGCGCTGGTAAGGATGCCAGGAAAAACAAAAAAACCTATGTGACGTTCTTCGGTCTGGAGCAGACCCGGGAAATGGCACAGGAGTGGACTGAAAAAGCCGCACTAGCGCTGGATGCCTTCAGCGACGGACAAAAAGACTGGCTTATCCGGCTTGTCCGGGGTCTGATGGACAGACAGAACTGAACAATAAGAGGAATAAGTGGATGAAAGATCCGCAGATTTGGGCGATTTTCGGGAATACCGTTTTTGTTCCGGGAATCACTGCGTGGTTTATTGCCCAGGTCATTAAGGTGATCCTGACCTGGATTACGACAAGGAAGATGGATATGGGCCGTTTTGTCGGCTCCGGAGGCATGCCAAGTTCGCATTCCTCCCTGGTGACGGCAGTGACGACATCGATCGGACTGACCCAGGGTTTTGCGTCCCCTCTATTTGGGCTTGCTCTTACGGTGGCGATTATTGTCATGTATGACGCCGCGAATGTCCGCAGGGCCGCAGGGGAACAGGCCAGGATTCTCAACAGGCTCGTTGGATTCCTCTTCCGGGAAGAGGAATTCAGCGACAAGCAGCTGAAGGAGCTTCTGGGACACAAACCGATCGAAGTCCTGGCCGGCGCCGTGCTGGGAACGCTGACAGGCGTGGTCTTCTACCTTCTGAGATGACCGAGGTACAGAATGAACGATAATTATCTGAAAAGGGCTGAAGACCCGGAGCAACTGAAGAAGATGGATGCCGCAGACCTGGAGGCTCTCGCGGGGGAGATCCGGTCGCGGATCCTTGAGACGGTGTCCAGGAACGGGGGGCATCTTGCCTCCAATCTGGGTGTCGTCGAGGCGACTCTGGCGATTCACAGGATCTTTGATCCATCCAGGGACCGGATTATCTGGGATGTCGGGCATCAGAGTTATGTCCACAAGATGCTGACAGGACGGAACGGAGCCTTTGCCACACTCCGGCAGATGGGCGGAATCAGTGGATTCCCGAAAACCGAGGAGAACCCGACTGACGCCTTTAATACCGGGCACAGCACGACATCGATTTCCGCGGCCTTGGGGATAGCCAGGGCTCGGGACCTGCAGGGTGGGAATTACCATGTCGTCGCTTTTATCGGTGACGGATCCCTGACAGGCGGCATGGCTTGGGAAGCGATGAACGATGCCGGACAGAGACGGGAAAAAATGATCGTGATCCTGAATGATAATGAGATGTCCATCAGCCGCAATGTCGGATCTCTGGCTTCCCATCTCGCCCAGCTTCGGGTCTTGCCGTGGTATGTCAGTTTCAAACACTGGATCCGTGATCATATTGGCGCGATCCCCGTGGTCGGACAGCCGATCTACCGGATGCTTGGGAAGATCAGGGACCGGACCAAATACTCCCTGATCGACAGGAGAGGAATTTTGTTCGAAGAGATGGGCTGGACGTATGTCGGACCGATCGACGGGCATGATCTGAGCCGAATGGAAGAAGTCCTGTCTCAGGTGAAGAAACTTGACAAGCCTGTCCTGGTCCATATCTGCACACAAAAAGGAAAAGGGTATGGCCCGGCGGAAGAGCATCCCGAGCAATATCATAGCGTCGGCCCTTTCAATCTGGAGACCGGCATGGAAAAGACGGCGCCGGCATGTGCTGATACGGTAGGCAAGACATTGTTGGCAAGTGCGTGGGAGGATCCGAAACTGGTCGTCGTATCCGCTGCGATGCCGGACGGTTTCGGTCTAAGCGCGTTTATGGACCGGTTCCCCAAAAGATATTTCGACGTTGCCATTGCCGAACAACATGCGGTGACGATGGCCGCAGGCATGGCGGCGGGAGGACTGCATCCCGTGGTCTGCATCTATGCGACTTTTCTACAGCGGGCTTATGATCAGATCCTGGAAGATGTATGCATGCAGAACCTTCCGATTACATTCTGTGTCTCCCATGCTGGGATCTCCGGTCAGGACGGGGAAACTCATCAGGGAATCTATTGTACGGCGTATCTGCAGGGGATGCCGAATCTGACGATCCTTGAAGCGGCAGACAGAACTGAATTAAGAACCCTGCTCCGGTATGCGCTGACTCTGCCCGGCCCGGTCGCTGTCTGTTATGCCAAGGATCTCCCGGAAGGGAAAGCGGAACCTCCCGTTCCTCCGTCATGGTACCGGGTCTGCGGGGATGGGAACAGAGAAACGGCAATCCTGACAACAGGCATTACGGTCGGATCTGCCTGCCGGATTGCGGAACAGGCTCATGCAGACGTCTATAATGCCTGTATTCTGAAGCCTGCCGATGAGGACACTCTTGGGAAGCTCTGCGTCCGTTACCGGACAATCCTGACGGCTGAAGACAGAATCCGGGAAGGCAGTCTGAGCCGCACCGTGGCAGATTATGTGACGGGAAAGGAGCTTGCCGTCCGTTTGCTGTCGGTCACGCTCCCAGACAAGCCTGTCCCTCACGGCTCGGTGAAAGATCTGGTCCGGAGGTTTGGTCTGGATGAGGAAGGCCTCCTGAAAAGACTCAGGGAGGATACGCATGCGACTTGATGCCGAAATGGGACGGCGCGGGATCCTCAGCGGGAGGGAACGGGCCAAAGAAGCGATCTCCGCCGGTCTGGTCCTGGTGGACGGGGAAACGGCTTCCAAGCCTTCCCGGGAAGTCGGAGAAGAAACGGAGATCGTCCTGACGGCTGATCCTTTCGGATATGTCAGCCGAGGAGGACTGAAGCTGGAGAAGGCCTTCCGGGTATTTCCAGGGCTCCGTGTCCAGGGAAAAAGAATTTTGGACATCGGTGCTTCGACCGGTGGTTTTACGGATTGCCTTCTCAGGAACGGTGCTGTTCGGGTCTGGGCTGTCGATGTCGGGACAGGGCAGCTGGACCCGCGGCTGCACGCGGACCCGCGCGTCGTTTCCATGGAAGGAAAAGATGCGCGTACACTGACAAACGAAGAACTTGACGGGATCCCTGACGGGGCAGTCATGGACGTTTCCTTTATTTCAGTCCGAAAGATCATTCCCGGATTGGCAGGCCTGCTTCCGCCGGGCAGCTTCCTTATGACGCTTCTAAAACCGCAGTTCGAAGCGGGAAAGAGTGCCGTTGGAAAACACGGAATCGTTCGGGACCCATCGGTTCATGAGAGGGTCCTGAGAGAAAATGCTGCGTTTGTTCAGCAGACGGACGCCTTTGCTGTTGAAGGGATCGGGTTGTCCCCGATCCGGGGACAGAAGGGAAACCTTGAGTTTCTGCTGATGTGCAGGCGGTTCGGTTCCCCTATGCAGGAAGCGGTTCTTGACCAGGCTGTCCGGGATGTCCTGAAGGAAGCCGGAGAGATCTGACACCGCGGACAGATTGACAGAACAGGGAGCATCCCTGTTTTTTTATGGAATGAAGGAAAGAGATGGTAAGATCGGAGAAGGATGCTTCTGCATGCCCGGATCCCTCTTCGACTACAGGGGAAGAGTCAACAAAAAAACTTCCGGCCTTCGGGAAGCAGATGGTTCTGCTATGGACATGAATGCATAAAGCAAGGTGAATACTTGTATATTTCTGCAAATTCAGGTATAATTACCAAAATATGTGAATGAGTGAAGCGGAGGCGATATCGGTGCGGTTCGGTATCTGGGTCTATGAAGAAAAGGATCCCGATCTGAGGGAGGCAAGACGAGCGGTCTCTTTTCTACGGGAGAAGGGGAACGAATGCATCGCCTTTCAAGGACAGCATTCGGACCGGATCGAAGGGATCACCGTTCGAGACCGGATGTCGTTTTTCCAGGGGCTGGATGTCCTGATCGTGCTGGGCGGGGACGGGAGCATGCTGGCGGCGGCCCGGGAAGGAGCCAGCTACCATGTCCCGATGCTTGGGATCAATCTCGGCCACTATGGTTTTATGACGGAATGCCGGCCGGAGGCTATGGAAAAAGCTCTGACGGCACTGATGGAAAGACGCTATGCCGTTGACCGGAGAATGATGCTCCGGGCAAAGATCCTGGAAGAGGACGGAACCTGTCTGTGGCAGGTGGATGCCCTGAATGATGTTGTCCTTTGTAATGTACAGCCTGTCCAGATCATCCATGCGTCGGCCTCAATTGGGGATACGGTACTTGAAAGCTATGCCTGTGATTCCATGATTGTCGCCTCTCCGACCGGGTCTACGGCATATTCGATGACGGCCGGAGGTCCAGTCGTTCACCCCGAGATGCCGTGTTTTGTGCTGACACCGGTCTGTGCCTTGTCACTGACGACGCGGCCGATGATTCTTCCCGCAACAGAACAATTGACCATCCGCCTGACGAGGACAAGGATGGAGGGGCTTGCAGCTGCCGATGGGCAAAACCGGTTCCCTTTGAAATATGGACAGATACTGACGGTGGAACAGTCGCCCTTTAAGACTGATCTGATACGAATTGATGACTACAATTTCTACCGGGTCCTTGGAGAGAAACGGAAAGAATGGGCCAGGAACGACTGCCTTGAGAGAGGATAAGAGCGATGAAAAACGGACGTCAGAAAATGATTCTAGAGATAATCGGATCTTCAGAGATCCAGACGCAGGCGGGACTGGCAGAGGCTCTGAGACAAAGAGGGCTTGAAGTGACGCAGGCGACCGTATCCAGGGACATCCATGATCTGAAACTGATCAAGACGGTCAATGCCGGAGGGCAGCATGTCTATGCCGTCAGAAAACCGGCAGAGGAAGAGATCAGTCCCCGTCAGATGCGTATCTTTGCGGATTCCGTGACTTCCGTGGAGGCTGCACAGAATATTATCGTGATTAAAACGATTTCCGGCAGTGCATCGGCCGCGGCTGAAACGATCGATGCCTTCCAATGGAAGGAGATCGTCGGTTCCATCGCGGGCGACAACACCATCCTGGTCGTTGCGACAGACGCGGACAGTGCCTTGGAGATTACCGAGCGTTTCCGGACTTTCGTCCAGGAATAGGAGGTCGGATACTTTGCTGTACCAACTGACCATTCACGATGTCGCTATCATCGAGGCGGCGGAGGTGGCTTTCTCCAGCGGCCTGAATATCCTGACCGGGGAGACCGGAGCGGGGAAGTCGATCCTGATCGATTCGCTGAACCTGGTCCTCGGGGCCAGAGCGAACAGGGAACTGATCCGGAAACCGGCGAGGTCGGCACGGGTCGAAGCTGTTTTCGGTGACCTGAATCCCGAAGTGACGATACTGCTGGAGAGCTGGGGCGTTTCGACAGAGGATGGCGAGCTGATCCTGAGCCGGGAGATTTGGGATAACGGACGCAGTGTCGCTCGGGCCAATGGCAGCCTTTTGGGGCTCGGCCAGCTGAAAGAACTGGGAATCCTGCTTGTCGATGTCCATGGACAGCATGAATACCGGTATCTTCTCGACCCGGGACAGCATACCAGGATCCTGAACGGTTTCGCGGGTGAAAAGGCAGAAAAGCTCCTCTCGGACCTTCGTGAACTGAGCATACACCACCGCCGCTGCAGGGAAGAGCTGGAGCAGTCCTATGGTGATGAAGAGGAGCGGGAACGGAGAATGGATATTCTCCGATATCAGATCCGCGAGATTGAAGCTGCGGATCTTCGCCCAGGCGAAGAAGCAGAGCTGGAAGAAGAACGGCGGATCATGCAGCATGCGGAACGCCTGAAAGAGGCTGTACAGACCTCCTATCGAATGCTGAACGGGGATGACGGAGAAAACGGAAGAGGAGCTCAGAGCCTTATCGGCGAAGCTGCCTCGATCCTGGATCACGTTTCAGAGATCGATTCCGCTCTTGGTGATCCCGCAGAGAAGTTGCAGCAGACGGGATATGAGCTCGAAGATGTGATTGAGACGCTGCGCGACATGGCGGACCGGTTCGATTTTGACGGATACCGGCTGGAAGAAATCGAAAACCGGCTTGCGCTGATCCATTCGCTGGAAAAAAAGTACGGAAAAGAGATCGAGTCCGTCCTGGAATTCCACGATGATGCCCTGGCCGAATACGAACGATATCAGAATGCCGACGAAACGGTCGCGGAGATCCGTCGGGAACTGGCGAAAATGGAAGCGCAATGGGAAAAGAAGGCCGAAGTTCTAACGAAACTCCGAAAAGAGACGGCCAGAAACTTTGAAAATGCGGTTATGGAGCAGATGAAGGACCTGGGGATGAAGGACGGAAGATTCGAAGTGCGTCTGACTCCCGTTGACCGGCCGATGAATGCAGGAGGCGCAGAGACGGCTGCTTTCTGGCTGTCGGCAAACAAGGGAGAAGAGACAGGCCCATTGGAAAAGGTTGCTTCAGGAGGCGAACTGTCCAGGATCATGCTGGCTCTCAAATCGGTCATTGCAGCGACAGACGATATCCCCACCATGGTCTTTGACGAGATCGATGCCGGGATCAGCGGGAACATGGCAAGGGTCGTCGGAGAGAAACTGCTCCTTATCGCAGAACAGAGGCAGGTCCTGTGCATTACCCATACAGCTCAGATTGCAGCGATGGGGGATGAGCACTATCTGATCGAAAAGGATGCTTCCGGAGAGCGGACTGTCACGAAAGTCATGGAACTGAGCACAGAGCAACGGATCCAGGAGATTGGGAGACTCATCGGGAGGGACATGACAGGAGAAATTGGAGAAACCAACGCCCGTGAAATGCTTCGGTGGTGTGAAAAATACAAGGAAAAGCGCAGAAATCTTCGGACAGACTGAACAGAGATAGAAAATGTCCGGCGGATCTGTTTCTTTTCGGAGGACAAGGAGAGTAAAAATGAAGACAAAAGGAATCTTTGCGCTGGTGTTGTCTGTCCTGCTTGCCTGCTGTGCAGGGTGTGCGAGCTTCCAGGCCATTACCAGGAACCTCCAGCAGAGCACGACGGTCGGAACAGAGGTTTTGACAGTACCGCAGACATCGGAACAGGAAACGACGGCGGCCGATACGGTCAAGGCCGGGACGGAAACGACAGATGCCCCGGACGAAACGACGGAATCGGATACGGCTGCAGTGGAATCGACTTCAGCGAAACCGGATGATCAGAAAACAACGACAGCATCCCTTGATGAGGAAGAAGAACAAGTTGGTGTTCCTCAATTCATGGTCTGGACCTATGCTGAGTTTGCGGGCTTTATTGAGGATGAACTGGTCTGGACTTCGGATACCCTCGGCTTTCGGTTCCGTTCGGCGGATACGATCGTGCATACGGTCTTTTTCCAGAAACCTGGTTCGATGGATGAAGCCCAGGACAGGGCGGCGGCTTATTTGGGTGCAGATTCGGATGAGATGGAGGTTTCCGACGGTTCACTATGGGATTATCCTCTCCGATGGCTCTCCTTCACCATCGGCGGAAACGAGGATACGGAACAATGCAGGGGTGCGGTCATTCTGACGGACGAAGGCGCCTGTCTCTTCTGCACGGAGACCTATGCGGATTTCTACGAAGAGGACAAACCTATGATCGACGCATGGATGGCGGCTTTGACGCTGACCGATCCAGACCGGATTGAACCGACACAGTACGCAAACATGACCAGGCAGGAAGCCAGCGATCTGCTGTGCGGGGCCTGGGTTTTTGAGGATGATGCACCAGGCGAGGACCCGGTGATCTACTGCTTTACCGAGGACGGTAAAGTCTATCTTTCCTATGAGTCCTATGTAGAGTCGCTGACGGAAGAGGATGTCTTCTGCTGCGGATGGGATGTCACCGACGGAGTCCCGTGTTTCGTCGATCTGGACAGCGAAGGGGGGAGCGAACCAAAGTGGTATGAGATCAGACTGTATGCTCCGGGGGACCGTCTGGAGATCGTGTGGGATCCGGAGACAGACATTTCCTCCTTTGTGGACTGTTCCAGCGATATAGCATCGGCTTATCTTGAAGGAACGGACTATGATGAGATTTATACAGGGATGAGGCTGGGGAAGGCCTCGCTCGTTAATGAAGACGGGGAACAGAGACTGTTTATCGAACGATGTCTGTGGATCCATTCTCAGGACGATAAGTTGATCCGAAAATACGGCTTGGAAAATGCGGATTTTGACGATGATTATGAACTCGTTCCTCTGAACAGGGAAGTTCTGCCGGAGTACGATGAGGAAACGATTTTCCAGACGATCGGCTTCAATGACGACGGTTATCTTTATAGTGAGGAATGTACTGCGGACCGGTTCCTGGAAAAGGTCGGCCAGTATGGGGAGATGCTGATCGAGTATTATGCCGAAGAAGGGTATCTCGTCGTGGTTAGTGAAGTCTATATCCCCTAGGAAAGAAGGAGTCAATCTTGAGCAGAGTCGTTCTTATCGTTCTTGACGGCGTCGGCTGCGGGTCGGCACCGGATGCAGCGGATTTCGGGGACAGCGGTGCGGATACACTGGGGCATATCCTGGCTTTGGAACCGCAGATCCGGCTTCCCAATCTTCAGGCGCTGGGGTTCCTTCCGACGGGCCCGGGCAGCCTGGGCTCTTTCGGCAGGCTGCAGGAACTGTCTGCCGGCAAGGATACGACGACCGGACACTGGGAGATGATGGGGATCTTGCGGGACACACCTTTTCCTCTCTATCCGGACGGATTCCCGGCGGACCTGATCCATGAGTTTGAACGGCAGACGGGCCGCGGGGTCCTGGGGAACGTGGCAGCGTCCGGCACAGAGATCATTGACCGGCTCGGAGAAGAACAGAGACGGACCGGACGCTTTATTGTCTATACGTCTGCGGATTCCGTTTTCCAGATTGCCGCTCACGAAGACTGGATACCGCTGGAGGAACTGTACGAAGCCTGCCAAAAAGCGCGGGCGATCCTGTGCGGTGAGCATGCCGTCGGACGTGTTATCGCCCGGCCGTTCAAAGGGCATGCGGGTGCCTTTTACAGGACACAGAACAGACATGATTTTTCCCTGGAGCCACCATACCCCATGCTTCTGGATACCCTTCAGGAAAACGGCATCCCTGTGTGGGGCATCGGAAAAATCAGGGATCTGTTCTGCGGGCGTGGACTTGCGCGGCATCTGCCGAGCCATTCCAATGCGGAGGGCATCGATGCTTGTGTCGAGGCGCTCCATGAGATGGAAAAAGGTTTTCTTTTTGCCAATTTCGTTGATTTCGATATGATTTACGGACACCGCAGGGATGTCAGAGGGTTTGCTGAGGCCCTGGAGGAAACCGACCGGGGTCTGAGCAGAATCCTTCCAGCGCTCAGGCCGGGAGACAGCCTCCTTCTGACGGCGGATCACGGATGTGATCCCGCCTATCAGGGTACCGATCATACAAGAGAACTGGTTCCTTTGACCTGTTATGGAAAGACATTCCCTGCAGGATATGACTTCGGTCTGCGGAAAGGGCTGACAACGGTCGGGGATACGGTTGCGGGGCTCTTCGGTCTGACCTGCCCCAGACCGGTTCAGAAAGGATAAAATGATGCTGGAAGCTACAGAGTCCCTTTTATCAAGAATGATCCAAAAACCAAAGATCGCAGTAGTCCTCGGTTCCGGTCTCGGAAGCCTCGCTGAGGAGGTCGAGGAAGCACAGGAGATCCCCTATGCGGAGATCCCGGGGTTTCTCAGATCAACCGTCTCCGGTCATGCCGGCAAATTTGTCATCGGCAGACTATCGGGTGTTCCAGTCCTGTTGATGAGCGGGCGCTTTCATCATTATGAAGGATACTCCCATCGCCATATTGCCCTGCCGGTCCGGGTCATGAAGGAACTCGGGATCAAGGCACTGTTTCTTACCAATGCCGCAGGTGGCGTGAATCTGACGTTTCAGCCGGGAGACCTGATGCTGATCACGGACCATATCAATATCTCAGGCGATAATCCTCTGATCGGACCCAACGAGGAAGACTTCGGGCCGCGATTCCCTGATATGAGCAGGGCCTATGACCGGGATCTGTCGGAATTGATTGAAGAAGCGGCGGAAAAGACCGGACTGAACCTGAAAAAAGGTGTCTATATGCTATTTAACGGTCCGAGTTTTGAGACCCCGGCGGAGATACGGATGGCCAGGGTTCTTGGAGCCGACGCCGTAGGGATGTCAACGGTCCCCGAAGTCATCGCGGCCAACCACTGCGGGCTTCCCGTTGCAGCGATCAGCTGCATTACCAATATGGCTGCCGGAATCCTGGAACAGCCGCTCAGCCATCAGGAGGTCGTGGAGACCGGAGAACGAGTCCGGGAAAGCTTTTCGGCCCTGATCCGTGCCGCTGTCATCTATGCAGACGGCTGGCTGGACGGGGAAGGCAGGAAGGATAGCCCGAACCGGAGATAGCGAGGACCGCGGAAAAACGGCGATACCATTAGGGAAAGAACAATGCAAACGGAGACGGGATATGGCCTATCATGTGATGTTGGACACTTTTGAAGGTCCGCTGGATCTGCTCCTGTATCTGATCGGACAGGCACGGATCGAGATCCGGGACATTTTTGTCCATCCAATCATTGATCAGTATCTGGCTTATGTCCGACAGATGCCGGCGAACTATATGGACAGGACCGCAGAGTTTGTTGCGATGGCCGCTCGCCTGCTGGAGATCAAGTCTCGCTGGCTGCTTCCCAAAGAAGAAAAGACCGAAGAAACAGAAGAGGACCTTGAACAGGACCTGATCCGACAGCTCGAGCTCTATCGACAGTACAAGGATGCCAGCGAGAAGCTGAAGGCCAGGAAGGAACAGGCGGACCTTGTCTATTACCGTTTGCCGGACGAGAGGTACCTGGACGAAAAGATCGTTCCGGCGGAACTGACGATCGAGAAACTGGTTTCCGCTTTTGAAGAGATGCGTTCCAGACTGATGAAAATCCCCGAAGAGGAAATCGGCCAGCCGATCGAAAGAGACCATTTTACCGTCCGAGAAAAGATTTATCATATCACGCACCGGATCCTGACCAAAGGAAAAGTGCGTTTCTCTGAACTGTTTGAGGCTGCGTCGACGCGGGAAGAAGTGGTCGTGACTTTTCTGGCCCTTCTCGAACTGGTCAGAAACAATATCGTCGGCGTTGAACAGAAACCGGAAGAACGGGATATCCTGATCATACGCCAGAAGGAAGTGGATCTCCATGGAACAGACCTTGTTACAGAAGAAAGCGGCTATTGAGGCTATTCTGTTTGCCGCCGGCGGATCTGTGCCGCTGGAAGATCTCGGAAAAGCGCTCTGTCTGACCCCGATCGAACTGGCCGGCGTGCTTGAAGAGATGCATCTGAGGTATGCCTCCGAAGAAAGCGGACTTCAGCTGCGGTATCTGGGAGACAGCGTCCAGCTGGCCACCAAGGCCATGTATGGGGAGATGCTCTCAGATTTTCTGACGCCTGTCAGAACCAAGACCCTCTCCCAGTCGGTTCTTGAGACGCTTGCGATCATCGCATACCGTCAGCCGGTAACGCGGACCGAGATCGACGCGATCCGGGGAGTGCGAAGTGAGTATACGGTCAGTGTCCTGGAATCCCTGGACCTGATCTGTGAGGTCGGAAGAAAGGACAGCATCGGACATCCTGTCCTGTTCGGGACAACGGAGGAGTTTCTCCGGAGATTCGGGCTGGAATCCTTGCAGCAGCTGCCTGAAATCGCCGCGTTGCACGAACTGTCCGGGTCGGAAGCAGACGAAAGGACCGAATGAGAATGGAAAAAACGATGCGGCTTCAGAAGTATCTTGCCCTGTGCGGCGTCGCAAGCCGGAGAAAATCGGAAGAGCTGATTGCCGGCGGACATGTTAAACTGAACGACAGGACCGTC
>JAEEGL014790855.1_pt1 | contig 12969 bp, 25 predicted proteins | sample 9134231 | NCBI WGS metagenome assembly JAEEGL01 (sample SAMN16246548, study PRJNA631951) | gut metagenome | biome: gut microbiome; feature: rumen; material: fiber-attached | host: Bos | place: Iran: Karaj | collected 2018-10 | reverse complement strand
ATGTATGACGGTGATGCAGAATATGTTGATGTATTACTATTTGATACTTTAGATGAAATCAACAAATATTATAAAGACTATGTGAAAGGAGAATAAAATGGAAGATATAAGAATTATTAATTTGTTTGATGATTACACTAACTTTTTAGTTAAGACAAATGCTCCAGAAGAAGAGATTAGAAATGCAATAGCTCACAAAAATCAGATGCTTAAAAATGATGATCCTAGTTTCAGAAGCGATTTTGAAGAAATGCAGGAATATCTTCAGAACAAAGGATATGATTTTAAGCAAATTGGTTATGTTGATGGAATTGAAAGATATTATTGGTAAAAAGGAGGTGAAAGATATGCAATCATTTTATGAAATTAATGTTTCTAAAAACGGCAAATATGTTTTTTCAACTGCAGAACGTAGTGCAACGAACATTTGGCAAGCTAAAAAAGTGTATAAACTTTTAAAAGAAAAGTTTCCAGAATCAGAAGGATACAGTGTGAATGTAACTTACTGGGATTGTCTTGGCCATGTTGTTGCATCAGAAGAATTGGAGGGAAGCAAACAATGAACAAAGAAAAATTTAGAATTAAAGGATGGAATTGTGAAGCGATTCCTTGCAAAGATGGCGATTTCGAATTAATCTTTACTATTACTTTGCAAATTCCAACAGGAGGTAGATCATTTATCGCATTTTATGGTTCTATGCCATGTTACGAAGATGATTATGATGAAGTCGAAAGAGAACACATTGTTTATTTTTCAGAATTTATTGACAAATTTATCTTAGAAACAGGAGAAGAAGATTTTCTTTTAGATCTTGAAAAAAATGATGAGAGTTTTAAAGATGTCTTTTATAATGAATATCCTAAAGAAGAAGACGATGATGAAGAAGATGATGAAACAATTCATTGGGAATATAATCTTCATCTTTCAAAATTAAATAAAGAACTTCTTTTAAAATTTTTTGATAAAATTCCATCTAAACTATCTCGAGATATTGATGATGCTATTTATGATGAAACTAAAGAAGAATATGATAATGATGGCCCAGATCCAGACGATTATGATTATTATTATTAAAAAAGGAGGAATAAAATATGGGAACTTGTTACGTTGTAGACGGTAAATTAAAATTTAAGAAAGATTTTGTGAAAGAAGGACTAGAAATTCTAAAAGAGCATTTCTTTAGAAAACCAGGAGTCGATTTTGATTTTAATAGTTACAGTAATTACAAAAATCTAGAAGAAGTAAAAACAATAGAAGACGCTATTAAAATAACTTTTGCAGACGAGCAAGGTATGCTTATCATCAAACATCCAAATGAATTAGATTATAATTTTAATTCTGGCTTTGATGCAAGCTATGGTTGGGAAGGTGTAATTTATGACTTTTTCAAATATTTGTCTCCATGTTTAGAAAATGGAAGTAAGATGATAGTATATCCTGACAGTGGATGTACCAAGTTGGTAATTGAAGATGGTATGTGGAAGGAGATGTAGAGATGAAGGAAATTGTTAAAATTGGAGCACATTATGTTGTTAAAGGAATGAGTGTTAATGAATATGCTCATTTAGTTGGTATTTTTAATGAAGTAAAAGATTATAATATGTTAACAGAAGCTTTAATTTTATTATGTGAAGTTCAAGGAGGTTGTGATCCACTTTGGGATTTTCCTCTAGATGAAATGCAAGATAGTACCATTGAAGATCAAGGATATTTTTATGTTGAATTATTTGATGGTGAAGAACCAAGATATTTTGAAACATTAATAACAATAGACGAAATTAAAAAAATATTATAACAAAGGAGGAATAATAACATGGGACATGCAATAGCAATGCTAACTTTTGAAGAAAATATGCCTAAATCTAAAATCCAAGAACGATGTGATAATTGGGGTAATGCTAATTGTGATATAAAAGAAAGAGGATATGCCTTACAAGGATTAGGATATCCAATTAATTTTACTTCTAGAATTTTTAATAGTTATGATGAAGCATATGATTATCTAGATACTACAACAGGTAATTATCGTCAAACAGCAGTTAAATATAAAGTCTATCCTAAAGTTGAACCTTCTAATGTGATTTTAGATTTAGAACGTAGAATTAAAGAATATAAAAATCGTATCACTGAATTAAATAAACCACATTATGCAAATGTTAAACAAGCTACAGTCAAATGTAAAAAATGTGGTTCTTCTTTAGCAACATCTTTTTGTGGTAAAACTTATTATAATCATTGTCCAATTTGTAAAGAAGATTTGCGTCCTGAATCAACTCTTCAAAAAATTGAGCAATATAATAATACCATTAAAGAGTTAGAACAAAAACGTGTTGATGAAATCAAGAAACAAAATATGAAAAATGAAAGCAAAGTAACATATCGTTGGATGGTATGTTGCGAAGTACATTGTTAGAAAGGGGGATTTTATGATGAAATTATTAGAAATTCGTATAAATAATGAATCAGTAGTACAAGAATTTTATGAAGAAGATTCGGCAAACGAGGAAAGTTTAATCTCTTTTATTAAAAACAAATTAATATCTCTTTACGAAGAAGATGAAATTTCTCTAGAAGAATGGATTGAAAATAGTAAAGTAGAAATCAGAGGAATACCGTTATATTTATCTATTGCAGTTTATTGCCAAATAAAAGAAGAGATCGATGGAGATACCATTACAATAAGCAATCCTGACGGAGATATTGAAGAAATGTCTTTATCTGATTATCTTATTTATGGAATAGATCAATAAAAGCAAAAAGGAGGATTTTATGGAAAAATATGAAAAAACAATCTTTGAAGATGCAAATGCCAATGTCATTATTGAAAATTTGGCGTATCTAAATTCTACTAGTGAAACTTTTATAATTGAAAAATCAAAGTTTAATAATGTAAAATTAAAATTTGTTGAACAGTGCGATGGGCAATTTGTATGGCATAAAGTTTATATTAACGACAAAAAAGAAATTGATGGCGAACTGGCTTATCAAGATGTAAAAGATTGTAAAGAAAAAGATAGATATATTTTCCCAATTTATACTGAATGGGATTAAATAAAAAGGAGGTTTTTATATGGAAAAAGAATTACTTATTCAAAAAATTAGACAAGCTTACAAAAATTATTGTGAGACAGAATACGGAGATATCTATGATGATGATGAAGTAAAAGAAGACATTCTTGGAGTTATGTATACTTCTGTTAATGAAGAAGAATGGGAAACCCAAGTTAGTTTTAATTTGGTTTTAGAAACAGAAATCATTGAAGTTTATAGTGAAAATGAAAAATTTGTTCATGAAGAAAAATGTTCTCTTGAAGATATATTAGACATGTTAACTAATTGGTGTTTTGATGATTTTTATGGCCGTGCTCACGAGATTTGTGATGAAAAGTTTAATTTAGATTTAGAATGGTAAAAAAGGAGGCGTTTATTATGGATAAGACAGTAGAAAAAAGAGCAATTAACACATTGCAAATTATGATGGACAACTCTCATTTAGGAGATTTTGTTATTGTTTATGAAGATGGCGATCAACAAGTTGTGACTAATAGCGAACTACCTAAACGCTATTTGTATGAACCCTCAGGTCCAGGTATTAGACCTGTTGTAAAAGTTCCAAAAGGCAAAAAGATTATGTTGTTTGACGAAGAAGAACGTAAAGTGGTTGCTCTTGGTGCTCAACAAGTTTATGATTATTTAGATGAATGTTTAATCTTTGAAGAAGGATTAAATTGCACAAAAAAACAACTAGCACAAACAAACCAATATTTTAAAAATTTGGGTGCTAAAATAATTGAATAAGGAGGAGTAAAAAATGAAATTAACAAAAGAACAACAACAAGAAATTTTTGCAAAATTACCAGAATCATGCTATAGTGTATTAAATAGTACTAATGAGATCATCATTGTTAAACGCGGAGAAACAGGTTATTATCTTACTGATTATAATCCTGCTGAAACTTTTAACAAAAAATATAAAGATTTTCTGGAAGCGCGTAAAGCAGCCGAAACATGGTGTAACGAACTAAACGAAGGTTTAGGGGTAACTAAAGCTCAACGCAAAGCCATGGAAGTTGGTTCAATGTTCGGTTTCGATGTCCCTGGTATTAATCCAGATTATTATGATTTAGATAAATAAAATTAAGGAGGTGTATTTTATATGAATGATTTAAAAGCTAAATATATTATTACAGATGAAAGTGCAAAATTGCATATTTCTACTGGAAATACAAAGATTGGGAAAGGAGTGTACAACTTTAGTACACTCCCAGGTAATGATGAAAATCTTTTAACATTAAAAGATGGAACTGTGTTAACGAATGTTCCTGGCACATGTTCTAAGCATTGTGATGGTTGTTTTAATGGTGGATGTTATGCCGTTAAGTCAGCATTGCTTCATAATAATGTTGTAATAAAAGCTTGGGGTGACAACACTTTACTTTTACGACAAGGTACTCTTTGGGGACAACTTGATGATTATGTTTCACAACATAAAGATAAAATCAAGTTGTTCAGAATTAATGTTTCTGGAGAAGCTGAATCAGTTAAAGATTTCGAAGAATGGAACAAAATCGCTCTTCGTTATCCTTCTATTTCATTTGGTTTATATACAAAGAATTTTGAAGATTTGGACAGATTTATGCAAAAACACGGAGACACTGCTCCAAATTTCTGTATAAACATCAGTCAATGGAATCATGTTGCTGATAAGTTCTTGGCAAAATATCCAAACAAATTTAATGTGTTTGAGTATGATCCATCAAATCTTGCAAATTGTAATTTATCTTTAGTTGATAGAGCAAGATTGGCTAAAATAACAAAATGCCCTGCTGTAGATAAAAATGGCCATCATGTTAAGAAAGCTGATGGAACTCCAATAACTTGTAAAGATTGTGGACGTTGCTATAGAAAAACAGGAAAAATCACTGCAGTTTATGCACATTAAGGAGGTAACATGTCAGCATGGAATTTTATTGATTTAACAGGTCAAAAATTTGGCCACTTAACAGTTATTACTCGTGTAGAAAACAAACAATATAATAGTGGACAACAACATACTTGTTGGAAATGTCGTTGTGATTGTGGAAAAGAAATTATTTGTCCTACAATTAATTTAAGACGAAAAACAAATCCAACAATATCTTGTGGTTGCATTAAACAATCGGACAATATCCCTAATAAACAAAAAATCCCATTATTCTATGATTTAACAGGAGAATTTGGAATTGGATACACACGCAAACATGAACCGTTTTGGTTTGACCTCGAAGATTATGATAAAATTAAAAATTATTGTTGGTCTTACAATAGTAATGGTTATTTATGTACTTGTGTTAAGGGCAAACATATTAGCCTACATCGCTTAATTATGAACGTACAAGACTCTAAAATCTTAGTGGATCATATTATACACGATAAAAAACCAAATCATCAGTATGACAATCGTAAACAAAATTTACGTTTGGTATCACCTCAGCAAAATGCTATGAATTCTTTTTGTCCAAAAAATAATACTTCTGGTTATAAAGGTGTGTATTATGATAAAAAGCATCAAGCATGGGTCGCTCAAATTACTATCAATCGTAAAACTTTACACTTGGGTTTATTTCAATTAAAAGATGAAGCAATTCAAGCCCGTCAAGAAGCAGCAAAACAATATTTTAAAGAATATGATTACACTCAAAAACAAAAGGAGGAAAAAAATGAATTATCAACAATATTATAATGCACGTATTCAAAATACACGTTTAGTAGATACGGGTCTCATAGGCAAAAGTGCCTATGAGATTCTTGAATCTGTAGTAGCTCAATTATCTGATGGACTGGGTGAAAACAACTACTATTTTGAGAAATTTTGGAATTTTGTAGATGTGCTAGAAAATCCAAACAATCATAAAGTAGAAATTAGAATCTCTAATCTTAATTGTAAAAGATCAGGGTCTTTCCCAAAAAGATGGTTATTTAATCCTTTTCTTTCACAAACAGATAAAGAAATTAAAAAATGGTTTGCAAGAAAGATTAAACAAATTGCAAAGATAGAAGCACAAGACAAACATCAAGAATTTACTTTTAAAGATAATAATTTTTCTCAAATGGAATATCTTGGTGATGGATCTCGAACAGTCGCTCAAGCAGTTGAAGTTTATAAAAATTTAATAAAGGAGGCATAAAAGTATGAAAATTTATCAAGTTATTTGTATCGCTTCTTTCTTTGGTAAGAAAGGAGGAACTCCTGTTATAGGAGTAGAAGAATTCAAAAGTTTTAAAGAAGCTCAAAACTATATAATTCAACATATAGGTCAGACTCAAGATAAGCTTCGAACAGAAATGGATTCCAGTCCAGAAGACGAAAGTATACGTGCTGAAGTTACATATAGAAATGGATTATTAACTTACAAACTAAATGTTGTTACTGTTAATTTATTAGATGAATTTTGTCTTAAAGAAGCAAAATTTAGACTAACCAATAAATTTGGAATACCAGAAGAAAGCATTTCAGATAATTTATTAGAAGACACAGCAACAGCAGTCAATGAAGCTTTTGAAAACTGTAATTTTTACGATTGCGTAGACAATAATATTCGTACAACATTAAAAAAATATCAAGAAGAACAGGAGGAAGAATAATGAGTAAAAAAGTTTTAACAAACGAAGAATTTTGGGGTCTCGTAGATCAATACGAGAGCTACAGGAAAGGAAATGTTAGAGACGCTGTTGATATTATTGTGGACGCTTATAAACGCCATAATTCTAAAGATGTCTATCAAGCATTAAGTGATTATCAATTATTAACAAACGGCAAAAAGATCTCTCGTTTTGTTGAAAATCAAATTAACAAAAGAATAGGAGGAAGATAAACAATGAGTTTTCATATTGACAAATCAATCCCTAAATCAGTTGCAGATGTTATGAGAGATGGCTATCAAAAGGTAGATATTTTGTGGCCTATCTCTCATACAGTTTCTTTCGTCGCCAATAAAGGCAGGACAAGAAATGGTTATTGTAAAAAAGTTTCAAAAGACTTTTATCAAATAGCTATTAATAAAGATATCGTAAAACCACAAGATGTTCTAAACGTTGTGGTTCATGAACTTCTTCATTCCTATCCTGAAGTCTTTTCTCAAGGTCACAAAGGAGAATGGTTAAAACGAGCTAAAGTAGTTAATCAAAAATATTCTTTGAATGTTCAAAGAACAAATAGCTACGAGCGTTCTCAGACTTATACCCGTCGTCCGACTAAATATCTTATTCATTGCACTAAATGCCATCATGAATGGAATTATAGTCGTACTCCGAAATGGATAAATCATTTAAATGAAGTTAAATGTCCTTATTGTCATACTAAAACTATTCAAGCCGATCAGGTTTTGAAAATAGATCAGATATAGAAAGGAGGATAGGTAGCGAAATTGAATGATGATTTATTGTTGTTTTTATTAATGGCTTTACCTGTTGTCGTGTTTAACGTTATTGGGATCAAAGCTTGGTTTTCTGGATACTTTTATCTTCAAGATGAGGAGATTATCAAAAATTTCCCTCATAGCATGGAAGCTAAAAGAATAGAATATGAGCGGCAACATCATACCTATGATGTGTATATTCCTAAAAAATATCGTGCCGACTATGAACGCAGGTATTATCCAAAAAACAAATAAAAGGAGGTGAGACAAAATGTTCTGGTTAGGACTTGTTGGCTTTGGCCTGTTCCTCTATTTTGGTTGCAATATGGAGATCGGAGCAGTCATCAAATGGTGCTCTGTTTATACCATTATTTGCTTCTTTGTAGAGTGTAAGAGCATGAAGCGTAGAAGAAACTAATCTACCTGCTTGTCTTACGGGCTGCCCCTTGCCTTTAAAAGGGGACTGTTGCTTTTGTATCCTTAATACTTCTCTCACAGGTTTGAAATGTTGTTTTTCAGATTTGTGAGAGGAGTATTAGGGGTACTCTGTATTGGAACGTATTAAGGATTTATTCCTTCCCCTTTAAAGGAGTACTACCCCCTTTTATTTCTCTCGGGGGATATTTTTTTGTTCAGGGAGGATATTTTTTTCACGGGGCGGGGCCCCGTTTTTTTTCGCACCGCGCCCCGCGCGCTTTGCGCCCACCTGGCGGCCTGGCGGTTCATTGATCTGGCGGTTTGGCTGGCGGTTTAAGGGGGTCGAATTCGACGCGGTTAAAATCGGGGAGTAAAAAAATTTTTTCTTGGGGGCGGGGATTTTTTTATTTGGGGCGCCCCCATTTTTTTGCCTACGCTGGCCCGCACTCCGCCTCCCCGTCTCTATATCTCCCAGCGGTTCAAAACGATTACAGCGAAAATTTAAGGCGTAAAAAAAAAGAGGGGATGATTATTCATCCACCTCTTCTTCAGTTCCAGGCAATTTTCCCGCCGTTCTGAAGCTTAAAAATTTCTTAGGAAATTTCACTTCAACTCCCGACGGTTCGCCCTCCATCCAGAACACTCTAACAACCTGATAAGCTTGGGGGTTAGCTTTCTGGAGGTTACGTAATTTTGTAAGCATTGTGTTGTCGCTTGTGTAGATCACAGCATAATCGTCATTTCTGAAAGTATTAACTGTGGTCTCTTGATCACAAACAGGAATCTTAGATCTAAACATTTCTGGGAGAACCAGCTTCTCTGTTGAGATCGTTTTTGCACTAATTATATCTGCATCAATCATAAACATGCCTCCTTTATAAAATGCGATTTTTCCTGTGTAATCTGCGTCTGGCGGCAATCTACGGAATTTGTTTCTTCCAAACCTATTTCGGATTAGGGTGGGAGTTTCATTTCCACAGATCGCGTTTAAACGCAGTTCTGGAATCAATTATATTATAACACATTCCCACAAAGATGTCAAGTTTTACGGTTAAAAAAAATTTTTATTTTGGCGGGGGATTTTTTTCTAATCTGGGGGGCGATTTTTTTATAAAAAAAAGACCTGTTTCCAGATCTTATACTTGTTCTTGTTATATTATTCGTCAACCCATTCCATGAGAGCGTCAACGATTTCTTCAGGCCATTCCCGAACAAATCCTCTCACACACATTGTAGATTCGCCGTCGCCCAAAAATTCTTCCGCAAATTCCCAGTCAGGAAGGCACTCTTCCACGAGTTCTTCTGCAGATATATACGGACGGTCTATACACACGTTGAAAGTACTAGGATACTCCCTAATAAAATCTTCAGGCACCACCACAGCATCTTCGACGTCTCCCGCCTTCATCTTTCTCTTATGATTATCTTTACGAACAATCTTGGCTCCAGAAGTTATAGCATTTTCAATTGCTCCCACCACTGTATCTTTTAACTTGGGGGCGGCTTCTTTTAAGTCGGTAAACCAACCCAATTCTTCCCAGTTATCCCATACAGGATCAACAATAATAATTTGATATATGGTTTTAGTCTTTCTTTTTTCCACCTTTAATTTTCTCCTTCTTCGGGGTCTTCTTCTGGGCGAGGATACACTATTCCCGCCATCTTAAGTGCGATTATAGAATTAATTTGGGGGTCATTTAAGCCAACCAAAGTTTCGAAACATTCCCAAACTTTTTTAACAGCTTCTATTTCTTTTGTATGAATATATATAGGAGCCGTTAATGAAATGACTTCTGAAATACCAGGAATAATTTCTTTGTTCATGAGGTCAACAAAATTTTTGGCGGTCTCACGGTTCTCACGGTTTTCTTTTTCTTTTTTACTTTTACTATCTTCAACTTTTTTATTATCTTCAACTTCAAATAATTTGTCCAACGTTTCTTTAACGCTATTAGAATTAATTGTTTTTGAATAATATTCTCCCACAGCTTTTTTTATTCTTTCGTCTGTATTTTTATTTTCGCTCACTATTCCCCGTCCTCCTCTTCATTTTCTTCGTTTTTTTCATTTTCACTATCAATGATAGTGTTTTTGATTCTTATAAGTTCCTGAGTGGAATTACAATTCTTGAGACTATTCTTAAGCTTCTTGAGCTCTTTTCTCAGATCACTATTTTCTTCCGTTAGTTCCATAACTAGATCTTCTGCCGCCAAAAGCTTTCTGACAACATATTCTTCCGTCGTTTCACAACTCATGGCGAGTTCTCTATCTGCGCCTTCAACCATGTCCGCCAGCATATATTTATCGATACTATTAATAAACATACTTAATTAATCACCATTGTCCTTTCTCTAATCTACCCTTATTATATCATATCTACTTCTATATGTCAAGAAAAAGATAAAAAATAAAAAATTTTCATTTCATATCTATTTCATATTCCACTGTCTCTTCAGAACCAGGATCCCGAATTCACCCAGCTTCAATACGACACATCCGATTTCTTTTCCCTTGTCCTCGTCCCAGATGCCACCCAGATATCCCTCGATCGGCATCCAGTCTTTCTGACTCCAGATCCTTCTCGCCATCTCGACCAGTTCACCACAGTTCGTGCACAACTCTTCTTTGTGGGGGGCATTCCAGAGAATAACTCTCTTCCCCTCTTCTCCCTCTTCCTCGCCGCTGTCAAACACAACGTTCTTCAGGTTCGCCTCGTCGAACTTCATCTTATTATTAGAATATCTGACCTTCCAGATCTTCCCAGCTTCGTCCTGATATTCCTTCCACTCGTAGTTCTTCTCGACTCTCTTAACGTCCACATATCTTCCAGCAAAGATCATCATGTCTTTCACAATATCCCTGCTTCCCGTGGCGCTTTCATTCAGAAACTTCTGGCTGAATCCTCCCCACACATTAGTTGCTTTATCCTCGATCCAGTCGAGCATAAACACGTTTAACTCTTCCTGCGCGCCAGGCATACTCTTTAGTTCACCCAGCCTTTCGATCAACTCCATTTTTAAAATGTTGGGAGTCAACAGTAAGAACTTGATCTTCTCGACAATATTCACCCAGAACTCGCCTTTTTCAATAGCATATGCATTTAGTCCGTCACTTTTCTTTAGAACCTCCAGCTGCTCATCATTCAGGGGGACAATCTTCTTCCCCTCACCTTTCATCACTTCCTGGATCCTTAAATCCATCAACTCATCTATATTGATGGGGGTCACCGCATCAGCATCGCCATTCACTTCCCCCTCCATCATTTCACCATCAGCCATGATTTTATCCATGACGTCTTCAACATACTTCACACCGTTCAAGATCTCCAGCTTGTTTTTCAAAATTTTCTTGCTTCTTACACCTCTGTAATTTTCGGGGTTCATCTTTTCTTCCCCACTCATCTCTCTGAACTCGTTCTCGTATTCCTTCTCCCCGATCCATCCAGCACTTAAGATTAGATTCCTCTCAGCATCACTTGCAGCTCTACATCTCACTATCTTTTCCCCAGTGTTGAAATATTCTTTGAGGTCAATATAATAAATATATATTCCATTTGTAACATCGATCTTTCCATTTTCCTTCAGCTGTTCAAAACCTCGGAAAGACATGCTACTAATTTTGTCTGTAACTTTTCTGTCTCCAAACTTTAACAGCTCTTCACTAAGTCCAGTTTCTTTACTTGCTCTCTTAACATCCTTTCTAATATTATAATAGTCTCTATTAATTAACTTAAACAACCCCTGCCTTAACTCAGTCTTTGTGAAGCTTACACAGTTCATATTATCCTCATCTCGATCTCCCCCAAAGATTAGCTGCATTAATAATATAGTATTAAATAAATATTGATATCTCGCTAACGGTTTATTCTTCCCTCTAATTTCGACTATACTGTGGGGGGTTGTAAATACTTCTGTAACAATATATTTCTTACCGTCCCTCGTCCATGAAAAATATTGTTCTAATTTCTTTAGTTGTAATTGTTTGCTCTTGCCCCCAAGAATAGGTAAGTTAAGATGATTACATAATTCGGTGTAATTGTTGAAAACTTGATTAATCTGTACTTGGGGGGGATTGTTTTTAAATTGTTCCATAGAATATCTCCTTAGATTAGTTGTCACCTTTATGTGCCTATAATAACATATATATATATATTTATATATATAATATATATTATATACGGGAGATAAAAGTGACAACTAAATTTGTATCTTTAAAAGTTGACTCTTTTATGTTCCTATAATAACATTATATATATATTATATACGGATGATAAAATAGCCAACTTTTTTATCACCCACTTCTACATTATATATTATACCACTTTCTTGATACCCTGTCAAGTCTTTTTTCGATCTTTTTTTGACTTTTTCTCCAATTTAATTAATTTTAATTTTCCACCTATTAATTTTAATTATTTTTTAAATTTTGGAGTTTATTTTTTATTTTTTCTCATTTTTGGGGTTTTTCCAAAAATTTCTTCAATTTTTAAAAAGGCCTGGTCTTTTTTAACGCCACCCCCAGATTTGATCCCCCCAGATCCCCCCAGATTTGATTTGATCACCCACTCCTTCCACCCCCTCCCCCAGCCATTTCCCAGATTTGATTAGCCCCCCAGATTAGTATATCTCTGTACCATTCTATACTCTTTCCCCCCAAGATTTGTAGATCCTTATACTCCTCCTTATACTCCCTGTGCCCCCCAGATCCAATCCCCTCAGATTTGACGAGAGGTCGATGAGGGTCAAAATTTCGGTCAGGATCAATTTTAGCGGATGACGAAGGGGGAAATTTAGTAGGAAAGAAAAATTGATTACAGGGGGAATTTTGCGGGTCATTTACCACGAAGTTGCATGGAAAAGAGGTGTGGAGAGTGGAGGAGACACATACGGGGGTTTTTGTGGGTTTATGGGGAATTTTGTGGGAAATGTGGGGAAAATAAAAAAAATAGACCACTCAAAAATGAGTAGTCTATCTTTATTAGAAAAAGTTTTATAAGCGGATCACCTCAACAATGAAAGGAGTTTAACATGAAAATGAGGTAATAAGTAATGAGGTAATAATTTGAGGATGGGATTGAGATGATCCGCTGGCAGGGACGCTTGGACTTGCACCAAGGTTACCTGGGTCAAAGCCAGGTGAACTAACTGCTGTTCT